>Ga0256914_1004341_pt1 | contig 10673 bp, 10 predicted proteins | sample HulkmetaG_FD_191571 | JGI IMG/M metagenome (GOLD analysis project Ga0256914, IMG submission 191571) | Hydrothermal chimney microbial communities from Main Endeavour vent field at the Juan de Fuca Ridge, Pacific Ocean - Hulk | ecosystem: Environmental > Aquatic > Marine > Hydrothermal vents ...
CACGACACCTCGTGTGTGGCTACGCTGGTCGACGAGCAGGCCGAGAATGCGGCCTTGAGCCAGGACCCGGACCAAGGCGTCGCGCGTGGTGTCCCGCCCTCGTACCAGGGCGTGAACGCCGTGACGAGACCGGAAGCGACGTACGAGTCGTTCGAGGCGTGGGTACCGGATCGCGTCCACGACGACGTGGAGGGGATACCCACGCCTGGCGACTTCGATGGCCATGAGTTCCCAGTTGCCGATGTGGCCGCTCATCCAGACGACGCCTCGACGCTGCGCCAGTGCCGTGTCCAGATACGCCTGTCCCTCGATCCGGATCGTTCCCGGCGCTTTGCCACGGGATGTGTCGAGCCGGAGCAGGAGGGCCGCTTCCTCCGCAAGGCGCTCGAACACGTGGCGGGCCATTCGGTGGGCGTCGCGTCGGGAAGACAACGGAAGGGTCGCTTGTAGCTGCTGAATCGCGGTCCGGGCGTCGCGTCGGGCGAGGCGGAACCAGGTCCTGCCCAGGAACCGGGCCGCCGGGAAGGCGAGAAATTCCGGGAAACCTCGGACCAGCGTTCCGACCAGGCGGAGCCCGGCGGCAAGGCACAGGTCCTGGCAGCGGCGTCGAACTGAGAGCGGTCCGTCGTCCCGGGGGGGACTCATTGACCCTTTCCACCAGTGGATTCGCCGGACCCGCTTTTCCTGGACCTGGCTTTGCGCGGGGCGCCACGGTTCCGGCGACGGGGATTCCTGGGCTTGAGAACGCCGAGGTGCTTGTCGAGCGCAGCCTTGATGAAAGACCGGAAGATCGGGTGGGGCCGGGAGGGCTTGGACTTGAATTCCGGATGGAACTGACACCCCAGGAACCAGGGGTGCCGTTTCAGTTCGATGATCTCCACCAACCCGTGGTCGGGCAAGGTGCCGCTGATCACCAACCCCTTGCGCTCGAGCCGGCGACGATAGGCGTTGTTGAATTCGTACCGGTGGCGGTGGCGCTCGGAAATGAGGGTCTCACCGTAGACCTCGGCGGCGAGGGTCTTGGGTACGATTTCACAAGGGTAGGCGCCAAGGCGCATGGTTCCCCCCAACTGGGAAACCCGTTTCTGCTCCTCCATCAGGTCCACGACAGGGTGGGTGCAATGTTCGTGGAACTCCTTGCTCCCCGCGCCCGTCAGCTCGGCAACGTTGCGCGCGAACTCCACGACCGCAAGCTGCATTCCGAGGCAGATACCGAGGAATGGGATGCCGTTTTCGCGGGCGTAAGAGATGGCAGCGATTTTTCCCTCCACGCCCCGTTCTCCAAATCCACCTGGAACGAGGACGCCGTCCACGTCGGCCAGGGCCTCGGCGCACCGTTCCGCACCGCCCTCTCCCTCGAACGTCTCGGAGTCGATGTACTTCATCTGCACCTGGCATCGGTGCGCGATACCCCCGTGTATCAGGGCCTCGTTGAGACTCTTGTACGATTCGACCAGGTGGACGTACTTTCCCACGATACCGATGACGACGGTCGAGGTGGGATTCTTGAAACGGGCGACGATTTCTTGCCAGGACCGGAGGTCCGGCGTGCGGGTCCAGAAGATCTCGAGCTTTTCCGCAATACGGGCGTCCAGCCCCTCCTCGTGGAGGCTCAGCGGGACCGCATAGACCGTGGGCACATCGATCGCGGATATCACGTCCTCGGCCTGCACATTGCAGTAGAGGGCGATTTTTTCCTTGATTTCAGAGGGGAGTTCACGGTCCGAGCGGCAGAGGAGGAGGTCGGGTTGTATCCCGATCTCGCGGAGTTCCCGCACCGAGTGCTGCGTGGGCTTGGTCTTGAGTTCCCCGGCCGTCCCCACGTAAGGCACCAGGGTGACATGGATGTAGAGGACCCGCTTGCGCCCCACCTCGGCGCGGAATTGCCGGATGGCCTCCAGGAAAGGAAGGCTTTCGATGTCTCCCACCGTTCCGCCCACCTCCACGATGACCACATCCACGTCGGTGGCAACCCGGCGGATGTTGTACTTGATCTCATTGGTGATGTGCGGAATGACCTGAACGGTGTGGCCCAGGTAGGCGCCCTGTCTTTCCTTGGCGATGACCGCTTCGTAGACCTGCCCGGTGGTGAAGTTGTTGGTCCGGGACATGACTGCGTGGGTAAACCGCTCGTAGTGGCCCAGGTCCAGGTCGGTTTCAGTCCCGTCGTCGGTGACGTAGACCTCCCCGTGCTGGTAGGGGTTCATGGTCCCCGGGTCCACGTTGATGTACGGGTCCATCTTGAGGAGGGTCACCCGCAGGGCACGGGCCTCCAGGAGCGCGCCGATGGAGGATGCGGCAAGCCCCTTGCCGAGAGAGGAAAGAACACCTCCGGTCACAAAAATGAACTTGGTCTCCATGCGCCCGCCCCAGGTGCTCGGAAAAGCAAAAGGAAGGCCTGCGGACCTTCCTTCCTCGTCACATCCGTGGACGCAACATCACCGCTTCGAGTACTGGTAGCGTTTGCGCGCCCCCGGTCGACCGTACTTCTTGCGCTCCACCATACGGGCGTCCCGGGTCAGGAATCCGGCCTTTTTCAGGACAGGGCGGAGGTTTTCGTCATATTCGACCAGAACTCGAGCAATCCCGTGGCGGATCGCGCCGGCCTGACCTGACAAACCGCCCCCCTTGACGTTGACCACGAGGTCGAACTGGGTCTCCGTTCCGGTCAGGACCAGTGGCGCACGCAGCACCATCTTCGACGTGGCTCGCCCGAAATACTCATCCAGAGGACGGCGGTTCACCAGAATCTGGCCGGTTCCGGGCTTCAAGAACACCCGGGCGACCGAGGTCTTACGCCGTCCGACCGCGTGGTACACCTTCTCTGCCATGTAGCTTCCTCTCCACCTCAAGATGTCATGCCGTCAGGGCATGACAGGCATTCAGTCCGACAGCGGCACGGGCTGTTGCGCCTTGTGCGGATGATCGGGGCCCGGGTAGACCTTGAGCTTGCCGATCAGCCGCCGGCCCAGCCGATTCTTGGGAAGCATACCCCAGACGGCCCTCCGAAAGACCTCCTCCGGCTTGTCCGCCAACATCTGCCGGGCGGTCCGGGACTTCAAGCCACCCGGATAGCCACTGTGCCAGTAATACTTCTTGTCGTCCAACTTCGTCCCGGTCAGCTTCACCTTGTCGGCATTGATGACGATGACGAAGTCCCCCACGTCCACGTGCGGCGTGAACATGGGCTTGTGCTTCCCGCGCAGAACGGTTGCAATTCGCGTCGCCAACCTGCCAAGAACCTGGTCCGTGGCATCCACCACGTACCATTTCTGCTCGACTTCACCGGGTTTTGCGGAAATCGTATTCATCTCTCGCGTCCCAATCTCGTGACTCATCGGTATTTCCAAAGCCCCCATATTTATCCGCCGCCCCCCCCTCGAGTCAAGATCTTTTTTGCCGACCACATGGTCAGGGCGGCAGGTGATTGATTTTTGTTGCACAATGAGGAAGCTTTGGTAATCATGACCCGGTTCTTCAAGGCGGGGTCTTGCCGTCATTTCGATCAGCGAGGCGGAACTCTATGAAACTGGGACAAAAGTACACGTGCTTCGAGTGCGGGACCAAGTTCTATGACCTCGAGAGACCGGCGCCCATCTGCCCCAGGTGCGGCGTCGACCAGCGGCTTGCTCCAGGCTCCGAATACGCCCGTGGTGCCAGCGAACGGCGGAGACGAAGCGGAAAATCGTCCGGCGAGTCCGAACCTCAGGAGACCTCGAACCGGGCCGATACCGTGGACGACCTCGACGATGCGTTTCTCGAGGATGCGGACACGGACTACGATGTCGAGGACGATGTCGGCGACCTGGTGGTCTCGACGGACGATATCGGCGATGACGACGAAGAGAGCTTCGACTAGGGTGTCCTGCCTCTGCTCCCTGTTCCGGGTCCCTCCCGGCCTTTTTCGTCCTCCTGGGCCGGATACTCAACTCGTTCGAGAAACAATCCTTGCGCAGGAGCGGTTCGACCCGCGGCGCGCCTGTCCCGACCCGCAAGGATCGACTCGACGCCGTGCTCCGGTGTGCGGCCCGTGCCCACGTCCACCAGGGTCCCCACGAGAATCCGGACCATGTGCCTGAGAAATCCATCGCCGGCCACCTCGATCCGGCGCAGGCGGTCCCCCAGCCGGAAAATCTCGATACGATCGATTCGTCGCACCCGGTCCGCGATGTCGCAGCCCGTGGCACAGAATGCACTGAAGTCGTGTGTGCCCACCAACCGTGCCGCCGCCCGTTCCATGGCCGGGAGGTCGAGTGACCGGCGCACGTGCCAGGCATACCGGTCCCAAAACACCGACCGCAACGACCCCTCCACCAGGTAGTAGGCATACTGTTTCCCTGACGCACTCTTCCTGGCATGAAACCCCGGTGGGGCCTCGGCGATGTGGAGCACCGCAATGTCCCGCGGCAACGTGGCGTTCAATGCCCGCTGTAGATCCTCCGTGGACATGGAATGCTCGGTCCGGACGTGGGCCACCTGGGCTCGAGCATGCACCCCGGCATCGGTACGGCCCGCCCCGTGAACGCGGTGCGGACGGCCCAGGATGGCCTCGAGACGTGTCTCCAGCGTGCCCTGGATGGTCGGTCCAGCAGGCTGCACCTGCCATCCGTGGTACGCGCTTCCGTCATACTCCAGTACCATCTTGAGCGTGCGCATGAATCGTCCCCTGGGATGGCCCGGCCCGTGCTATTGCAGAACGTTGTGGGGAGAAGCCCTGCACCCCGGCACGCGGTGCGTCCGCCGCGTCGACGTTTGGCACGGGGCGCACCGTCCCACACAGCATCAGAAGTCGAACTTGAGGCCTGCTGTGACCTGCAATCCGTTGTAGGGCACGTGGTCCTGGTCTCGAAGCAGGCTCGAGTTCTCGAAATAGCGGTCCAGCCAGTAGTAGCGGACATCCAGGACGAGATAGGTGTCGTTCACGCCGGACGAGAGTTCCAGGTCAGAAGCCCGCTCCGGCTCGAACACGTCGAGCAGGAACTCCAGTCCAAAACCGAGGTAGGCGCCGACTCGAGTACCCACGGCGCCCAGGGACACCGTGGTGGTCTCGGATGAACCGGTCGTGTCCTCCGTGCTCACCGTGTCGCCCGTGTCCTCGCTCGTGGTGTCGGTGGTGTCCGAGGAGGTGCTTCCAAGGGAATCCTCCAGATCGGTGAATGTTCCGACCACGCCGCTCAGCCCGCCTCCAAAATAGGGCACGATGGCCTGTTCTGCGAAATAGTCGAATCGGTAGGAAAGGCTGAGACTGCCGGGATAGGCCTTGGCCTCGATGACATCCCCGGAAACGGAACCGTCTTCACCCAGGGCAAAGCCACGGTAGCGTGCATACCCAAGCTCGAGTTGGAGTTGGACCTGATCGGCAAACTGGCGGCCAATCTGGAAACGGAACGTGGGCGCATACGTGAAGTATTCCTCCACGCCATTCGACGAGGCCATCAAGCCGTCCAGTTCGTCGAACCGCGTCAGTCCCCCTGCAAGGGACAGCGTGTATCGTTTCGGGCTCTCGAATCGTTCCGGTATCTGGTAGAGCACAAGTTTTTCTCGAGTTCCGTAGGATGCTGCCGGTTCCTCGCTGTTCTCTTCCCCGGTACGACCGTCCTCTCCCATTTGCCCGGAGCTTTCTTCGGTCCCGGCGCCCGCCGCCCCCTCTTCGGGATCCTCGAGGAGATCCTGCAACGTTGTGGCCGCCTCCTGCCCCTCTTGCCCGTTCTCAACGGCCGGGGCGGCCTCGAGCGACTCCTCGGCGGCGTGTGCAGGGCCGGCAGCCTGGATACCTCCAGGAAGGACACTCAACGTGCCCAACAGTATGGCCATCCTGCCCGTGTTCATGGAATCCACCTCCCGTGCTGACCGAACGGGTCGGACCTGGGCTTCTGGTCCGTCCGTGGTCGTCTCGTTGTCGAGCGTCACCTGTTCGTCGGGCCACGCTGCCGGCGTTTCCGGAGCGCAATCCAGACCGCCGGTAGAATGATGGCTCCCCACGGTGCGCCTCGGCGGGCCGGAGAAGGGGGCTCCGCGAGTGCGCAGGTGGTGGGGCTGTACAGGCAGAACCCAGGGGCAACCGCCGCACTGGAGGCCCCCTGTGTCTCCTGAATCTTGGCGCAGGCGACGTCGGACCATTCGTCTCCCTCGATGCTGCCTGCCATGGCCCGGACACTCAGGCAGTACCACCGATCGTTGTTCAAGGGATAAAGGGTATACTCCAACTGGCTGGACGACACCTCGGTCCAGCCGGGATCTCCATTGTCCACGTATCCGATGGACATGGGCCATCCTCCCTCGGGATATTCGTAGGGGGGATCCTCGACCACGATAACCGGCGACGAGGTGTCGAATTCCGCAGGAAGGGTCTCTCCAGCATCGGGAAGAGAAAACATCGCCTCCGACTCGGTGGCGCCCTCCTTGAGAAGCAATTGCACGTCGTCGATGGCCTCGTTGTCCGGCCGCGGGATGTAGAGGTGCAGTTTCTGATCCCCGAAAACCAGTGTGACCTCCAGCTTGTCCGGTCGGGACACGTAGTAGACGCGGAACGAGGTCCATCCCAGGTTCCCATCCTCGTCCTTTCCATACACGAAGATCTGGTTCAGGCCCGGAGATACCACCGTGGCCAGATCGACGTCGGTCAACACCACCGGGCTGGAGGCGGTCGGCATGGCCCCTCCAAGATTGTCCTCACAGGCCCCACCGGCAAAGGGTTCGTCAATGCTCAGGTCGAAACAGCTTGCCACCGATTCGTCCGTGGTGACGGTGAAAGTCAGCAGCGTTTGACCTTCGGTCATGAGCACCGGCTGATCCTCGGTGAGTGTCACATCGAGCCAGGGACCGGCGGAGAGCACAGACAGGCCCTGTGACGTTCCAAGGTAGACTCGAGCCAGACTGGAGGATACCAGCAGGTCCGCCGACTCGGACGGATCCTCGGTCTCGAGTGTGAGGAGTGGGGTCTTGTCTCCAGGCGTGGTCGGGGTGGTGAACACGCCCAGGTTGCCGTCGTCGAATCCCGCCCGCACATAGAGGTAGTCGGCGGACGACCCGTCTCCGGCCACGGTGAGCCGGGTCATGGCCACCGGGTCCTCGAGGTCCCAATCATACCCCTCACAGTCGGAAGGGAGGTCCGATCCGAAGGTGGCGAGATAGATCACGGACTCGCTTCCGATGATTGCGGCCATCGTGTCATTCAGGAGCAGCATCTGTTTCGGGGAAGTCCCCTCGTAGTCGTTGCAGCCCACCAATGAGGTCGAGGCGGGATACCCCTCCTTGAGCACAAAAAGGTCCCCGGAACTCGACACGGCGACCAGGTCTCCGTAGGTGTCTCGAGCTGCCAGGGCCTTGATCGATGTGGTGTTGGAAAACGTGGTGTACGACACCGCCGTTTCGTCCCCGGTGGCGTCGACCGAAAGGGTGTAGATTTGGGTGGTGGTGACCTCGTAACCTTCCATACCGCTGTCGGTGCCCACGACGTAGAGCAAACCCGACCCGGCTGCGGCAGCGGTGATGTCGGTCAGGTTGCCCACGTCCACAACTACGGGTTCGCCGGTTGCGTCCATCACCGGTTCCAGGGCCAGGGCGGACCCGGAGTCCGTGGATTCGGTGACGCCGAATCGTTCCACCGTTCCATCCTCGCACGGGATCTGAACAGCATAAGCACCGGTGGATCCACCGATGAACACGCCTACCGGGCTGTCGCACGCGATGGGTACCACGTTGTCCTGATCTTCCTGGCTCCAGGTGGTGCTCGAGAAAGCGTCGAGCAATCGTGCTCCACTGGATTCGATGGCCACGACCAGGCGTCCGTCACTGGAGACACCGACCGAGCGGATCGAAGCGCCACTGGTCAGGGAGGTGCGCACGGCATCCGGGAACATCTCGCCGCCCAAGGCGGGCCAGGGCGCACACAGGACAAGGGTCAGAAAGAACCAGGCCATGCCGGCTCGAATGGGACGGATCTGGAATCGGTGACGGTCCATCGGTATTCGCTCCATGATACGGTCATGGGAGTCGATATGCAATCTCCGTTCCACCGCGGGCGGGGTGTCGTGGGCTGCCAGAGGGGGAGCCGGAGGGGGATATGGCGTACATTGGCCCGGGCCTGTTGACAGAATGTCAATCTGCGAGGCCTGGGTGCCGGTTCGTCCGACAAAGTGTCCGTCGGAGGAGCCCCCCTCGTTCCCCGCCCCGGTGATGTTTCAGCCTGTCCCCTGGGCCTCGAGGTGAGGGACCAGGGCCTGGACGATCTGGATGGCGTTCAATGCGGCTCCCTTCCGGAGGTTGTCGGCCACGACCCACATGACCAGGCCATGTTGGACGGTGGGGTCGAGGCGGAGTCGGCCCACGAATACCTCGTCACTGCCCGAGTGCATGAACGGCATGGGGTAGATCGCCCGGTCGGGTTCGTCCTCGAGGATGACGCCGGGAGCGTCGGCGAGGAGTTGTCGAGCCTGGTCGAGGGAGAGAGGACGCCGGGTTTCCAGGGCGACCGAGAGGGCGTGACAGGCGAACCAGGGCACACGAACGCAGGTGACGCAGACTTGCAAGTCGGGTGCGTTCAGGATCTTCCGACTTTCGTGGACCATTTTCATTTCTTCGGTGGTATATCCGTCCGGGAGGAAGTCGCCGATGTGGGGAAGGGCGTTGAAGGCGATCTGGTGCGGATAAGGACTGGGCTCCTCGGGGGAGAGAGGCTCGTCGGCCTGTACGCCACTCCCCTTGCGGTAGAGTTCGAGCACCTCGCGAGAAAGTGTGTCCATGCCTTTCTGGCCCGAGCCGGAAGTGGACTGGTAGGTCGAGACCACGATCCGGGACACCCCGGCGGCCTGGTGCAAGGGGTTGAGCGCCATGACGAGTTGGATCGTGGAGCAGTTTGGATTGGCGATGACGCCTCGTGCCCTGTACCGGGCAATCTCCTCACCGTTGATCTCCGGGACGACCAGGGGCACCTCGGGGTCCATGCGGAATGCGGAGGAGTTGTCAACCACCACGGCGCCCTCGTTCACAGCCTGGGGTACCCAGGTCCTGGCAAGAGACGCGGAGGTGGTTCCCACCGCGATGTCCACCCCCTGGAAACACCCCGGGGCCAGCACGTCCACCTTCCACGTCTTGCCCCGAAACTCGAGTTCGGTTCCCGACGACATTTCGGATGCGAACAGGCGAAGCCTTGCGACAGGGAGGCCGGTGGTTTCCAGAATCGCCAACGCCTCGCGCCCGACAGCTCCCGTCGCACCCACAATGGCCAGGTTGAGTCCGGATGGGTCCATCAATCGTTCCTCCCTTCGTCCCTGGACGCCGCACGGGGAATCAGCGGCGCAGATGACTTCCGCAATCCCAGGTCGGACGCGCCGACCCGTACATAGTTCGGCCTCAGCGGCGGGAAAAGGCGGCCCGGGTCACGGGACAGCTCCTGGTCCGCCCAGGCTCCGACCACGCTCGCACGAAGCAGCCCGGTGCTGCCCGATGGTGCCGTTGCCCGCACCGGGCAGGCGCCGGCCTCCAGGGCCGCCATGACCAGTGAAGCGCCGTCTCCGACCACGAGGATTTCACCTGTCAACTCTCTGGCAAGCTGCTCCGGAGAAACCGCACGCTCCGGTCCCAGCTCCTGGAGCCGGTCTCCGTCCCACCGGTACAACGCCGTGTACACCTCACCTCGACGTGCGTTCAGAACCGGGCAGACCGGGACCGGACCGGGCACTCCCAGGGCCAACGCCTTCAGCGACGAGATGGCAATCGCCGGGCGACCGGTGGCAAAGGCAAACCCTTCCACCGTGGCCAGGCCGACCCGGATACCGGTGAACGAGCCGGGACCATTCACCACTGCGAATCCCTCGATGTCCTGGATGGTCCACCCCACGTCGGAAAGTGCTCGCTCGATGAATCGGGTCAGGGTCTCGCTTTGCGTGAGGATACCACGGGTAGTCAGCTCGAGCACCATCTCCCCGTGCTCGCTGAGCGCGACGCTTCCGTACCGACTCGAGGTGTCCAGGGCGAGGATTTTCATCGGAAGTAGTTGATTCTCACATCATTGGCGAGAGCGAACGCCATGAGGATGAAGAGGATGATCATGCCGATCTGCTGAGAGATCTCCCGAAAGCGCATGCTGACCGGCCTGCCGCGGACCATTTCGAAGAAGAGGAACATGATGTGACCTCCATCGAGCAGGGGTACCGGGAGCAGGTTGATGAGGCCCAGGCTTACACTGATCAGGGCCATCACCCTCAAGTAAGAGAAGACCGAGACCGCGGCGGACTGGGCGGCCACCGTGACAATCGAAATCGGTCCGCCCAGAGACTCGCTGAGCGGGACATCTCCCATGATCACGTGGGCCAGGATGGTGGCGCTCTCCAGACAGATACGGGCGGTCTCCCGAACGCCTCGAGCGGTCGCAGCGGCGAGACCGAGTTTCAGAGTTTCCTTGGCGGAGTCATATCGGCCGGCGGACACGATCCCAACCTGCCGGGTGGTCCTGGGTTGGCCCCCGGGTCCCTGAATGGTCACTTCCTGTGGCGTCACCTCGAGAGCCACCAGTTCGCCATGGTGGAGCAGTACAAAGCGCCGAGGTCCGGCTGGGCCGGCTTCGACATGGGTCTGAATATCCGTCCAGCGGCGGATCAGGTTGCCGTCGATCTCGAGGACCATGTCGCCTCCCTCGATCCCTGCACGGCGTGCGGGTCGGTCCGGGACGG
>Ga0256914_1004342_pt1 | contig 10672 bp, 14 predicted proteins | sample HulkmetaG_FD_191571 | JGI IMG/M metagenome (GOLD analysis project Ga0256914, IMG submission 191571) | Hydrothermal chimney microbial communities from Main Endeavour vent field at the Juan de Fuca Ridge, Pacific Ocean - Hulk | ecosystem: Environmental > Aquatic > Marine > Hydrothermal vents ...
AGTGGGCTATGTGGCGTGGAATGGTACTCAGCACAGCCCCTCTGAGGAGAGAACAGATAGGGGTATCCCTGTCGGTCCTGCTTCTACAATCAGTGTTATAGGCAACTTGAAAGAGATGTCTGCGGAATTTATAAAAGCTGCATACTTTAAGGGGTATGGTCCTACCCTCTTCGTCGGTATAGGTGTGCCAATCCCAATATTGGACGAAGAGATGTTGCGTTTCGTGTCTGTAAGGGACGAGGATATAAAAACAGTACTCATCGATTTTGGAGTACAGCGGCGTGATAGACCTGTACTGAAGGTTGTGACTTACGGGGAGTTGAAAATGGGCTTCGTCGAGATGAAAGGCAGGAAGATACCTACTGCACCAATCTCGAGCATGTATAAGGCAAGGCAGATAGCATACCTTCTCAAGAAGTGGATACAGAGCGGTAAGTTCTTCGTGCAGAGACCCGTTGCACCGTTGCCGAAGGAGGGACGGGTGAAACCAATGGTGCTGAAGGAGGCTTGAAGATGGTAAAAGAGAGGTTCACACTGAAGTTTCCACCAGAAAGCTCAACAAAGCCGCTTACTTATCACCTTATAAAGGATTTTGATCTCAAAGTCAATATATTGAAGGCAGAGATAACTGCAGGTAAGGAAGGGCATCTACTGGTGGAGGTAGAGGGGGATAGATCTAAACTCCAAGAGGGATTGGACTTCCTGAGAAGAGAGAAACTCGAAGTGGTGCCAATAAACAAGCAGGTGAAGATAAAGTACGAAGAGTGTGTTCACTGTGGGGCATGCACGGCAGTGTGTTTCTCAGGTGCACTATCCATGGACAGAGATGAGTGGAAAGTTGTGTTTTCTCCGGATAAGTGCGTTGTGTGTGAGCTTTGCGTTAATGCCTGTCCTTTGAGGATAATATCTATAGATTTTGGTGCGTAGAGATGTTTCAACCCCGTAGGTACAGAAGACGCTTTTCACTTGATGGTATCGTGAGCTTCACGGTGGTGTGTAAAGAGACGGACCTATGGGTGGGTATTTCAAACGGTGTAAGTATTGAAAAGGCAAAGAGGCTTGTCAGTGAGACCGTGATGGATGTAAGGAGGGACATAGAAGGGTATATAGAGAAAGATCCGGGTTTTCTCGAAGCACTCCATCCGTATAGTGTAGAGAATGGTGCTCCAGAAGTTGTGCTAAAAATGGTGGAGGCTACGCTTAAAGCGGGGGTTGGTCCAATGGCAGCGGTAGCGGGTGCTATATCTGGCTTTGTGGGGGTACGCCTGAGAGAAGTTTTGAAGGTGGATAAAGTTATTGTGGAGAATGGAGGAGACATTTACGCGTATGCGAGAGAGCCGGTAGTTGCCTCTATATACGCGGGTAGTTCCCCATTTTCTCAGAGGATTGGCATAAGGGTAGATTCGGATTTGATGCCCGTTGGCATTTGTACATCTTCTGGAACAGTGGGACACTCTTTGAGCTTTGGAAGTGCAGATGCCGTAACGGTAGTGGCAAAAGAGCCTGCTGTAGCTGATGCCTTTGCTACGGCCTTCGGTAATATGGTCAAAAGTGAGGCAGACATTAGAGAGGTGCTGAACAGGGCAGGAGATGTAGGTGATATCATAGGCGTGGTCGTTATATTTAGGGATAAAATGGGTGCACGAGGAGATATCCAGCTTGTGAAAATGTAGCTTTTGAGCGTTTGTAAATTGTTCTTGCATAAGTTGGTTAAGTATGGTAAAATTCAATCGAATTTTTGGTTGGAGGTGCGGATAAAAGTATGAAAAAAGGTATACACCCAACATATCAGAAGTGCATTGTGACTTGTGCTTGTGGAAACACTTTTGAAACAAGGTCCACGAAACCGTTCTTAAAGGTTGATGTGTGCTCTGAATGTCATCCTTTCTTTACCGGTCAGAGAAAGATTATGGATACAGAGGGAAGGGTGGAAAAGTTCAGAAGGAAGTATGCACACATCTCAGGTAAATGAATGTAAAGCTTTTGGCTTATACTCCTGAGCCTGAAAGGGTTGTTGCCCTTGCTGCAAGACTCTGCTATTCTCCTCTAAGCGTAGATGAGTTAGCAGAGTCTTTTGGTGAGGAGAAACAGAGGAAACTCATAGCAAAGGTTGTAAAGTCAGGGCACCATTCTGTGCTTGAACATGCATCTTTCACTTTTGCTATTGAGGGGATTTCAAGAGTCACAACCCATCAACTTGTCAGACACAGGTTGGCAAGTTATTCTCAGCAGAGTCAACGTTATGTGAAACTCGATGGAAGCAACATAGAAGTAGTAGAACCAAAATCTATAAGGTCTAAAAAGGAAGCTCACGAGATATTCCAAAAAGTTGTCGTGGAGTCCAGAAATGCCTATGTAAGGCTTCTTGAACTTGGAGTTAAGAAGGAAGATGCGAGGTTTGTTCTCCCTCAGGGTATTGTAAGTAAGATCATAGTTACGATGAATGCGAGGGAGCTCTTTCACTTTTTTTCTTTGAGGTTGTGTGTGAGGGCACAGTGGGAGATAAGGGAACTTGCCATGCAGATGCTTAAAGAGGTGAGGAAAGTGGCACCTTACCTCTTTTCATTTGCAGGACCACCCTGCATTACAATGGGTTACTGTCCAGAAGAAAATCCCTGCCCTGTGCCACCTAAGATTTAGGAGATGATAAGTTGTCGGAAAAAGAGTATGTTGGTGGACAGGCTGTTATTGAAGGTATTATGATGAGAAGTCCCCGCCGAGTAGCGGTGGCTGTTAGGTTACCTGATGGGGAAATAGATGTATCGTCGTGGAGTAGTGTGCCTTTGCATGCGAGAAACAAGTTCTTTAAGATGCCCTTTATTCGGGGTATGTTTGTGCTGATCGATTCTCTCGTATGGGGTGTTAAAGCACTTAACTATTCTGCAAATAAGTCTCTTGAGAAGGAGGAAGAGAAACTATCAACCAAAGAAATAGTGCTTTCAGTTTTGCTTGCAATTGGAATGGCAGTTGGACTGTTTATAGTACTACCTAAGCTCGCTGTGAGCTTTTTGGCACACGGTAATTCGACATTCGTTTCAAATGTTATAGAGGGCGGCATCAGGGTGTCCTTTTTCTTGCTGTACATATGGGTGATAGGGTTGGTGCCAGACATTAGAAGGGTGTTTGAGTATCATGGTGCAGAACACAAGACTATTATGGCATATGAAGCAGGGGCAGATTTGAATCCACAAGATGTCATTAATTACACACGATTTCATCCGCGGTGTGGCACGGCCTTTATTCTTGTTGTGCTGGTAATAAGCATATTTGCGTTCTCGTTGGTGGATATATCTCATGAACTTTGGATTAGGATACTGGGTAGGGTTGTTGTCCTGCCGGTTATATCCGGCGTTTCGTATGAAATCATCAGGCTTGCGTCCAAGAATAGCACTGTTGCTACGATTTTTATAAAGCCGGGGTTGTGGTTGCAATACTTGACTACGAGAAACCCATCAGAGGATCAGTTAGAAGTGGCTATAGCTTCTCTTAAAGCTGCTTTGGGAGATGGTGAGGAAAATGTGGGAGGCACTAAGGTCGATAGAGAAGCAATATGAAGAGATAGAAAGACAGATAGAAGACCCTTCTCTGGCAACCAATGTCAGTGAGTTGATGCGTCTGTCGAAAGAGAAGGCAGAGATAGAAGACATAGTGAATAAGTATAGGAAGTACAAAGATGTGATAAAAGAGCTACAGCAGGCAGAGGAAATGCTCTCTACGGAAACGGATCCGGAATTCAGACAGATGGTAGAAGAGGAAATAGAGAGTTTAGAGAAGAAGCGAGATGAGATAGTTGAGGAATTGAAGATAATGCTTATCCCTAAGGATCCCAACGACGAGAAGAATGTTGTTGTAGAGATAAGGGCAGGCACTGGAGGAGATGAGGCTGCACTGTTTGCAGCAGACCTTTACAGAATGTATATAAGATATGCGGAGAGAAAAGGGTGGAAAGTGGAAATAGTAGAGTCAAATGAGACCGCTATTGGTGGATTCAAGGAAGTCACATTTCTCGTTGAGGGTAAAGGTGCATATAGCAGATTGAAGTTTGAGAGTGGGGTTCATAGGGTTCAAAGAGTGCCAGTTACTGAGGCTGGTGGCAGGATTCATACTTCTGCTGCTACGGTTGCTATACTTCCTGAGGCAGAAGAGATAGATGTAGAAATTAACCCTGACGACATAAGGATAGACACTTTCAGGGCTTCTGGTGCAGGGGGACAGTATGTAAATAGGACGGATTCTGCTGTGAGGATTACTCATATACCTACGGGTATAGTTGTGAGCTGCCAGGACGAGCGTTCTCAGATAAAGAACAGAACTAAGGCGATGAAAGTCTTGCGTGCACGGTTGTTGGATATGAAGAGGCGAGAGCAGGCGGAAAAGATGGACAGTATGAGGAGAGTGCAGATAGGTAGCGGGGATAGAAGTGAGAAGATAAGGACTTACAACTTTCCGCAGAATAGAGTTACGGATCACAGGATAGGTCTTACACTTTATAAACTTGCTACTATACTCGATGGAGACCTTGATGAGCTTATAGATGCTCTTATAGCTGCTGAGCGGGCAGAGAAATTAAAAGTCATAACAAAATGAAGGTAAGAGAACTGCTGAGTTGGGCAGTTGGTGTCTTGGGGGAACCAGAAGATACGAAGAAAGGAGAGGGTATTTATATTCTGAGTACCCTTCTTGGGATTAACACGGCTAATCTCTTTGCTCGTATGGATGAGGTTGTAATAAGAGAAGTGGAGGAAGATTTCAAAGATATGGTTTTGAGGAGGTCAGAAGGGGAACCTTTACAATACATACTTGGGTTTGCAGAGTTCTGGGGTATGAAGTTTAAAGTGTCTAAGGGGGTCTTTATTCCCAGGGTGGATACGGAAGCAATAGTGGAAGTTGCGATCGAGCACATAAGCTCAGAAGGTGTGAAGGTGATAGATGTGGGTACTGGTAGTGGAAATATAGCGATTGCAGTTGCGAAGGAACTGAAGGATTCAAAGGTCTTCGGCGTGGATATATCCCCAGAGGCAGTTATGATTGCTAAGCACAATGCGGATGTGCATGGAGTAGATGTTGGTTTTGCTGTTTCAGACATGTTTTCTGCTGTTTCTGAAGAGGTTAAATTTGATGTGATAGTTTCTAACCCACCCTACATACCTTCGGCAGAGGTTGATAGATTACCAGCAGAGATTAGAGAATTTGAACCCTTGTCTGCGCTCGATGGTGGGGAGGATGGAACACGGTTTTACAGGGTGCTGTTCGGTGAGACTTTGAGCAGGCTCAGGAAGGGTGGTTTCCTTGCAGTGGAGATAGACAGCAGCATAGAAAATGAACTACTTGGGATGCTTGATGGGTTTGAGAGGTTTGAAGTCCACAGAGATTTATCAGGTAACGACAGAGTATTGGTATGTTGGAGGTGAATATGTATGTCTGAGGAGAAAGTTTACGATTTGATAATAGTTGGTGGTGGTCCTGCAGGGCTTTCTGCTGCAATATATGCGAGCAGGGCAAAACTTGATACCCTTGTGCTCGAAAAGAATTTTGTTGGTGGACAGATGGCAAACACGGACATAATAGAGAATTATCCTGGGTTCCCCGATGGTGTAAGTGGTTCTGACCTTGTGAGCAGGATGGAAGAGCAGGCAGAGAAGTTTGGTGCTGAGATAGATTTTGCTGACATTGAGGGACTTGAGGTAGATGGTGGCGTTAAGAGATTGAAAACCTCTGAAGGGGACTATCTTAGCAGGGCATTGATAATAGCTACGGGTACCGAACAGAGGAAGCTGGGAGTGAAGGGAGAGGCAGAGTTCACTGGTAGGGGTGTTTCTTACTGTGCGGTATGCGACGGGGCGTTTTATACAGGTAAGATCATTGCAGTTGTGGGAGGGGGTAATTCTGCTGTAGAGGAAGCTGTTTATCTGACCAACTTTGCTTCTAAAGTGTACCTTATACACAGGAGAGATTCCCTGAGGGCAGAGAGATTATTGCAGGAAAGACTTTTTGCGAATGAGAAGATCGAGGTTATCTGGAATAGCATAGTTACCGAAATAAAAGGCGATAAGTTTGTAGAAGCAGTGAGTATTAAGAATCTTCTGACAGGTGAGGTTAAGGATGTAGCTGTATCTGGTGTTTTTGTGTATGTTGGGGTTGTGCCAAACTCCCAGGTTTTTAAGGGAGTTCTGGAGCTTGATGAGTGGGGCTACATAAAAACGAATGAAGAGATGGAAACCTCTATAGATGGTATCTTTGCTGCTGGTGATGTACGCGCGTCGGTGTTGAAACAGGTGATCACTGCAGCAGCTGAAGGGGCAATAGCTGCAACTTTTGCAGAAAAGTATGTAAGAGAACAGGTGTATTTTGATCAGAACATATCTTCCGGTAGAAAGGTGGTTGTGGTTTACAGCTCTATAACAGATGAAGGTAGGGAGATCGTTAAGTGCATGTCTGAACTGGAAGCAAGCAATGTTATTGCTATAGATGGGTATAAGAATAGCAGGATATCCAGAAAGCTGGGAGTTGAAAAGTTTCCAGCGGTAAGGATTTTTGATAATGGAAAGGAAGTATACAGCAATGATGGGATCTCTGTGCATGAGATAGTGAACCTTTTGAAGGAGAGAGGTATCATATGAGGGCTGAGTATCTTGCGGTTATGACGGCTGCCTTGTGGGGAATAGGAAGTTTCTTTGAGAAGAAGGGACTTTTGCTGGGGCATCTGAACCCCGGCGTAGGGGCTGTAATAAGGACGTCGGTAGCTCTTGTCGTTCTACTTTTGTTTGCACTTCCTCATATTGGTGGTATTGCGAGGGCAGGGTATAAGCCTGTATTGTTGGTAGCTATCGGAGGGGGATTGCTTGCGGGGGCATTTGGTATCATTTCATTTTACGCAGCACTCAAGGTTGGGACTCTGGGGAAGGTATTGCCGATTGCATTTACATCTCCGTTCTTTGGTGTGTTGATTGCAGTGATAATGGGCACTGAAGCTTTAACCGTGCGAGTGCTCTTAGGCATGCTATTAACGATATCTGGCATCATGGTGTTGACATGGAAGTAGTGAAGGTGTCTTTTGAGTCTGCACTTCGAGTGGTGGATGTCATAAAAGATGGTGGAATAGTTCTGTTTCCTACTGAGACGGTATATGGGATAGGAACGGCTATAGATAACATAAAGGGAATAGAAAGGTTATACAATATAAAGGGAAGAGATAGAAAAAAGCCGTTGGCATTGCATGTTGGGAGTTATGCTGTTATATATGAGTTTGCAATGGTTGATGACCGTGTAGATGATTTTATAAAGAGATTTTTACCTGGGCCATATACCTTGGTTCTGCCATCAAGGGATGAAAGTATTGGGACAACGGTGGGTGTGAGGTTTCCTGCATTGCCTTTCTTGATGGATGCTTTAAAGAAGGTGAAAGGGGTATGGGGTACAAGTGCCAACCTCTCTGGTGATGTGGCACCGTGCAGTTTTGACGAGGTTAGAAAAGAGATACTTGAGAGTGTGGATATTGCCGTGGATGGGGGAAGTACATACTACAGAGATGCCTCTACGGTGATAGATTTTACGGGTAAGGAAGTTAAGGTACTCAGAAGAGGTGCAGGGGTGGTGCCATGGCTATAGGAATAATGGGTGGTAGTTTTAATCCAGTTCATTATGGTCACCTTTTTGCTGCAGAGGAAGCACGGGTATCCTTTGGTATGAGGAAAGTTGTATTTGTTCCTACAGGTTATCCATACTATAAGGAAGTGTGTGACATAGCACCTAAAGAAGACAGATATATTATGGTTATCATTGCCACGGTGGACAATGATAGATTTGAAGTTTCAAGGATAGAGATAGATAAAGAGGGTCCTACATACTCCATAGACACAGTTGCAGAGATAAAGAAACGATATCCGGGTGAAGAGATATTCTTTATTACAGGGTTAGATGCAGTAGAAGAGTTACCTACATGGAAAGAGCCCGAAAGACTCCTTTCAATGTGCAGATTTATTGCTGTTACGAGGCCGGGTTATGACGCACACAGGCTACAAGAAAAGCTTCCGCGCAGCTACCTTGAAAGGATAGAGTTGTTGTTCATACCTGGTCTTACCATATCTTCTACCGACATTAGAAAGAGAGTAAAAAGTGGGAGGAGTATCAGGTATATGGTGCCGCCGTTGGTTGAATCCTATATATTTAAGAAGGGGCTTTACCTTTGATAGACAAGGAACATGCAGTAAAGTGGATTAGAGAACTACTTGATGATAAGAGGTTTTATCACTCTCTTAGAACAGAGGAGATGGCGGTTTTGTTGGCCAAGAGGTATGGATTTGCTGATGTAGAAAGGGTTTCTATAGCTGCTATACTCCACGATTGTGCGAAATCCCTTACACCAGAAAAAGCATTGGAAAAAGTGCAGAGGTATGGTATTATACTTGATGATGTTGCGATGGCTAATCCATTGCTCTGGCACGCTATAGTGGGAGCAAAGATGGTGGAGGTAGAGTTGGGATTGCGTGATGAGGGTGTAATTAACGCTATAAGGGTACATACAACGGGGGATAGTAATATGTCCATGCTGGATAAGATTGTCTTTATTGCGGATAAGGTAGAGTTTGGTAGGGAATATGCAGGTGTGGATTATTTGAGGGAGCTTGCATGGGTAGACATAGATAAGGCAATCATGCATTCGGTAAAGGATACCTTGCAGTGGGTACTGTATAGGAAACTGCATTTACATCCGTCTTCTGTTGCTACATGGAATTCTGTCATAGAGCTTGCTGAGGGGTGTTGAAGTTGATGGATAAGATGCTTTTGGACTATTCGAGGCAGAAGAGACTCTACGAGAAGAGAAAAAGAAGGAGAAAGATTTTACTCATTGTTGTAGTGGTGGTTCTTGCTGCGCTGGTGGGAGGAGGAATAAAGCTGTATAAGACTGTTTTTCCGTCGGAGGAAGAAGTTGCGCGGTCTATACAGAAGGTCAACGGTAGGATATACATTCTGTTGTTTGGGGTGGACGATGTTGAGGGCAGTCATAGGTCTGATACGATTGGTGTAGTTTCAATAGATTTGGGGAAAAAGGATATAGGAGTTTTGTCGATTCCGAGAGATACGAGAGTCAGGGTGCCTGGAAGGGGATGGACGAAGATAAATCATGCCTATGCCTATGGTGGAGAGAAACTCCTTGCCAGAACTGTAAGTGATTTTATAGGTGTCCCAGTGAACTATTATATAAAGATAAATTACAAAGGCTTTATGGACATAGTGGATATGATAGGTGGAGTAAGGATAAATGTGGAGAAAAATATGCACTATGTTGATAAAGCAGGTCATCTTTATATAAACATATCGAAGGGTGAGCATGTCCTTTCAGGTAAAGAGGCACTCGGGTATGTGAGGTTTAGACATGATGCCTTGGGTGACATAGGCAGGATAAAACGCCAGCAGAAATTTATAATGGCTATGCTGAATAAGATGAGGTCAATGAATATGCTTACTAAATTACCTTCATTGGTACCTAAAATACTAAAAGCTATAGATACTAATCTCTCCTATCAGCAGATAATATACCTTGCAAAATACCTGAAAGATGTTGATTTCTCAAAGATTAGGATTGCTACAGTTCCAGGGAAACCTATAATGCTCGATGGTATAAGTTACTGGGAGGCAAACCTAAAAGAGCTACAACCTTTGATTGATTCTGTTCTCTTGGGTAAGGGGCCTTTGCACAGGGAGGTTGCACAGAAGAAGGAATATAAACCTGCGGAGGTCCCCGTGGAGGTGTTAAACGGCTGTGGGGTTGGCGGCATAGCGGCAAAGTTTGGTAATATGCTTAAGGACAAAGGCTTTAAGGTCGTGGCTGTAGGTAATGCCAAACATTTCAATTATGCCAAAACACTGATAATTGACCATCAATCTGTAAAGGAACGTGCGGAATTGGTCAAAAAGAATCTTGGTTTCGGTAAGGTGGTTTTGAAGAAGGATGAAGTATTCGTTGCACCTGTAACGGTAATAATAGGAAAGGATTTCAAGAGGAGGTAATCTATTGAACGAGAGGGAATTAGCCCTTTTGATTGCGAGAGAGCTTGAGAGCAAAAAGGCGGAAGATGTTGTAGTATTGTATGTAGGAGAAGAGACGATAATTGCGGATTATTTTATCATATGCACGGGCAGGTCTTCGCTGCATATACACTCTTTGGTAGACGATATTGAGGAATTTACTATAAAGATGGGGAGGGAGCCTCTGCATGTAGAGGGTGAGCGAGGGAGCAGGTGGATATTGATGGATTATGGAGATGTGGTTGTTCATATATTTAACAGAGAAGGGCGCGAGTTTTATGCACTTGACCGTTTGTGGGGAGGTGCTAAAACCGTTTCTTATAAGGAAACAGAGGTGAAGAGTGATGAGGGATCTCAGCAGGTTTAAGCCTATACTTGAGAAGATGCGTGAAGACCTTATTGCAAGTCTGAAGAAGTTGGACAATAGTTACGAGAATGAACTGACACCCGAAGAGGTTGAACTCTCTGACCACATGAGAGAGCTGAAGAGGATAAATAGGGAGAAATCTCTGATAGAGGATACATTGTCGAAGGTGGAAGATGCGCTCAGGAGGTTTGAAGAAGGCACATATGGAAAATGTATAGACTGTGGTAAGGATATAAGCATAGAGAGATTGGAGGCTGTCCCTTATGCACAGAGGTG
>Ga0256914_1004343_pt1 | contig 10671 bp, 9 predicted proteins | sample HulkmetaG_FD_191571 | JGI IMG/M metagenome (GOLD analysis project Ga0256914, IMG submission 191571) | Hydrothermal chimney microbial communities from Main Endeavour vent field at the Juan de Fuca Ridge, Pacific Ocean - Hulk | ecosystem: Environmental > Aquatic > Marine > Hydrothermal vents ...
AACAGAGAGGGAAGACGAGGTTCATTGATGTCTTTCACAACCGTGATCAATGCCGGAAGAGAGGACTCCACCACCTCTTTCCCATCTTCCAGAAGCCGCTCCACCTTTATCCTTTTGTTGTCAGGGTCAATTTCCATGACCTTATCCACGTAAGTCAACTGGGGAATATCGAGTTGGGTAGCAATACCAGGTCCCACCTGCGCGGTGTCTCCGTCTATCGCCTGCTTGCCACAAATCACCAAATCGACATCGCCTATCTTTTTGATGGCGGCCGACAGTGTATATGCCGTCGCCCAGGTGTCCGCACCGGCGAAGGCCCGATCCGAGATGAGATACACGTAATCCGCCCCGACGGCATAGGCGTTTTTCAAGACCTCTTTGGCTTGAGGGGGTCCCATCGTGATGACATGCACCTCTCCCCCGTATTTCTCTTTCGTCAGCAATCCTTCTTCAACCGCAAACTCATCAAAAGGGTTCGTGATACTCTCTACTCCTTCTCGAACCAAGGTCTTCGTTTCTGGATCGATCTTGACTTCGGTGGTATCTGGAACCTGCTTAATACACACAACAATTTTCACGGCCAGTCCTCCTTCATGTTATTCCAGTAACATAATTTAGTGTTTATTTTCCCTTAAACACGGGCTTCCGTTTTTCCAAGAAGGCCTTCATCCCTTCACGCTTATCTTCCGTGGAAGCACATACCCCAAAACTCTTGGACTCCATGAGGCATCCGTCATCAAGGGGAATATCATATCCCACATTTACCAGTCCCTTGGCGATAGAAACGGCGATGGGACCATTTTTCGCTATCTGCAAAGCCACTTCTTTCACGGCGTCCATCAGCTGATCCTGGGGGACGACCTTGTTGATCATCCCTATTTCGTAAGCCTCATTTGCCGTGATCATCTTCCCCGTAAAAATCAGCTCCTTGGCTCTTCCCTTTCCAATAAGCCTCGGCAGCCGTTGCGTCCCGCCAAACCCCGGCATGATACCGAGCGTCACTTCGGGAAGCCCAAACTTCGCGTTTTCAGAGGCGTAAATAAAGTCACACGCCAATGCGAGCTCCGAGCCTCCTCCCAGGGCGAAACCGTTGACAGCGGCAATCACCGGCTTTTTCAGCTCTTCCACCTTCTTGAAAATCAACTGCCCCAAACGAGAGAAATTGGCCCCTTCCAAGGGGGTCATCTCGCTCATTTCCGCGATGTCCGCTCCAGCCACAAACGCCTTTTCTCCACTGCCTGTAATGATAACGACGCGGATTTCCTCATCCTCACCTACCTGATCCAATACCCCTTCCAGCGTCTTCAACACCTGGGAATTCAACGCGTTCAACGCCTTTGGCCGATTAATCGTTATCGTCGCCAAAGGGGGGTCCTTTTCCAACAAAACCAGATCTCCTGACATACGGGTCACCTCCTTTTACACTCTTTCAATAATCATGGCCATTCCCTGGCCGCCGCCGATACACATGGTCGCCAATCCTGTCTTCAAATTTTGCCGCATCATCTCATACAGCAGTGTGACGACAACCCGTGCGCCTGTGCAGCCAATAGGATGCCCCAATGAAATCCCACTTCCGTTTACGTTGGTGTTGTCAAGACTCAGACCCAGTTCACGGATGCACGCGATGGCCTGAGATGCAAACGCCTCGTTGAGCTCTATCAAATCAATATCAGAGATTTTCATATTCGCGGCATCCAGAACCTTCCGAACCGCCGGAATGGGACCCAATCCCATAAACGCTGGATCCACACCTCCCGACGCATAAGCTACGATCCTCGCCAGGGGCTTGAGGCCAAATTCTTTCGCTTTTTCCCCCGACATTACGAGAACGGCCGCCGCCGCGTCATTGATCCCGGACGCATTCCCTGCCGTCACTGTTCCCCCTTTCTTGAAGACGGTTGGAAGCTTCGCCATCTTTTCCAACGATGTATCCATGGGCCGTTCATCCGTATCAAAGATGATGGGATCTCCCTTTCTCTGGGGTACTTCTACGGGCACAATCTCTTCCGCGAATTTTCCATCCACGATCGCCCTACGCGCGCGTTGATGGCTCATAAGTCCCAATTTGTCTTGCTCTTCCCTCGAAATGTTATACTTTTCGGCAATGTTCTCCGCCGTTAAACCCATGTGGTAACCGTAGAAAATCTCCCATAACCCATCATGAACCATGAGATCCAACATTTCCGCGTTAAACATCCGAGCACCCCACCGTCCCTTGGGAAAGGCATAAGGCGCCATGCTCATATTCTCCATTCCTCCTGCGACTACCACCTCATTCATTCCGCTCCGAATGGACATATCCGCAATCGCTATGGCCTTCAACCCCGAGGCGCACACTTTGTTCACCGTAATGGCATTGGTCTCTTTGGGCATTCCGGCATAGATCGTCGCTTGACGCCCTGTATTCTGTCCCTGTCCCCCCTGGAGGACATTCCCCATAATCACTTCATCCACTTGAACCGCTCTCGCCGCATCATCCCACTGCCGGTATTTCTCTTCCAAATCCGTGAATCCCTGCCCTTTCAGGGCATCCGGCTCATAGGACAGAATCTTCTCGGAGGGCACCGGCCGCAACCCCACTCGTTTCAAAACCTCTCGAATCACCAAAGCCCCCAACTGAACGACCGGTGTCGATTTTAAGGTGCCCCCAAACGAGCCAATGGGGGTTCTCACCGCGCTGCATATAACTACGTCTCCCACTCCTCTCTCCTTTCTTTTTACCTTTTTATTAAACATTCATTCAATAGGCCTGAATCCTTGGCTTCATACCCAAAAAACAGGCTCTTGTCAACAATAAATGTGAATTTTTGAACAACCAATTTCACGTATCCTCTTTCACACCTTCGCTATTTCTTCTTCTGCATGGAAGGGATCGGTATTTTCCTTTTTTTCTCTACTTTTCTGCCATAGATCGTAACGGGTATGCGAATAATGGATTGAATATCGCTGTTCGTATACACCTCCACCGTACCGTTATAGGGATTTTGAGGAAGGGTGCCTCCTGGCCAGACCGTTATCACATAATACTTTCTCCCCTCTTGAACGGGTATCAAACGGATCACAAGCCCTTGCAAATTCGTCACTGCCCTTAGAACCTTCAACCCCTCTTTTTCACTGTACAAACTGAATCCCGCCGCGGCCATTCCTCCCATGATGGCAGGATCGCTGAACATGGATGCCCGCCGCGGCAGAATCCGAATGGGGCCCTCCACCACGCCGGACACCCGAATGGTAAAGATGGGAAGTTTCTTCAAATTCGTCATGACATTCACAACCCCTCGAAACGGGCCTATCTTCATCTCTTTTCCAAAAACCACCTGAAGGTTGTAGTGCGTCCTTCCCTTCTCTTTCCAGGACTTGAGAATTCGAGCCGATACCCCGGGAACAAGGCTTTTCACCCCGGTGATCTCAAATTCGGGGTGGAGAGGTGACCACAGGGCCAAAACCTTCGCCCGCTCCTCCTCATAAGGTTTCGTAAGGGAGACGTAAGGAGTGGGTTTACAGAGGATCAAGGGTTTCACCTGGGCGCTGATTTTCAGAAAGCTCTTCGGCAGCTTTGGATCGTTGGACTCAACGGTAGCTCCCTTGACTATATTGCCTCTATACCCTTTGGTCTTCACCTTCAAAGTGACTTTTCCCTCCTTACCTGGAGGGATGACCCGGTCGAAAGAGACCGTCGAACAGCCTCAACCAGGCTTCACATCCTTGATGATTAAATCCTTCGTACCTTTGTTTTTCAGGATAAAAGTATGGACAATATCCTCACCTTCTATGACCTTTCCCGCGTTGAAGGTCGACTCGACAACCACCAGTTTGGGGCCTTCGTTTCCTTTTTGTGCGGATGACGAAGAAGCAGCCATCGCCATACAAGCACTCCCCACCACCATCAGTAAGGCTGCTAGAGTCCACACCGCAAAACGCACGCTTCGACGGAATACCTTTTGTCGCATCTTTACGCTCCTTTCCGTTTAGCTTACCTTCTCAGATTCAAAATCTTTTTCAAAGCTTCCTTAACCTCGCCGACTTTGATTGTTTCACAGGGTTCTGTCGAGAGATCCGCGGGGTGATATGTCGAGGGACAGACGCACCTCCGAAACCCCATCCGCGCCGCCTCCTGAACCCGCACATCGCCTTGCATCACTCCCCGAACCTCTCCAGCCAATCCCACCTCTCCAAAAACGGCCATCTCCAGCGGCACCGCCGTTTCATAGAAGCTTGAGGCAATCGCCGTCACAACCCCCAGATCGACCGCCGTCTCCACGATGCGCAACCCCCCCGCCGCATTCACGAATATGTCCTGTTCTCCGAGAGGCAGCCCCATCTTTTTCTCAAGAACGGCCACGAGCAAGGCCAAACGGTTCGGATCCAAACCAATCGCCGTCCGGCGTGGCACCCCAAAATTCGTCGGCGCCACCAACGCCTGTATCTCGACCAACAAAGGGCGACTCCCCTCCAGACAAGGAACCACGACCGACCCGGGAGTCTCCTGAACCCGCTGTCCCATGAACAACTCCGAGGGATTCGTCACCTCTTTGATTCCTTCCCCCGTCATTTCAAATACCGCGATCTCGTTCGTGGGGCCATAGCGATTCTTGATACCCCTGAGAATCCGGAACGGTTGATCCTTCGTGCTTTCGAAATAGAGCACGGCATCCACCAGATGTTCCAAGATTTTGGGACCCGCAATCGCCCCCTCTTTCGTCACGTGCCCAATCAGGAAAATGGGAATCCCCAGCGTTTTGGACAACCGGGCGAAACGCCCTCCCGTCTCCCTTATCTGTCCCACACTCCCCGGCGCGGAAGAAAGGTCGCCCAATTGCATCGTCTGGATAGAATCGATGACTACCACCTCGGGCATCATCTCTTGAATAGTCTTTTCGATAAGTTCGTAAACGGTCTCGAATACCACGTAAAGCTCGTCCGAAACAGCGTGCAGCCTTTGGGCCCGCAAACGAATCTGGTTGGGAGATTCCTCCCCCGACACATAAAGGACACGACGCCCTTCCGTCGCGAGGTGATTCAATACTTGAAGGAAAAGGGTCGACTTTCCGATCCCAGGTTCGCCTCCCACCAGCACAAGAGAGGCCGGCATGATTCCTCCGCCAAGGACCCGATCAAATTCCCCGATCCCCGTGAGGATACGCCCTTCCTTCTCCCCTTCGATGCGCGTAAGGGGGATAGGCTCCGCTTTTTTGCCGTCCGTTCGGGATATCATCGATTCTTGGCGATAGACCTCCTCGACAAACGTGTCCCATTTTCCGCATTGGGGACACCGCCCCAACCATTTTGGGGTCTGATACCCACAGGACTGACACACAAACACCGATTTCGATTTCATTCCACTAACCGTCTTGCAAGACTTCAAACACCGTCATGCCCCTGATCTTCAAAATCTACCACAACCCGAATAAATTTCCTCCCGCAATGAGGGCATATCTCTTCTTTTTCTCTTTCGTCCCCCAGCGGAGAAGGATCATCCAGAATCTCTTCGCAGTAAGGGCATCTTCGATTGAATCTCTCAACAACGTGCTCCTGACACACCCTATCTTTCCTTCAAACGCGGGTCGAGGATATCTCGAAGTCCCTCTCCCAGAAGATTATAGCCCAAAACCGTGACAAGGATGGCCAATCCGGGAAACACAGACAACCACCATGCGATTTCCATATTGTTCTTTCCAGCCGTCAACATATTTCCCCAGCTAGGGGTGGGGGGTTGGACGCCGATTCCTAGAAAGCTTAACGCCGATTCCGTCAAAATCGCCCCGGCCACTCCCAAAGTGGCGGCCACGATCACGGGATTCAAGGCGTTGGGAAGGATATGACGGAAAACGATTCGAAAATCGCTTGCTCCGATGGACCGAGCCGCTTTCACATAATCCATCTCGCGGATTCGAAGGAACTCGGCACGAACGAGACGAGCCACTCCCATCCAACTCGTCAGTCCTATAACCGCCATGATGTTGTAAATACTCGGCTCCAAGATGGCGATCACCGCTAAGATAAGGAAAAAAGAGGGAAAACAGAGCATCATGTCGACAAACCGCATCAGGAGGCTATCCACCCACCCTCCGTAATATCCCGCCGCGGCCCCCACCATAATTCCGATAATGACAGCAATCCCTACCGCCACAAACCCTACTTTCAACGATATTCGTGATCCCCAGATCATCCGTGACAAGACATCCCTTCCCAATTCATCCGTCCCAAAAGGATGGTGGCTACTCGGCGGCATCAGTATCTCTTTCACGTTGATGGTATCAGGGTTGTAGGGGCTTAAAACGGGCGCGAAAAAGGAGACGACAAACAACACAACGACGACCACCCCCCCCATCAAGGCAAGCTTGTTTCCCATCAACTGCCTGAAAAATCCCATCTAATTCACCCGTATCCTTGGATCCGCGATGGCGTAGGACACATCCGCGATAAGATTTCCGAGAAGCGTCAGCACGGCACCGATCACCAGCATCCCCATGATAAGAGGGTAATCCCGTGACATTACGCCGTTATAAAAGAGCTGGCCCATCCCTGGAATGGCAAATATCGTTTCGAAGATAACACTTCCCCCGATCAATCCCGGAATCGAAAATCCCAAAATCGTGATGATGGGAAGCAAGGCGTTCCGAAAGGCATGGACGTAAATCACCCGTCGCTCGGTCAATCCCTTCGCCCGCGCCGTCGTGATATAATCCTGTCGGATCACTTCCAGCATGTTCGAACGCATATAACGGGAAAAACCCGCCAATCCGCCGAAAGCGGAGATAAGCACAGGTAGAAGAAGATGCTTCGTCAAATCCCAAAACTTTCCCATCGCACTCAAATGAGGATAGGCCATGGATCGCAATCCCGAAATGGGAAGCCAATGCAAATGCACCCCAAACAGCATCATGCATAAAAGGGCCAACCAAAAAGTCGGGACGGCAAAGCCAACAAAGACAAAGATGGTCGCCACATGGTCGAAAAACGAGCCCTTGTGGGTAGCCGAATAAATCCCCAAAGGCAGAGATACAAGAAGGATCAACACCAAGGAAAGCACATTGATCGTCACGGTAATGGGAATACGTTCCTTGATCTTGTCTATGACCGGACGTCCGTCCGGCGCGAACGAATTCCCAAAATCAAGAAATACCACCCTTTTCAACCACAGCCCATATTGTACGATCAGCGGCTTATCAAGGCCGTAATAGGCACGAAGTCTTTGCCGCACCTCCGCCGTGATCTTAGGATTTAGATCTGTGGCCAGCCCCGTGGGTTCTCCAGGCGCCAAATGGATCACCATGAAAGAAATCAGCGTAATCCCCAAAAGCAAGGGGATCATTCCCACCAAACGTTTGACAAGGTAGGTTATCATCTTGCGTTTAATTTAGCACGTTTGTCTTTTACGAAAAAGGGGAAGCCCTACCGCCAACACCAATTTTTACCCTTCCACCTTCTTGTTTCCCCTCTTAACAAGATAGGGGTAGAGCTGGGAGGCAAGCATCCCCGAAAGAATCAACCCACACCCTAAAAGGGCCCTGGGCGTCAGCGTCTCGTTGAGGACAATCCAGCCTCCCAGTGCCGCGAAAACGGTTTCAAGGCTCATGAGAATCGCCGCGTGAGCCGCGGGGGCCTTTTTCTGGGCCACCAACTGGAGAGTATAGGCGATTCCCACGGATAAAAATCCCCCATACAAGATCGGAACAAGGGCCTTCGAAAGACCTGAAAAGGTAATCGTCTCCGTTGGAAACGCCACCAAAAGGCTCAAGGCCCCGCACACACAGTACTGAACCACGCCCAAACGGGTTGCCCCGATCCGGGGGGACAGCCACCCCACGAACTGGACATGACACGCCCAAAGGAACGCGCTCAGAAAAACGAGGAAATCCCCTTTCGAGATGGTGAATTGACTCGTAATACTGAGAAAATACATGCCTATTGCCGCTAGAACAGCACCCGTCCATGTCCCAAAATGCGTGGTCTTGTCTCGCCACAACAACCCCAAAAAAGGGACGATCACCACATACAATCCCGTGATAAACCCTGCCTTTCCCGCCGTGGTATACACGATCCCCACCTGCTGGAGAGAAGCCCCCGAAAAGAGAATGAGACCGGCAAAAATCCCCCCGAGAAGAACCGTTTTCGAGGTAAACGAAACACCATGAGACTCCTTCTTCCGGTTCCAAAAAAGGATCGGCAAAAGGGGGAGACAACCGAGAAAAAAACGCACGCCATTGAATGTGAATGGACCCACAAAACGCATTCCCACCCGCTGGGCAACAAAGGCAAACCCCCATATCATGGCGGTAATCAACAAAAGCAGATCGGATTCCCACGTCCTTCCCTTCACACCCGTCTCCTCTCTCATTCACCCCAAACTGTTTGCCTATACCACAACAAAGGGGAGATTCCAACAATCTATTCCCAGCCCTTCAAACACGCAATTTATCGTTGACACATAAAGGCGCATGTGATAGGCAGGTTCGATCAGAGCTATGGAAAAGTGACGGAAGGAGGGATGATAAACCCAGGGGGAAAGACACCAAAAGGGCCAGAGAGATGGATAAGTGCACCACCTAGGTGCGAGAAGTTTCATAAAAACCAGCCATAAAAAGGAGGAAAGCATGAGAAGAATGGGATGGCGCATGGTAATCATGGCGATGGCGTTCGTATTCACGCTGGTGGGAATCGTCCCGCAGCCAACCTTCGCGGCGGAGAAGAAGATCAAGGTTGCCGCCGTGTTCGAGACCCCCATCGAGGAGCCCTGGGTCAACCAGATCCACGTGGCGTTGCTTCGGGCCCAGAAGGAGTTGGGGATCGAGTATACCTGGTCCGAGAGCGTCAAATCGGCGGACTTCGCCCGCGTCATGCGGGAATACGCGGAAAAGGGCTACCAGTTGATCATGGGGGATGCCTTCGGGGCGGAGCGGATCGCCCGCCGCGTGGCCAAGGCCTATCCCAAGGTCGCCTTTGTCTTCGGGTCGGGGATCGGGCCCGCCGAGCCGAATTTCGGCGTCTTCGACAACTGGATTCACGAGGCCGCCTATCTGTCCGGCATGATCGCGGGGAAGATGACCAAGACGAACAAGATCGGCGTGGTGGCCGGCATGGCCATCCCCGAGATCAACCGGCTCGTCAACGCCTTCAAGGCGGGGGCGAAGGACGTGAACAAGAAGGTGAAGTGCAAGGTCTCCTTCATCGGATCCTTCTTCGATCCCCCCAAGGCCAAAGAGGCGGCGCTGGCCCAGATCGAGGACGGCGTGGACGTGATCTACGCCGAGCGTTTCGGCGTCATCGAGGCGGCCAAGGAAAAGGGAATCCTGGCCATCTCCAACATGTCCGACCAGTCCAAGCTCGCGCCGGACACGGTCATCACGGGTCCCGTGTGGGATATGTGGCCCACCGTCAAGTACGTGGTGGGACTGGTGAAGGCGGGCGTCTTTACGGCGCAGGATTTCGGGTCCTTCTCCTACATGGCCAAGGGCGGATGCTACCTGGCGCCCTACCACAAGTGGGAAAAGAAGCTCCCCGCGGACGTGAAGCAGCTGGTGGAGAAGCGTAAGAAGGAGATCCTGGCGGGAACCTTCCGCGTGGACATCGACGAGTCGATGCCGAAATCGGATTACTAAACCGCGTTTCCTAGGCTGTGCGGGAGAGGGTGATCTCCCGCACAGCCTTTTTCATTGCTGAGTAGGAGGGGGTATGCCCGTTCCATTGCTCGAAATGGTGGGGATCACCAAGACGTTCGGCTCCGTTACGGCCAACGATGACGTCAGCCTGACCCTCTATCCGGGAGACATCCTGGGACTCCTCGGAGAGAACGGGGCGGGGAAGACCACCCTGATGAACGTTCTCTTCGGGGTCTACACGGCCGATGCCGGCCTCATTCGCATCAACGGACAGCCGGTGAGGATCCGCAGCTCGGCGGACGCCCTCCGTCACGGGGTCGGGATGGTGCACCAGCACTTTCATCTCGTGCCCTGCCATACCGTTCTCGAAAATCTCATGGTGGGCCAAAAGGGCCGCGGCGGCAGGCTGGACCGGAAGACGGTGCTCGACGCCCTGGAAGAGATCAAGAGGCGTTTCGGTCTTTTCGTGGAGCCTCATGCCCTCGTGAGCGATCTCACCATCGGGGAACAGCAGCGACTGGAGATTATCAAGGCGCTGATCCGCGGGGCGAGGGTCCTGATCCTGGACGAGCCTACCTCCACCCTCACGCCCCAGGAGACGGAAGGGCTGTTTGAGGCCCTGCGGGCCATGTCCTCCGAGGGGATGGGGGTCATCTTCATCTCGCACAAACTCCAGGAGGTGCGCGCCATCACCAACAAGGTGGTCATCATGCGCCGGGGAAAGGTGACGGCCACCTTGAGCGATCTCGAAAACGTGAGCCGGCACCGGCTGGCGGAACTGATGTGCGGGCATGAGATCGTGCCGCCCGTCAAGGATTCGGTGACGCCGGGAGAGGTTCTCCTCTCCTTCCGAAACGTCAGCACGGGCGGGACCGCCCGGTCACGCCTGAAGGATGTCTCTTTCGAGCTCCGGGCGGGGGAGATCCTGGGTATCGCCGGCGTCTCCGGGAACGGCCAGCGGGAACTGGCGGAGATCGTTTCGGGGGTGTTGGCCCCTGTTTCCGGCACCGTGGAAGTCCAGGGCCGGGTTGTGACGCGAGTCTCCCCCCGCTATGTCCAGAGGCTG
>Ga0256914_1004344_pt1 | contig 10669 bp, 4 predicted proteins | sample HulkmetaG_FD_191571 | JGI IMG/M metagenome (GOLD analysis project Ga0256914, IMG submission 191571) | Hydrothermal chimney microbial communities from Main Endeavour vent field at the Juan de Fuca Ridge, Pacific Ocean - Hulk | ecosystem: Environmental > Aquatic > Marine > Hydrothermal vents ...
ATACCTGAACATAAAGATGAAAACGGGCTTCGCATAGATGCCTCTAAGATCATCATAGGAAAAAGTCATTCCACCGCTACAGACAGCACAGTTCTCATTACAGGAGAATCAGGAACAGGTAAAGAATTAGTGGCAAGAGCTAATAGGAAGGATAAAGAATTTGTAGCTGCAGATTGTTCTGCGGTACCATTTTCTTTGATGAAATCAGCAATCAGTTTAAACATCCAAGCAAAGCTGTTAAGGGTAATTCAAGAAAGAGAATTTATGAAGGTCGGAGATAACAAGAAGATAAAAGTGGACAAGACAGAGAAAGAATTAACAGAAAGACTCTGACCTTAAAAATGAAGAAGTACGGGCTTACTTAAAAACAATTCGGGAGGTAAGTATGAGTACAATCTCGCCTTATGGTGGCAGGTTAATAAATCTTTTGGTAAGTGAACAAAGGGCTGAAGAATTAAAAAAGATGGCCATTGACTTGCCAGATCTCATTCTAAACGAAAGACAGCTGTGCGATCTTGAACTCCTTGCATCAGGCGGATTTTCGCCTCTCAACTCTTTTATGAACAGAAGTGACTACGAATCTGTGTTAAAGAACATGAGACTAACAGATGGAACGCTCTGGCCTGTACCCATTTGCTTAGACATTTCCGAAAAGGAAAGAGAGAAAGTAAAAGTTGGTCAATATATCGGGTTAAGAGATCAAGAGGGATTTCTTCTTGCAGTAATGCAAGTAGAAGATATGTGGCCTGTGGATAAGGAAAAAGAAGCTCTTCAGGTGTTTGGAACCTTGGACAAACAGCATCCAGGAGTAGAATATCTATTAGAAAAAACAGGAGATTACTACATCACTGGAAAGTTAGAGGTTATAAGTCTTCCCCTTCACTTTGACTTCAAACAGCTTAGACTCACACCCCAAGAAGTAAGAAATAACACCAAAAGGCTTGGCTGGAAAAGAATCGTTGGTTTTCAGACAGAAAATCCTATTCACAGGGCGCAGTATGAAATGACTATCAGAGCAATGCATCAAGTAAAAGCAAATCTTCTGCTTTTACCTATCGCCGGGATTGCAAAGCCGGGAGACTTTGATCACTACACGAGGGTAAGATGTTACAAAAGGATTTCTCACTATTACCCGGCAGATTCTTTTATGATAAACCTACTTCCACTGGCAATGAGAATGGCAGGACCAAGAGAAGCAATCTTACACGCGATAATAGCCAGAAATTATGGCTGTACTCACTTTATAGTCGGACACGGTCACGCAAGCCCTGGCCTCGACAGTAAAGGGAACCCCTTTTACGAACCAGACGAAGCCAGAAAAATGGCGAATAGTTATGAAGAAGAACTGGGCATTTCTATTATTCCATTTGAAGAAATGGTCTATCTGCCGGAAGAGGGGGAATATAGACCAAAAGATGAGGTTCCAGAAGGTGTGAAAGTATTGTCTATTTCTGGAACAGAAATAAGGCAAAGGATAAAAAAAGGGAAGAAAGTGCCAGAGTGGGCTACATTTCCAGAAGTAGTGGAAGAGCTGCAGAGAAGTTTTCCTCCTCCCAAAAAACAGGGTTTTACCATCTTTATGACAGGACTGTCTGGAGCTGGAAAGTCCACAATTGCAAAGGTGTTATACGCAAAGTTTATGGAATCAGGTGAAAGGCCGGTAACGCTCTTAGACGGAGATATCGTCAGAAGACATCTCTCGAGTGAATTGGGCTTCTCAAAAGAACACAGGGACATAAACATAAGAAGGATAGGATTCGTGGCCAGCGAGATAACCAAAAACAGAGGAATTGCCATATGTGCCCCAATTGCCCCATATGCATCCACAAGAGCGGAAGTAAGAAAGATGATAGAACAGTATGGGGGTTTTATAGAAGTACATGTGGCGACACCTTTGGAAGTGTGTGAAAAAAGGGACAGAAAAGGAATGTATGCAAAGGCAAGAGCAGGGCTTATCAAAGGATTTACAGGCATAGATGACCCCTATGAACCTCCGGAATCTCCTGAGGTAAGGATAGACACCACCAATCTTACTCCTGAAGAAGCGGCTCAGGAGATTATCCTTTTTCTGGAAAAGGAGGGGTATGTGTAAGAAGGAGGTAGACATGCAAGATTTGGCAAAACAATTAATAGAAGAAAGAAACATCTTCAAAGACGCATTAGAAAAAGGGCCATGTGGAGTTGCCATACTGGATAAAGACAAGAAGATAGTTTACTTAAACCCTGTAATACTAAGGATGTGGGGCTATAAGATCGAAGAAAGAGAAAAATTAAAGGATATAAGTGTATTTTCTTCAGATAAAGATTCTATTTCCAATCTCATCAATAAGGTATTTGAAGAGCCCAAAGAACTAAGCCAAGAACTTGTGGGAACCAGGAAAGATGGAGAAGAATTCTGGATAAGAGTTTTTTTAACTCCTCTATTTATAGATGAGCAGCTCTGCTATGTGATTCTATTTGCAGAAGACATCTCAGAAGAAAAAAGAAAACAGAAAGAATTAGAAAGATATGTAGATCATCTTCTCACATTTAATGCAAAGATCTCAAAAGATGGCAGGGTTCTTATGGTTAATAGAACCGCGGTTGAAGCAGCAGGAGTAGACTATTCAGACCTGATAAACAAGTACTTTTGGGATACCTATTGGTGGTCTTACGATAGAAGAGTGCAGGAAAGACTGAAAAAGATGATACGCAGAGCAGTTCAGGGAGAGCAGGTCATCTACAGCGAAAAGATAAGAGTAAAGGATGGGTTTATCTTTATCCAATTTAGCCTCAGACCAGTAATAAACAAAAAAGGCGAAGTAGAGTATCTGGTTGCAGAAGGTCAAAACATTACAAAGCTAAAAGAAACGCAAGATGAGCTGCGAAAAACTTATGACCTTATAAATGCCATGCAAAGTCTTGCCAGTATGTTAGACAGACACGGCAGAATAGAATTTGTCAATAATGTAGCATTTAGAATGGGATTCCACGCTGACGAGATAATAGGAAAATACTTTTGGGAAGTAGGCTGGATAGACAGAGAAGAGGAAGAAAAAGTAAGAGATGCTATAGAAAAAGCTTCAAAAGGAGAAGCAATCAAAATAGAAGTAAAGGCACTTTCTAAAAGAAAAAAGTCCTTTCCTGCTATTCTGGTCTTCACTCCCATGAGAAATAAAAAGAATCAGGTAACTGGAATTGTATGCGAAGGTATGTCTATAAAAGAGCTGAAGAAAAGAGAAGAAGAATTGGCAAAGTATTTGCACCTGTTAAATTCTATGAGTAACTTTGCGGGCATATTCGACCTAAAAGGCAGGCTTATCTTCATAAACGATGTAACATTGGGAACCACGGGTTTTTCAAAAGAAGAAGTGATAGGCATACCTGTTTGGGAAACCGGCTGGTTTGCACCTGACGAAGAAAGCAGGGCAATCATAAAAGACGCTGCCTATCTTGCATTGCAAGGAAAGTGGCTTCAATTTGAAGTTACTGCTTATACAAAAGAAAAAGAACCTTTGCCCGTTTTAACAAACACTGCTCCTCTCTTGAATCCTGATGGAGAGATAATAGGGGGTGTTCTGGAGGGAAAACCCATCTCTGATATAAAGAAACTGCAGGAAGACCTAAAAAGAGAGATGGCAAAATTTAAAGGCATGATAGCAGGAATGGAAGAAGGGATCGCTTTTGCTGACAAAAGCAACAAGATCACAGAGATAAATGAATTTTTGCTTAAAGTACTGAAAAAGAAAGGAACCGATCCCGTAGGGAAAAGTTTAGAAGAACTTCATCCCCCAGAGGTTTACGACAGGATTAGAGAGATGGTTTTTAAGTTTAGAACGAATACCGAAGCCTCCCCTATAATAATTAACAGGAAAATCAAGGATAAACATGTTATAATAAGAGTTCAGCCTATTTATAGAGAAGGAAAGTATGAAGGTGTGGTAAAAAATGTGGTGGATGTAACAGAACTTGTGGTAGCAAGAGAAAAAGCAGAAGAGGCGAGTCAGGCAAAAAGCAACTTTCTTGCCAGTATGAGTCACGAGATTCGAACTCCAATGAATGCCATTATAGGAACAGCAGAACTGTTAGAGCAAACCCCACTTACACCTGAGCAAAGAGACTATGTGAATATGCTTAAAATCTCAGCCCAAAATCTACTGGACATAATAAATGACATACTTGACCTTTCAAAGATAGAGGCAGGAAAAATAGAACTGGAAAAAACGGAATTCAATCTGCCAGAACTTGTGGAAAATACCTGTATATCCTTATCCTCTAAGGCTCATGAAAAAGGACTTGAACTGTTTTGCAGGATTTCACCAGAAGTGCCAGAAACTGTAATCGGAGATCCTGTAAGACTCAAACAAGTACTGGTTAATCTTATAGGAAATGCCATAAAGTTTACGGAAAAAGGACACATTGTAGTTGAAGTAAAAAAGCTGTCCGATGAAAACAAAAAAGTTCTTATTTACTTCAGTGTTTCAGATACAGGAATAGGAATCCCAGAAGATAAGATAGACAAAATATTTGAAAGCTTTACTCAGGCAGACTCTTCTACTACTAGGAAATACGGGGGCACAGGATTAGGCTTAAGTATATGTAAACGCTTGGTAGAAATGATGGGTGGAAAGATATGGGTAGAAAGCAAATTAGGAGTAGGAAGTACCTTTTATTTCACGGTTTATCTGGATAAGACAGAGAAAAAAGAAGAATCACTTGATAAACCTATAAAGCTGAAAGGATTAAGAGCATTAATAATAGACGATAATCCTACAAACCGTTTTATACTTTATGAAATACTGGAGTCATGGGAAATAGAACCGGACAGCTCAGGAGATCCTTTTGATGCATTAAGGAAAATACATGAGTCCGTGGAAAAGAAAAAGCTGTATGACATACTACTTGTGGATGTAGAAATGCCGGAAATAAACGGGATTGAACTGGCTAAAAGGATAAAAGGCATTGAAGAATATGAAAAAGTGCCTATTATTATGTTGAGTTCCTCCGAAAGCAGAGAGCTCAGAAAAAAGGCAGAAGAGCTTGGTATATCTCATTACTTAATCAAACCCGTAAGTAGGTCCAAATTATTCAATACGATAATAGAAAGCATCTCGAAAGATAAGGTTATAAAGATATCCAAGCCAAAAAAGATAAAAAAGATAGACAAAAAACTTCGTATTCTTTTGGCAGAAGACAATCCGGTAAATCAAAGAGTTGCAAAAACTATGTTAGAAAAACAAGGGTTCCAGGTTACCATTGCAAATAATGGCAAAGAAGCTATTGAACTTGTAACAAGCCAAGACTTTGATCTTGTGCTCATGGATGTACAGATGCCTGAGATGGACGGCCTTGAAGCTACAAAAAAGATCAGAGAATTGGGCATAAAAATACCTATCATAGCATTAACTGCAAATGCATTCGAGGAAGACAGAAAAAGATGTCTTGAGGCAGGAATGGATGACTATTTATCAAAACCCATAAAGATTGAAGAACTGTTAAATGTAATGTCTAATTTCTTTGAAACCAAGACAGAACTAAAACAAGAAGAGCCACAGACACAAGCCAAAAAAGGGGTTCAGATTGACATGAAAAGAGCCATGGATGCCGTAGGAGGAGACAAGGAGCTTCTGAACGAACTAATGAACATGTTCTATGAAGACTCAAAAGCTAAGCTTTTAGAGATAGAAAAGGCTGTAAAAAACAAAGACTATGAAAAAGTAAGAGAGCTTGCCCATGCAATTAAGGGCGCAGCCGCAAACATAGGTCTTACAGAGGTCTACAATATATGCCTGGAACTTGAGAATATGGCAAAAAGAAAAGACTTGTCTGAATCAGCTCATCTGTATTCAGAGTTAAAAGAAAACATCGAAGCACTTGGGGGAATGCTCAAATGATTGGTAAACTCTTGAAAAAGATATTTGGAAGTAAAAATGAGAGAGAACTCAGGTCCATGATCCCCATTGTGGATCGTATAAACCAATTAGAACTGGAAATGAAAAAACTTTCTGATGCCCAACTTAGGGCAAAAACTGCTGAATTTAAACAAAGACTGGAAAATGGCGAATCCTTAGACGAACTCCTTCCTGAAGCATTTGCGGTAGTTCGAGAAACTTCGGTAAGGGTCTTAGGTCTCAGACCCTTTGATGTCCAGCTAATAGGCGGGATCGTTCTTCATAGAGGAAAAATAGCTGAAATGAAAACAGGTGAGGGAAAGACCCTTGTAGCTACAATGCCTCTTTATTTAAATGCGCTCACAGGAAAAGGCGTTCATTTAGTTACGGTAAATGACTATCTTGCTAAAAGAGACGCTGAGTGGATGGGTTCCATATATAAATTTTTAGGTATGTCTGTTGGGGTAGTAGTTCATGGAATGGATGATAGCGAAAGAAAAAAGGCCTATGACTGCGACATTACTTATGGAACAAATAATGAATTTGGTTTTGACTATCTGAGAGACAATATGAAATATAGCTTAGATGAAATGGTTCAAAGAGGTTTTTACTACGCTATAGTGGATGAGGTGGACAGCATTCTTATAGATGAAGCCAGAACCCCACTCATAATAAGCGGCCCTGTAGAACACAAAGTAGACAAGATATACATGGAAGTAAAGCCTCTTGTTCTCACCCTTAGAAAAAAGCAGGCGGGAATAATAAGGAAACTGCTAAAAGAAGTAAGGGAAAGAATCAGCAGAGGAGATGTGGATGAAGAGACCATAAAAATGCTCATTCAAATAAAAAGAGGAGATCCAAAGAACCCGGTTTTCTTAAATATTCTGGCAGATCATCCCGGTCTAAAAAAAGAGATGGCCAAGCTGGAAGGACTCTTGGATATTCAAAAGCTTCTTCCTGAATTGGACAAAGAACTCTATTGCATAATAGATGAGCAGAACAACAGTGTTGATCTTACGGACAAAGGTATAAAACTTCTGAGCAGCAGTGGTTTGGGGGATTTCACCATCCCTGACATAGACGAAGAAGCTCGCAAGATTCAAGATGACCCCCAATTAAGCGAACATAAAAAGATGGAGAAATTAAGAGAACTGGAGGAAAGATATGTAAGGGCATCAGAACTATTACATGCAGTGCAACAGCTTATAAGGGCATACTGGCTCTTTGAAAAAGATGTTCATTATGTAGTAAAAGACGGACAAGTAATCATTGTGGATGAATTCACTGGCAGAATGATGCCTGGAAGAAGATGGAGTGACGGATTGCATCAAGCAGTAGAAGCAAAAGAAGGGGTTAAAGTAGCCGAAGAAAACCAAACCTTAGCCACTATTACTTTCCAAAACTTCTTCAGAATGTATGAAAAACTTGCTGGAATGACAGGAACTGCAGACACAGAGGCAGCAGAGTTTAAGAGCATATACAACTTAGATGTGGTTGTTATTCCTACACACATGAAGATGATAAGAATCGACTATCCAGATGTGATTTACAAAACAGAAAAAGAAAAATTCAGAGCAGTGGTTCAGGAGATAAAGGAGCTCTACGAAAAAGGAAGACCAGTTCTTGTTGGTACGGTTTCTATAGAAAAATCAGAGATGTTGAGCAAGATGCTCAAAAGAGCCGGCATCCCTCACTCTGTACTGAATGCAAAACATCATGAAAAAGAGGCAGAGATAATAGCAAAGGCGGGACAAAAAAAGACTGTAACCATATCAACTAACATGGCTGGCAGAGGCACGGATATCGTTTTAGGAGAAGGTGTTGCAGAACTGGGAGGCCTTCATGTAATAGGTACAGAAAGGCACGAAAGCAGAAGAATAGATAACCAGCTTAGAGGTAGAGCAGGAAGACAAGGGGATCCGGGCTCATCCCGGTTTTATCTTTCCTTAGAAGATGATCTTTTGAGAATATTCGGTTCAGAAAGGATCGCCGGGGTTATGGATAGGTTGGGAATAGAGGAAGGAGAACCGATTGAACATAATCTAATAACAAGAGCAATAGAAAACGCTCAAAAAAGGGTCGAGGCATACAACTTTAGTATAAGAAAACAACTTCTGGAATACGACGATGTAATGAATAAGCACAGAGAAATCATATACGGACTGAGGAGACAGATACTGGAAGGAAGAGACATAGATAATCTCATAGTCAACATGATAGAAGACAAGGTGGAGAACATAGTAGAAAAATATACAGATCCCAAGAAAAGACCCGAACAATGGGACTTAAGAGGACTTGAAAGAGAATTTTTAAGAATATTTGCCTTCAGGCCTAAGGTAGAACCAGAAGACATAGGAGAAGAAACATTTAACCAGATGACAGTAGATAGGATAAAAGAGATGCTTATCTCTCAAACAAAAGAAAGATATCAAGACAAGAAAAAGCTATTTGGCGAGGAAAGCTTAAGTGAGATCTCTAAGCTGGTTCTGTTAAATATGATCGATAAAAACTGGATTGACCATTTACAGGATATGGAATTTTTAAAGGAAAGCATAGGCTTAAGAGGTTATGGTCAGCTTGATCCTTTGAGGGAATACCAAAAAGAAGGATTTGCCATGTTTGAAGCACTCTTAGACAGAATAAAAGAAGAAACCTTGAATATAGTCTTCTCCTTAAGACTCTTAAAAGGGGCTGAAGAGATTCCAAAAAGAGAAAGAAAAGTTCTATATCTCAGACACGGACAGGAGCCTTCTCGTGAACCAATAAAAAAGCAGAAAAAAATCGGCAGAAATGATCCCTGCCCGTGTGGAAGTGGGAAAAAGTATAAAAAATGCTGTGGTAAGGGGCTTGTGTGATGAATCTAAGCCTGAAAGGATTTTTGGCAGCAGGCGTGTGTGCGGGTATAAAAGAGGAAGGGAAACTTGACCTCGGACTTATTTACTCTGAAAAAGAGGCTTCTGTTGGCGCTGTATTCACCAGAAATAAGGTAAAGGCAGCCCCAATAACGGTGTCTCAGGCTCATCTTACTATGAATCGAGGAAAAGCAAAAGCAATTATAGTAAACTCGGGAAATGCAAATGCCTGCACGGGAAATAAAGGAATAGAAGACGCCCTAAGAACTGCCCAGTTGGTGGCAGATCAGCTGGGGATCGCAAGGCAACAGGTACTCGTTGCCTCCACAGGTGTCATCGGGAAAAGACTCGACATGAATTCTATATCAAAGGCGATACCAAAAGTGGTGAAAGATTTGTCACCGACCGGACTTGACAGATTTGCAAAAGCCATTATGACCACAGACACCTTTCCAAAAATAAGTGTATTTGAAGGAGACGGTTATAAGATAGTTGGAATTGCCAAGGGAGCAGGAATGATAATGCCAGATATGGCCACTATGCTTTCTTTTATACTTACAGATATACAGGCAGATCCCGAATGGCTTCAAAGCACTCTTCTTAGGACTGTGGAAAAAACATTTAACAGAATCACAGTTGACGGACAAACCAGCACAAACGATACCGTAATAATAATGGCCAACGGAACCTCGAATATCACTGAGGCAGACACTTTTAGGGAAGGATTATTCAAGGTTTGTTCCGAGCTTTCTAAGATGATAGTAAAAGATGGGGAAGGAGCTACCAAGATCGTGGATATAATTGTTAAAGGCGCTAAAAGTCCTTCTGACGCAATAACTGGAGCCAGATCAGTAGCAAATTCAAGTCTGGTAAAAACCGCTATATATGGAGAAGATCCTAACTGGGGAAGAATAATGGCTGCTCTTGGAAGTTCAGGGATAGAAATTGAACCAGAATATGTGGATATATGGATTGAAGATGTACAGATTGTTTCAGCTGGTCAGGGAACAGGAGAAGAAAAAGAGAAAATGGCTTCAGAGAGAATGAAAAAAAATGAATTTAGTATTCTGATAGACCTAAAAAAAGGCCCATATCAAGATCACATACTTACTTGTGATCTTACCCATAAGTATGTAAGCATAAACGCTGAATATAGAACCTAAAAGAGGAGGATCTTATGTGGGCAGTTATAATGGCAGGGGGGTCTGGTACTCGCTTCTGGCCTTTGAGCAGGAGGCTTAAGCCAAAGCAATTTTTGGATATTACTGGAAGTGAACCCATGATAGTAGAAACCTACAAGAGGATTTCAGGACTAATAAAAGACGAGCATATATGTATCATCTTGGGCAAAGAACATCTTGAGGAAGCCAAAAAACTATTTAAAGAAAAAGATGTTCAAATAATAGCCGAGCCTTTTGGAAGAAACACTGCACCATGTATTGCACTTGGAGCTCTTTATGCGATGTCTAAGGGGGTAAACGAACCTGTTGGTTTCTTGCCGGCTGATCATTACATAGCCAACAAAGAAGCATTCTTAGAATCCCTAAGTACAGCAGAAAAAGTGGCCAGCTCAGGAGGAATCGTTACATTGGGTATCGTTCCTGTCAGACCTGAGACAGGATACGGATACATAAGAAGAGAAAAAGATCCAATACATGTAAATGGAAGAAAAGTGTATAAGGTCAAAGAGTTTGTTGAAAAACCAGATCTGGAGACCGCACTGAGATATCTGCAAAGCGGTCAGTACTACTGGAATGCGGGAATATTTGTTGCAACTCCTGAAACAATAATAGAAGAGACAAAAAAGTATTTACCAGAGCTGTATGACGCATTCATCGGGTTAAAGGACAGATTCGGAAAAGATCAGTTTGAACATGCATTAGTCCAAGCTTATAAAAAGGCTCCTAATATTTCATTTGACTATGGGATAATGGAAAAGACAAACAC
>Ga0256914_1004345_pt1 | contig 10668 bp, 8 predicted proteins | sample HulkmetaG_FD_191571 | JGI IMG/M metagenome (GOLD analysis project Ga0256914, IMG submission 191571) | Hydrothermal chimney microbial communities from Main Endeavour vent field at the Juan de Fuca Ridge, Pacific Ocean - Hulk | ecosystem: Environmental > Aquatic > Marine > Hydrothermal vents ...
TGGCTACACTACTGTGGATAAATTCCTGAACCAGCCGGTGGTGGTGATTAATCCCGATGGCACGCGCTGGGACCCGGAAAACTACGATCACACGTTTGGTGGTCTCACCACCCTGCGCGAAGCACTGCGCATGTCCATTAACCTGGTGGCGGTGCGACTGATTCAGGAAATAGGCCCGGCTGTGGTGGCTGAATATGCCCACCGGATGGGCATCACCACCCCGCTCCGGCCATTCCCCACCCTGGCACTGGGCAGTTCGGAAGTCATCCCCATCGAGCTGGTCTCTGCCTACGGAGTGTTTGCCAACCAGGGCGTGCGGGTCGAACCCATTGCCATCACCCGAATCGAAGACCGTTTTGGCAACATCATTTACGAAAAACATGCGCGCAAACACGAGGTGTTGAGCCGGGCCACCGCTTACATCATGACCAACATGCTGGAAACGGTGATCAATCGGGGGACCGGGGCTCGTGCACGCTGGATGTTCCACTTCACCCCGCCAGCCGCCGGTAAAACCGGTACCACCAACAATTTTACCGACGCCTGGTTTGTGGGATTCACCCCCGCATTTACCGCCGGTGTGTGGGTGGGGATGGACGATCCGCTGTACACCTTAGGACGCGGAGAATCCGGTGCCATTGCCGCCCTTCCCTTCTGGGCGGATTTTATGAAGCGGGTGTACGAGGAGCTGAAAATTCCCCACGAAGAATTTAAACAGCCACCAGACGTGATTCGACTGCAGGTGTGTGAAGAAAGCGGGAAATTAGCCACAAATTACTGCCCGAAAGTACTTAACGAAGTGTTCAACGTGAAGTACCATCCCACGGAAAAATGCGATATCCATCGCGGTCCCAACATACGAAAACGAAATCGGGGGCCCCTGTTCTAAATGGTGCAGAAAGCCGAGCATCCCATCGGGAAAGTGATTAAAGTTACCCGAAAAGAGTATCTGGTGAATCTGGACGGACGCACTATTGTGTGTGCGGTGCGAGGGAAGTTAGTGGGCGCACCGGATGGGAAAGCCTGGCAGGTAAAAGTAGGCGACAATGTGCGGATTCGTCTCATCGATGACCAGCAAGGCGTGATTGAGGAGATTCTGCCCCGGAAATCCCGGTTGAGCCGCACGGTGGAGGGAAAAGCGTACCGGGAGCACATCATCGCCACCAATATCGACCAGATGCTCATTGTCATGGCGGCACGGGAACCGCAGTTTAAATCCGGCTTGCTGGACCGCTATCTGGTAATTGCCGAGAAGAACCATCTGAAAGCGGTTGTTTGCATCAACAAAATTGATCTGGCCAGCCGGGAGGAATTTAACGACTATGCCACCTGGTATCCCAGGCTGGGATATCCGCTGTTTTTCACCAGTGCGATCACCGGCGAGGGGCTGGACGAATTAAAGAATCGTTTGCAGAACAACGTCACCGTACTGGTGGGGCATTCCGGGGTGGGCAAAAGCTCCTTGATTAAAGCGCTGGAACCTGGCCTGGACCTGAAGGTGGGACGAATCAGCGAAAAAACCGGCAAGGGACGGCACACCACCACCTACGTTCAGCTCTTTCCGCTCTCCTTTGGCGGTTACCTCATCGACACGCCGGGAATCCGGGAGCTGGGATTGTGGGACATATACCGGGACGAGCTGCGCCATTATTTTGTGGAATTCCGACAGTACCAGGATCAGTGCCAGTTTAGCGATTGCCGACATCTGCAGGAACCGGGATGTGCGGTGAAACAGGCCGTGGAAGAGGGAAATATCTTCCCCGAACGATACCAGAATTACCGAAATATTTATCTGACGCTTCGGGCTGCACCTTACGAACGCATCAAACCGCGTTCTCACAAAACCGGTTAAATACCAGCACACGCTTTCTGAAGAATCTTTTTGAAAGAAAAAGGATTCCCTATGACGCTGTTTTATTTTTTGATATACAACCTTCTGTTTGTACCGGTTCTGTTTTTGGCCAGTCATCTGGCAATGTTTTTTAACCAGAAACTTCGCCAGGGCGTGCTGGGGCGCTACCGGATTTTCGAGACGCTCCGGCGCAATGCCACACAGTATGCCTCCCACCCGGTGATGGTGGTGCATTGCGCTTCTCTGGGAGAATACGAGCACATCAAACCGTTTTTGCGGGAATTTAAACGGGTGCGTCCTGACTTTCGCACCATTGTGCTGTTTTTCTCACCATCCGGTTATCGCCATGCCCGGCCCTTCTCCGGCGTGGATCTGTTTCTGTATGCTCCCTTCGAATGGTTCCTTTCCCTATGGCGGTTCCATCGCATGGTTCGCCCTGCACTGTGGATCATTGCCAAACACGATGTGTGGCCCAATCAGGTGTGGATGGCTCACTGGTTAGGAGTTCCCATTTTCCTGATTAACGCCTCTCTGCACGACCAGAGCAGTCGGTTGCTGATCTACTCCCGTGCTTTCCATCGCAATATTTACCAGAAGTTTACCGCCATTCTGGCGGTGTCGGATGCCGACCGGAACAACTTCCTGAAACTGGCAGATGCCTCCCGGGTACAAACGGTGGGAGATACCAAATACGACCAGGTGTTTTATCGGCGGGATGAATCCCGTAAAAAGGCAGTGCTTCCCCTGGCCGTTATCCAGAACCGATGGATTTTTGTGGCAGGTAGCACCTGGCCGGAGGACCACCGGCACTTGCTGCCCGCAATCCGTTCCGTGATGGAAACCCATTCTGAGTTTCTGGCCATCATCTGTCCTCACGAACCCACCGACGCCCATCTTCGGGAGCTGCTGGAAGCTTTCCCTGAAGACCAGCGCATTTTGTATTCGGAGATGAATCAGTACCGGGAACAGTCCGTAATTATTGTGGATCAGGTGGGTATCCTGGCGAATCTGTACAGCGCCGGAAAAGTGGCGTATGTGGGGGGAAGTTTTAAGCAAAACATTCACAACGTGCTGGAGGCGGCGGTGTACGAGATTCCGGTGCTGTTCGGACCGGTCAATCAAAATTCCCACGAAGCCCAGTTGCTAAAAGCCAACGGTGGTGCCTACCAGGTGCACGATGCCCGGGAGATTGAACAATACCTGCGAAAATTCCTGACCAACGATATTTTCCGGCAGGAAGTGGGAAAACGCGCGTTCCAGGTGGTCCAACAAAACGCCGGCGCTACCCGACGAACGGTTGAGGTTATCCTTCAATCGCTACCGGACGCCTGACGCTGATGGGCCGCAAACGGTAACATTGTGAATACCCATTCGTTTTCCGCCATCCGCGGCACCATTTCGGTTCAAGTATATAGAAGAAACGGCTCATCGCCCATTCGGCGGTCCCGGATATCTGGCAACCAATCCTTATCATGGATCAATCGGAGAAGGGGGAAATCCGTATCGGATTCAGACTCCCGGACTACAGGACAATTGAAAAACAGGATAAATTCCGGGAAAAAATGCCGTTCATATAAACGAATCAGAAAATACGACACATAGGTAGGTTCCCTGGTATGCGACAGAAAACAGAAATTAGCTCCATGAATCGGAAAATTGTTCGCTTTTTACTCATTGCATTCGTGCTTTTTGTTCTGTACAACACGCTCATTCCGTTTCACTTTCAGATGCAGGGGAAGAGCTGGTCTGAGCTTTCCAGATCGTTTGAATGGGAATTGTTTCAGCACCGTGGTAAACGGACGCCACTTACCGACATTGCCGGAAATATTCTGCTGTTTATTCCATTCGGGTTTCTCATGTTCACTTATCTGTGGCAGCGACGCATCCGGGGCGGCATTGTGATCTCCACGTTTCTGGGAGCGATGTTGAGCGTAACCATCGAAGTGTTGCAACTGTTTCTCATCAGTCGCAACTCCGCCATCACCGATGTGGTTAACAATACCCTGGGCAGTTTCATCGGTGCTTTCGTCGCATACCTGTACGTGCACACCATCGCCGATTTCACCGCCCGGCAGGTTCGTTATTTATTGAAAGAACAACCATTTACCCTGATTCTCATCACCTTTTTTCTGTTTCAAGCTTTTGCCGCCATTTTACCGTTTAATGTGTCCATTACCGTATCGGATTTAAAGCGAACGCTGAAAAATATCAATATCATTCCGTTTCAAAACGTAAGTCTGAGCAAACTGCTCTTACACCATCCCACCCGTCTGGACACCATGCCGTTCGATTGGTATGCCTTCTGGGAAAATGCATTATTCTGGTCAGGATTGGGTTACCTGGCCACGGTATGTTATTTTTATTACTGGCGGATGCGTCGGGGTGGTGGAATTCTCTGGCTGGCAGCTCTGGTTCTCCCGCCCGTACTTATCGAATTCCTGCAAATTTTCATCGTTTCCCGCTATGCCGATGTGAACGACATCCTTTCCGCCTGGATGGGTGTGTTAGGAGGAGCGGTGGTGTATTTTCTGTGGCGTCCCCATCGTCACATCTCATCCTTGCGGGAGGTTTCCATTGTCCAGCCCGCAGTTGTGTTATATTTGCTATTTTTACTGTTTGCCGGACTCCAGCCATTCGATTTTCGTTCCCATCCTGCTCAGCCACTGGATTACCACGTTTTTGTGCCTTTTTACGCCTACTTCAAAAAAACCAGCATCTGGAACATTTATGACCTGATTAACTCCTTGCTTTATTTTGTTCCTGTCAGCTTATATTTAACCATTCGCGCTCGCAATCGGGGGGTAAATTGGTCGGGCATCTACTTCAAAAACATCCTTTCCGGTTTCCTGTTCGGTGTGGTGATCGAAACTTTTCAGGTTTTCTCCGAAACCCGCGTTTCGGAAATCACCGACACCATTTTATTCGGAATAGGCGGGTTTTTAGGGGTGTTTCTGGTTTATTACTATCAAAAAGAGATCGCGCCAACCCTGGGAACAGCGAAGTAAATCACTTTCGCTAAAATACTCAATTTTTCACCACCCCATACCTTGACATTTTTATATTTTTTTTGTAGTCTTATTAAAAGAAAATTCGCGGGAGGAGCTATGTCACGCCATATTTTAATTGCGTTTTTGGCCGTATTTATTTTTCTTCTTTCCTGCTCATTAGACGAAAATATTACTTCCATACCTTCAGGTAATAATAAAGTAAATTCAGTTCGGTTATATTTCTCAAAACCATCTCAGTTAGACAGTTTAGTGGTTAATGCCCGCGCCATGGTGAGTGCACCGGATATGGACACAATCACTGCTGACCTAATTGTGTCAGCAGATCACGTAGAAGGAACAATTGAGAATATTCCAGCAGGTATTGGACGCAAATTCGAAATTTTTACCTATGATGCTGACACCAACTTAACCTACTATGGATCCACCATGGCGGACGTTCCTGCAGGACAGACCATCACACTACAAATTGTTTTATATCCGGTTGATACCACAGGCACTGTAATTATTGTGGGAACTTTTGCTCCATTTCCACCAACCGGGGGTAAAATAACATTCGAGGGAAACCAATTTGGAAATTTCGATATTTATTTGATGAACCCGGATGGAACTCAACTGGTTAGTTTAACTAATACTCCGGAAACGGACGAACTAAGGCCTCGCCTCTCATCAGATCACCAAAAAGTGCTTTTTACCCGCCGATATCCGGACGGAAGACATCGTCCGTTTATTCTGGATACTTCTACAGGAAATGAGCAAGAAGTGCCTGTGTTGCAAAACAATTCCAAAGTCGTTGCATATGACTGGTCACCCGATATGGAAAAAATTGTTCTATATGCATGGGTAGATGGAGACCCGGAAATTTTTACTTACAATTTAACAAGCGGTGAAACCGTTCAACTAACGGACAATGATGCCATAGATTGGGCTCCTCACTGGTCACCGGATGGACAGTGGATTGGATATCAATCAAATGAAAGTGGCATTTTTAAAATTTATCTCGTTCATCCCGATGGAACACAGAACCACATGGTCCTTCCAAACGACACCACCAGCTGGACAAGTATGATGTTCGAGCAAAAATATGCTGATTTTTCACCCGATGGCTCTGTTATCCTTTTCTATGGAAGACAGGCGAATGAAATTTTCTATGATTTGTATAAAGTAAACATCGATGGGTCTAATTTACAACAACTCACTTTTACACCTGGCATCAGCGAAATTCAGGGATGTTTCTCTCCGGATGGTCAAAAAATTGTATTTATTTTAAATCAAGGACCTCAATTCAACATTTTCATGATGAATCACAACGGAACAGGTATTTCCCCAGTTCTAATTACAAATTACAAAAAAGGATATCCACATTGGAAATAACCAATAGTTTTAACCATTATTCATAAAAATCTCCCTATCGGTAACGGGGAGATTTTTATTTTATTCCAGGTTTCCAGTACCGTATTCCCCCAGTTTTTTAATTACTTTTGCAGGAACTCCCCCAATAAGCACGTTTCCCTCAGGAAAAGAGCGAGTTACCACCGAACCAGCTGCCACCACTGTGTGATCTCCCAGTTCCACTCCAGCCGTGATAATTGCACCCGTAGCGATCCAGCAATTATTACCTATTCGAATCGGTTTTTCACGAACGTATTCCGTGTAATTGTAAATATTGTGATTCATACTAATGAGACTAACACGAGGACCAATCCAGGTATTATTTCCAATAATAATCCCATTGCGCCCATCCAGGTAGCACCAGGGAGACAAACCCGGACTCCGATTTCCGCGCTGAATGTTCTCTGGAGCCTTAACCACAGTGGTGGGGTGAACCGGCCATGGCACATGTCCATTAATACGGAATACCTTTTGAATAAAAAAATGCTTATAGAGGGTTTTTAAAGAAAATTGGCGATTGGCAAAGGCATCACCGGCTAAAATCCGGAGAATGCCGTAAAGAATCAAAGAAACGGTTTTCCTGATTCCTCTCATTTCAACCTCTTGATAAAGTAATAAATCGAATAGTTGTAGATAATGTAAAAAAGTCCTGCGGAAACAGACAAAGCCATTAACATCTGGTACGGAGTGGCTCGAAAAATATACATGGCGGTAAAACGAAATACCAGAGAAAAAGCTACCAGATAAAAACCAATTTCCTGACGGTTCATTATGGTAAATGAAGAACTAATGGGCATATTAATGAATTGAAAATAGACCCAGAACGTAATAATTTGCATAAACACCCCTGCTTCGCGCCACTCACTCCCTAAAAATATCTCCACTAAAGGTGGTGCAGCAATTAAAATGATAATTACCGGGAAAACAGCTATTAAGGCCAGTTTTTTCACTGTGTTTTTATAAATTTTCATCAGCTTTGCGCCACCTTCATGGTATGCTTCGGATGCCGATTGAAGATAAACCTGAGAGACAGAACGCCCCAGCAAATTTAGCGGAATATTTACCAGGCGATTGGCCACCATATACAAACCAACTATTTCTGAACTAAAATATTTTTTAAACATAAACACAGGTAATTGCAAGGACAGGGTATTCAAAAACACCAGAGAGGTGTTGACCAATGGGAATTTTTTATATTCAATGGCAAATCGAATCATTTCCTGTAAACGAAAATCTTTTATATCAAAATACCCTTTTACCAATACCAGCAAAGCAGCAACCAAAAATCCGATCAGTTGTGCAGAGAGTAAAGTAACGAAAGATGGGTAAAAAAATCCGAAACTGATGGCAATAGTTTGAGTAACCAAAATTTGAATCACTTTATTTCTGGCCAGTTCACCAAATTTCTTAAACCGCACCAGAACATATTGCATCACCTGCATTAAACCCATTAAAAATATGCCCAGACTGATAAAAAACATATAAGGTTTTAATTCTTCTGCGTTTAACAACCGTAAAAACGATTCTCCAAAAACAATAAACAGAGTTGTTACAATGGAAGAGAACAAAAGGAGCACCATAAGAGACAAAATAATCAGGTAGTTCCCTGCTCGCTTGTCTTTAGGTAACACAATAGCCAATTCATATTTCAGGGCACTCACCACTCCAAAAGTAGTAATGGTGGAAAGGAATAGTTGAAGATCTCCCAGAGCCTGTTTGGAATAAAGGCGGGTTAATACCGGTAATGCCAGAAAAGCAATGGCGTTTCCCAGAGCTGTCCCGGAAAACAGTTTCAATACATTTTTAGCAAATTCGGAACGAATATTCAGTTTATCCAGAATCTTTTTCATGCAAATTCTCTGGTTAGCTAAACAGATTTAGCAAAGAAAAAGGGAATTTTCTTTTATAAATAGAAAAATACGGTTTTTGGTTTGCTCCAAACGCCCGGAAGAATCGTTCGATGGGTTCAATCATACTTCCTTCAAAATCGAACTTTTTGGTTACAGTGGCGGCAAATTGAATGGCAGTCCACATTAACAGAGAACTGGCACCGCTGCTACGCAGAGCCGGATCGGCTCCGCCAGCCAGATAGTACGCTGAATTTTCATCCCAGATTAAATACAATCCCGCATGAACAGTTTGATTGTTTTTATCACGTGCCAGATAGATTTTTCGCTGATCCCGGCGAACTAATTCCTGGTCCAACTTTTCCATCAGTTCCTGCGAAAAGGTAATCGTTTTGTTCTGGCGTTGAAATGTTCGGGTAGCCAGGCTAAAAAAAAGAGCAACATCTTCCGTTTCTTCCACCATCACTTTCTTTTCTGCTTTACGAATCTCCCGACGGATATTATCTCGAAAATCGCGAAAAATTTTACCCGGATCAGATAAATCTTCGATAACATAGGAATATCGCGTGGTTTGTCGAAAACCTTTCCAGTAAAAAGGCAGCCAGTTGGTCAGGGAATAGTGATATTTCTGATGAAAACTCACGGCATCGGGAAGTTGTTCTATAAGCTGGGTCAAAATTTTTTTCTGGAAAGCAAGACGCCTGGTATATTTCTGCTCAGCCGGGTAATTCAGATAAATGTATAACCAGGGGGTTAATCTGGGCATAGTAATAATCCGAAACCCTATTTTTTTACGAAATGTGTAAGGAAAACAACCCAACACTTCTCCGCTGTTTTCGACCATAACCACATCCCAATTTGCTTCCCCCGCAACTGAATCCAGCCACCAATCCCGGGAAAAAATGGGTATGGACGATTCCTGTAAACAAAGTTGGCGATATTTTTCCTTCAAATTCATTTTGCATCCCGGTGTTTTGAGTATAGATCCTGAAGTATTCGTTCCATTAAATCCAGGTCACTCCGGGAGACCCATTGGTTTTCACTGGCTTCTACTACCCGAAAAGTCACATCATCTAAACGGGATTTAACTCGTACCGACACCCCTTTCTTTTCCAGAAATTCGGAGATACCGGAAAGTGTTTCATTCGGATTCCGGCATAAATCTTCATAAGAGATGCGGATATATTGTTCCGGGAAAAAACGGCGCAGGTCCCGCTCAATATCTTTTTCCACCCAGAATACCTGGTGGCACACCTGTTCAATTTCAGGGAGAGATTGTATTCGATCAATCTCTTCTGGCATCACCGACCACCATTTTAACTGATTTTGACGCCGAATCCTTAAAATAGAAGCCGCAGCATGGAGTGGATTCCTTTGAATGTATAAAAAAATAGCTTCCGGGAAAATTTCGGAGACGGCCGGTATTCGTACGCTCATTTTTACATTTTTGGAAAGAAATGGTGCATGAAAAAGGCGTTCCAGATGAGTAATTAAGGAAAATATCTCCTTCCGGTCATTTTCATTCAAATATCCTTTTGGGGTATAATTGAACTTTTCTCGACCTTCGTGAGGAAACCATCGATTCCAGATATTACCCGCCTCACTGGGTGCCATACATCCTTTTTCGTACCCGAACCGGCTGGAAAAACTGCTTCGATACGTCGGACAAAAAAGAAATCCGATTTTCGTTGCGGTTAATGGACATCGATAAAACCAATTGGCAATATTGGGCAAATATGCGGTTTCGAAGGAATGTGTCAATACCTGATAGAATAGTGTGGTTCCCGATCTGGGAGCTCCCACGATAAAAATGGGAGGAAACATCAATTCTGGTGTTCCGGAAAAAAAAAGAAAATCGAATACAGATGTGGCGTTATGGAAAACTTGAACGCTCTGTTTCACCAGAATACGCGGTATTGTACTTTTCTTCTCTTTATACATTCTGTTCTTCCCACCACCTCCAAATTTCATCAGGTGAGGCCAGCCATCCGCTGTGTTCCCGGGTCCACTTCAGAATGCGACGATACACATCGGTGTAGCCGGTTTCGTCCTGCGGATGGATGTTGTTGTTATGCCAGTTAATCACCAGCAATCCGCCGGTTTGTCGAATTCGTTCCAATTCCTGCTCCACCAGCCTCCAGGCACTTCGGGCATCCAAATATAAATTATTTTCCAGCCACAATGTAGTATCCATTAAAATCATGGGAATTTCCACAAGGGGCATGGGGACACGCTGCTTCCGGTCGAAAGGATGATAGGGTAAAGCAGTGCCCGCCCGATATCCCGGCACCCGATCGAACCCGACCGTGGTATCATACCGAAACCCCGCCGCCTGCTGATATGTGAACGTAAAAGTTTCGTCAAAGCGCAGGTAGTGCTGCCGAATTCCCGGAACAGACCGGCCCACCGCTCTTTCCAGGCGCTCCTTCTCTTCCTGCAAATACTCCCGACTGTCGAAGGAATAAAAACTGCCGTGTAACCCCACAAAAAAGCGATGGCGCAAAATGGTGCGGATGCCCCGGCGAATGCGTCGGGAGCGCAGGGAATAAACCGGATCGCGTTCGCTGCGCCG
>Ga0256914_1004346_pt1 | contig 10666 bp, 9 predicted proteins | sample HulkmetaG_FD_191571 | JGI IMG/M metagenome (GOLD analysis project Ga0256914, IMG submission 191571) | Hydrothermal chimney microbial communities from Main Endeavour vent field at the Juan de Fuca Ridge, Pacific Ocean - Hulk | ecosystem: Environmental > Aquatic > Marine > Hydrothermal vents ...
AGGGCCATTTCGAGAAAATCGCGGCCAAACGAAGTGCCGCGCGCTACCGAGTTGTAGAAGGTGAACAACGCGATGATCACAATGGCCGTTCCCAGCGCGAGGCCCAAACTGAGGTAGTAGTTGTCGAGAAACAAATACGGCAAGATGAGCGCGGTCACAGTAACCAGATAGGCGACACCCGTGTAGAGCGCGGCTTTCAGGGGGTGTTTGGCCCCGCGCTCGGCTTTGGTGGACAAATACTCCGACGCGGCCATGGACATGGCCGCGGCCAAACCGGTGATGAGCCCGCTGAGCGCGATGAGCGACGCGTTTTGCAAGGCCAAGGTCAAGCCGGCCAGCGCGCCGGTGAGTTCGACCAGGGCATCGTTCAGACCCAGCACCACGGAACTGGCGTATTCCAGTTTTTCTTCTTGCAGCAGCCCCAACAGGCGCTCTTCGTGTTCGGCCTCTTCGCGCTCGATGTCTCGCGCTTCAGGGAAGAAAGAAGCCAGCGCGTCATATGTCTGCTGGGCCTGTTCTTCCCCGCGTTCCATGAGGCGCAGGGCAAAGGTCAGCCCCAGCCAGCGCCCCAACGCGCTGTACAGCGCCACCTTCCAGCGGTTGGGCGGCACCTCCTGGCCCGTGAGCGCGCGCCAAACGTCGTAGTGGCGTTTTTCCATGGCCGCGATTTCTTCCAGCACCTCCCGGTTGACGGGATCGCGCATCCGCTGGGCCAGGTTGCGGTAGATGTGATATTCGGTGATTTCGTCCCGCTGGCGTTGCAGCAGGGCTTGGCGCAGTTCAGGGCTCAAGTGAGGCGCACGCATGGGGACCTGCTCCTTGGGGGCCGGGTTCAGGGCCAACCGAGCCAACGGGCCACCAGCCACGCGGCCAGGGGGACCACTAAGTTGTCCATATCGCGCCATGGCAGGCTTTCGACCAGTGCGGTGGTCAAGGCTACCGTGATGGCTAAAGCGCTGTAGCCGGCCCACGGGCCTGGCCACACCCCTGCGGCCACATATGCTGCCGCGACGAGCCAGGTGAGCAGGCCGCCGCCCAGGGCAAAGGCCGCGCTGCCGGCCCACGACTTGTGCGGGTTCCACGGCAGTTTGACCCGCCCCCAGCGGCGGCCGACGATGTCGGCCAGCCCATCGCCGCCGCACAGCATCATCAGCGCGGCCACCGCCGCGGGCGATGTCCGCCCATAGGCCACGGTCAAAATCACGAAGACCAGGCCGTAGAACAAGGGGCCGCGCAGCAGTTCGCGCGCGTGCCCAGTGCGCGACATGGCCTGCACCGTGGCCGGGTCGTGCCACCAGCCCAGGCCCACCGCGGCCACGCGCACGGTCAGGGCCAAGGGCACCCACACCGCGGCCCAGCGCACCGCGGCATCCGAAGGGTACAGCAGCCAAGTGAGCACATACAAGGGGCCGGTGCCGATGTGGATGATTTTGCGGCTCAGGTCCGAGGCGATCCAACCCCGTTGGGCCGCGAACTCATTGACGCGCATCCACGCGTAGGCAACGGCGAACGTGATCGTCAAGGCCAACCAAGTGGGCAGCATACGCGTCCCTCAGCGGCGGCGGAACAATTGGCGGCGAATCTCCCGCTCGGCTTCTTTGCGGGCCAACTCTTGACGCTTGTCGTATTTCTTCTTGCCTCGCGCCAGGGCAATTTCGACCTTGGCGCGGCCGTCCTTGATGTACATGCGGGTTGGCACGATGGTCATGCCCCGGGCCCGCGTTTTGTTCCACAGTTCCAAGATCTCTTTCTTGTGCAGCAACAGTTTGCGCGGCCGTCGTGGGTCATGGTTGCCCCAGCCCGCGTGGTCATAAGGCGCGATGTATGCGTCCACCAACCAAGCCTCTAAGTTCTTGTCAATGCGCACGAAGGCTTCGTTCAGGCTGACCTTGCCCGCGCGCACGGATTTGATCTCGGTGCCCTGGAGCACGATGCCGGCCTCGAAGAACTCTTCCAGTTGATAATCACGTTTGGCCTTGCGGTTGGTGGCCACGACTTTGATATTGCCCATCGGATCTCGCCTCAGTTGGCCCAGAATGAAACGCGGTTGTAAGTATAGCACGAGAGACCGCGGTCGGGGGAAGCCTGGCGGTTGGGGCCAGGTTCACCCGCCCGCGGGTAAAACGCGGGATCGCGCAGCCGTTGGGATAGGCCGCGTTAAGGAAAGAGAAAGCGGGGAAATTCGCCGAAAATTTTAAGGCACAGCAAGCCTTTTCTGCGGTACAATGGCGGCCAGCCCGAACATGGGCGTAGGATTTGACGCCATGTCGCCGTTCGCGCTGGCCCTCGTGCTTTTGGTCCTGTTGGTGCTCCTCATTGTCGAGGAGCCTTTGGCGCGCGCGAGGGCGGCTCGGGCAACGGCATGGCGTTGATGTTCAGAGTCACCTGGTTCGGCACACGGCCGCTCTCGCTGGAGAGCGGCCGTTTCGCTTAACCCCGAGGCCGTGCCGTCGGCCCCAAGGAGGACCGCTCATGCGCTCGGATCGCATCAAAAAAGGTTTCGACCGCGCCCCCCATCGCTCGTTGTTGCGCGCCACTGGCGTGATTCGTGACCGCACCGACTTTGACAAGCCGTTCATCGCGGTGGTCAATTCCTACACCGACATCGTGCCCGGTCATGTGCATTTGCGCGAGTTCGCGCAGATTGTCAAGGAGACCATCCGGGCCGCAGGCGGGGTCCCCTTCGAGTTCAATGTCATCGCGGTGGACGACGGCATCGCGATGGGCCACGAGGGCATGAAGTTCAGTTTGCCCTCGCGCGAACTCATCGCCGACAGTGTCGAGACCATGGTCCAGGCCCACGCGTTCGACGGCATGGTGCTAATTCCCAATTGCGACAAGATCGTGCCCGGCATGGCCATGGCCGCACTGCGTTTGGACATCCCCGCCATTGTGGTGTCGGGCGGGCCGATGCGAGCCGGCCGGTTGCCCAATGGTCAGGTGGTGGATTTGATCTCGGTGTTCGAGGGGGTGGGCGCGTATCAAGCCGGCACCATCGACGGCGCACAACTGGAGCAGTTGGAAGCCCACGCGTGCCCCTCGTGTGGTTCGTGTTCGGGTTTGTTTACGGCCAATTCGATGAACACGCTGTTGGAAGTGCTGGGGCTGGCCCTGCCCTTCAACGGCACCGCGTTGGCCTGCACCCCGGAACGGGAAGCCTTGGCCCGCGCCGCGGGGCAGCGCATTCTCGACCTGGTGCGTCAAAACCTGACCCCACGGCGCATTGTGACGCTTGAGGCCATCGACGACGCGTTTGCGTTGGACATGGCCCTGGGCGGCAGCACCAATACGGTGTTGCACACATTGGCCCTGGCCCATGAGGCTGGCTTGTCCTACGACTTGACCCGCATCAACGCCATCGCGGATCGGGTGCCCCACCTGGTCAAACTCAGCCCTGCAGGGCCGTGGCACATGGAGGACTTGCACCGTGCGGGCGGCGTGCCCGCGGTGTTGGCCCAACTGGACGCGGCGGGGCTGTTGCATTTGGACCGTCCGACCGTGGCCGGGGGCACGTTGGCCGACCATGTGCGCGGCGCGGTCGTGCACGACACGCGCGTCATCCGCCCGCTGGACGCGCCCCACTCGCCGCGCGGGGGCTTGGCCGTGTTGTTCGGCAACTTGGCCCCGCGGGGCGCGGTGGTCAAAACCGGCGCGATCGCGCCCCACATCCGCCGGCACACGGGCCCAGCGCGCATCTATGAGAGCCAAGAGGAAGCCATGCGGGGCATTCTGGCCCGAGAGGTGCAGCCCGGCGATGTGGTGGTGATTCGCTACGAAGGACCGCGCGGAGGGCCGGGCATGCAAGAGATGTTGGCGCCCACCTCGGCCATCGCAGGCATGGGCTTGGGCGAGCAAGTGGCGCTCATCACCGATGGACGCTTTTCGGGCGGCACGCGCGGCCTGTCGGTGGGGCACATTAGCCCCGAGGCCGCGGCCCGTGGGCCCTTGGCCGCGCTGCAGCCCGGCGACTTGGTCACCATCGACTTGGACGCGCGACGCATCGAGATGCATGTTAGCCCCGACGAGGTCGCCCGGCGCTTGGACGCGCTGCCGCCTTTTCGGCCTCGCACCCGCAGCCGTTGGCTGCGCCGTTACGCCCACTTCGTCACCAGCGCGGACCAAGGCGCAGTGCTGCTCGAGCCGGGCCACGATGGCCACCGCTGAGCGCGACCGCCTGGCGTTTGTTCGGGTTTGGAAGGGCTCAGCCGCCCCGCGGCTGGCCCATCGGGCGAGATCCCTCGCCCAGTATTTCTACCCTTAGGAGGTGCCCTATGCCACCCAGAATGACCGGCGCACGCATGTTGTGGGAGAGCCTCATCCGCGAAGGAGTCGAAGTTGTTTTCGGCTATCCGGGTGGCTCGATCATGCCGGTGTACGACGCGCTGTTGGACTACCCTCAGGTGCGCCATGTGCTCACCCGGCACGAGCAAGGCGCGGCCCACGCGGCCGACGCGTACGCGCGCGTGCTGCGCGATCAGGGCAAAGTGGGCGTCGCGATGGCCACTTCAGGACCTGGGGCGACCAACTTAACCACGGGCATTGCCACCGCGTTTATGGATTCTTCGCCCGTGGTGTTCATCACCGGCCAAGTCTCGGCCGAATACTTGGGCACCGACGCGTTCCAAGAGACCGATGTCACGGGCGTGACATTGCCCATTACCAAGCACAACTTTTTGGTGACCCGGGCCGAAGACATCCCGCGCGTGGTGCGTGAAGCCTTCTACATTGCCCGCACCGGGCGCCCGGGGCCCGTGCTCATCGACTTGTGCAAGAACGCGCAGAACGACGAGGCCGACTTTGTGTGGCCTACTGAGGTCCAACTGCCCGGTTATCGCCCGCCAACGCGCGCGGACGAAGCCGCGCTGGCTGAGGCCACTCGTTTGTTGGCCGAAGCGCAACGGCCGGTTATCTTGGCCGGCCAGGGTGTGCTGATGTCGGGCGCGATGCCCGAGTTGCGGGCCCTGGCCGAAAAGGCCGATATCCCCGTGGCCATGACCCTGCTGGGTTTGGGCAGTTTGCCTCTGACCCACCCTTTGGCCTTGGGCATGATGGGCATGCACGGCGAATACTTCGTCAACATGGCCATTCAGCACGCGGACCTGCTCATCGCGCTGGGGATGCGTTTCGACGATCGGGTCACCGGGCGCTTGGAGGCCTACGCACCCCACGCCCGCAAGATCCACGTCGAGGTGGACCCCGCGGAGATCAACAAGAATGTGCCCGTTGATGTGGCGTTGTTGGGGGACCTGAAGACCGTGTTGCGGCAGTGGCTGCCCCGCGTGGCCGAGGCGCAGCACCCCGCGTGGCGGGCTCAGATTCAGGCGTGGCGCGAAGACACCCGCCAGCACGATGTGGTGCAAAAGGCCCGTCGCAATGGGCGGGGACCGCTGCGCGGGGCCGAAGTCATCCAACGGATCTGGGAGACCACCGCGAACGACGATGTCATCATCGCCACCGGGGTGGGGCAGCACCAGATGTGGACGGCCCAATATTATCGCTTCCCCCAGCCGTATCGGCTGGTCACCTCAGGCGGCCTGGGAACCATGGGCTTCGGCCTGCCTGCAGGGGTCGGGGCCGCGGTCGCGCATCCTGACAAGGAAGTGTGGGTCATCGAGGGCGATGGCGGCTTTCAAATGACCCAGGCCGAGATGGCCACCGCGGTGCAAGAAGGCCTCAACATCAAAATCGTCATTTTGAACAACAACTACTTGGGCATGGTGCGCCAGTGGCAGGAACTGTTCTACGAACGGCGCTATTCCGCGGTGCTATTGCACAACCCCGATTTTGTCAAACTGGCCGACGCGCACGGCATCCCCGCGCGGCGGGTGACCGAGCGGCGGGAGGTCGACGCGGCTCTGGCGTTTGCTCGCGAACAACAGGGCCCTGTGCTGCTCGAGTTCCGGGTGCCGCCCGAAGACAACGTCTTCCCCATGGTGACCACCAGCGACCCGCTGCACGAGATGATCCGCCGCCCAGAAGAAGAGCCGCATGTGGAACGGGCCGATTGGGCCGGCGCGGCTCCGTAGACTTCGTTTGGGAGGGCAGCCATGACCGCACCCCACACCTTCGTCGTCTTGGTCGAGAACAAGCCCGGTGTGCTCAACCGGGTTGCGTCCCTGTTTCGCCGACGCAATTACAACATCCACTCGCTGAACGTGGGCACCACCCAAGACCCGCGCGTGTCGCGCATGACCATTGTGGTGCAAACCACGCCCGAAAAGGCGCCCCTCATCGAGGCCAATTTGTACAAGTTGGTCAATGTGATCGATGTGCAGGATGTGACCGACCGGCCCACGGTGCGCCGGGAACTGGCGCTCATCAAAGTGCGCGCCCCGCAAGGTATGCGCACCGAAATCATCAACCTGGCCTCGGTGTTTCGGGCCAACATTGTGGATGCCACGCCTGAAACCATGACCATCGAGGTGACCGGCACGCCCGAGAAGGTCGACAGCCTCATCGAGATGCTGGGCGCGGCCGATGTGGTGGAGGTGGTGCGCACGGGCGTGTTGGCCATGACCCGGGGCACCATCGAGGGCGCGCGGCACTTGCCCGGCGCGGGCGGCCGCTGACGCGCGGCCGGCACCTTGACAATGGCATACGCGCGCCCGCGTGCCGGTTGGGGCGCGCGGGCCTTGGCCGACAAGGCGATGTTCGCGAAGAAAAGCGGCGTGTCGCGGCGCTGCCGCGCGCGTCGAAACCCGGCCGACGCTGGTCGGCGTTCCTTTCCCTCACTTTTGCGCTGGAGGTTTTCCTATGACGCACATGTTCTACGACGCAGACGCCCAACCCGCGCTTATTCGGCAGCGCCGGGTGGCCATCTTGGGCTATGGTTCGCAGGGCCACGCGCACGCGCAAAACCTGCGTGACAACGGCGTGGACGTGCGGGTCGGCTTGCGCCCCAACGGCGCTTCGTGGGCCCGCGCCCAGGCCGACGGGTTCCGGGTCGTGCCCGTGGCCGAGGCCGTGCAAGAGGCCGAGGTCATCATGGTGCTCTTGCCCGACACCCGTCAGCCCCAGGTCTATCGCGAGGCCATTGCGCCGCACTTGCGGCCTGGTCACACGCTGATGTTCGCGCACGGCTTCAACATCCACTACGGCACCATTCAGCCCCCCGACTTTGTGGATGTGAGCATGGTGGCGCCCAAAGCGCCCGGCCATCGGGTGCGAGAAGTGTTTGTCCAAGGTGGTGGCACGCCGGCCCTGCTGGCCGTCCACCAAGACGCCAGCGGCCAAGCCCGCGCGGTGGCTTTGTCGTACGCGTGGGGCATTGGCGCCACCCGCGCGGGGGTGCTGGAGACCACCTTCCAAGAAGAGACCGAGACCGACCTGTTTGGCGAGCAAACCGTGCTGTGCGGCGGGGTATCGGCCTTGATTCAGGCCGGGTTCGAGACTTTGGTCGAGGCTGGTTATCAGCCCGAACTGGCCTATTTTGAGACCTTGCACGAACTCAAACTCATCGTCGACTTGCTCTACCGCGGCGGTCTAACGTACATGCGCTATTCGGTCTCCGACACCGCGGAATATGGCGATTATGTCTCGGGCCCGCGGGTGATTGGCGACGCGGTGCGTCAGGCCATGCGCGAGGTTTTGGCCGACATCCAAAGCGGCGCGTTCGCGCGGCGCTGGATCGCGGAGAACGAACAAGGCCGGCCGTGGTTCAACCAAAAGCGCCGGGAGGCCGCGCGGCATCCCATCGAAGAGGTGGGCCGTCGTTTGCGGGCCATGATGCCCTTCATCGACCCTGTGGAGGTCGACCCCGAAACATGGGAAATCCGCAAGCCACAACCTTGATCGACGTGGGGAACGCCGGACCGTGGGGCCGTAGGGCAGCCGCGGTCCGGGCTCCCTGTTGCATTCTGGGAGGTGCCTTATGTCCGACCCCCGAACTCGTCCCAACTATGTGCGCATTTTTGACACCACCCTGCGCGATGGCGAACAATCGCCGGGCGCGACCATGACCTCGGCCGAGAAGTTGCAAATTGCCCGTGCGCTGGCTCGCATGGGGGTGGATGTCATTGAGGCTGGCTTTCCGGCCGCGTCGCCTGACGACTTGGAGGCCGTGCGGCGCATCGCAATCGAGGTAGGCAACCCCGACCCGCGCCGCAACGGCCACCGGGTGCCGATCATCGCGGGCCTGGCCCGCGCGGTCAAAAGCGACATCGATGCGGCCTGGGAGGCCGTACGCCACGCGGCCCGGCCTCGCATCCACACCTTCTTGGCCACCTCGCCCATTCACATGAAGTACAAACTGCGCATGACCCCGCGTGAAGTGGTCCAACGGGTGCGTGAGATGGTCGCGTACGCCAAATCGCTGACCGACGATGTGGAGTTCTCCCCCGAGGACGCGGGCCGCAGCGATCCCGAGTTCCTCTATGAGGTGCTGGCCGCCGCGATCGAAGCCGGCGCCACGACCCTCAACATCCCCGATACCGTGGGCTACACCACGCCCGAGGAGTTCTATCGCCTGATCAAGGGCATCATCGAGCACACGCCAGGCATTGAGCAGGTCATCGTGTCGGTGCACTGCCACAACGACCTGGGTTTGGCCACAGCCAACACGCTGGCCGGTCTCATGGCTGGCGCCCGCCAGGCCGAAGTGACCATCAACGGCATTGGTGAGCGGGCGGGCAATACCGCGCTCGAAGAAGTGGTCATGGCTCTGCGGGTGCGCCACGATGTGTACGGCCTGGAGACGGGCATCGACACCACTCAAATCGTGCGGGTGAGTCAGATGGTGGCCCGCATCACCGGCATGGCCGTGCAGCCGAACAAGGCCATCGTGGGCGCGAATGCGTTCGCGCACGAAGCCGGCATCCACCAAGATGGCATGCTGAAGCATCAGCAGACGTATGAGATCATGCGGCCCGAGATGGTGGGCTGGCCTAAGTCGCGCTTGGTGTTGGGAAAACACTCGGGCCGGCACGCGCTGCGGGTGCGTTTGGAAGAACTGGGCTACCGGCTGCGGCCCGAGGAGTTGGACGAGATCTTCCGCGAATTCAAGCGTTTGGCTGACCGCAAGAAGACCATCACCGACGCGGATTTGATGGCGTTGGTCTCTGAAGAGCGGGGCCTGGCCCCTGAGGAGGAACGGTTCCACCTGGAGGCCGCGCAGGTCATCGCGGGCACGGGCATGCCTTCGGCCACGGTGCGTTTGCGCGGGCCCGATGGCAAGGTCCACATTGCCACCGCGGTGGGCACCGGCCCCGTGGATGCCGCGTATAAGGCCATTGAGCAGATCGTCGGCGTGCGGCCTGTGTTGCTGGAGTATGTGGTCAACGCGGTCACCGAAGGCATCGACGCGGTGGGGGAGGTGACGGTGCGCATCCAGCCCGCGGAGGCCGAATCGCGGCCGTCGCCCCAGGGCGATGCGCGGCCGCGCACGTTCGGGGGCTACGCCGCGGACACGGATGTCATCTTGGCCAGCGCCAAGGCTTATCTCATCGCCATCAACAAGATGCTGGCTGCCCGCTCGCCCGAGTCAGAGCCCACGAGCGCCCAAGCCGATTGACCCAGGGCCAGACGCTTTTGTTATAATGAAAATATCATCCCCTCTCTCGGGTGCCCATGTGAGGAGGACCGGCGATGAACCGTAAATGGCGCCTGGCCTTGAGTCTGTTCTTCCTGTTGGTGGCGGTGGTGTTGCTCTATTGGGGCCTGCGCCCCTTGGAGCACGAGGTCATCACCCAGCCTCTGCCGGTGGTCGTGCCATGAACCGCCGCGCGTGGATTCCCGCAGTCTTGCTGCTGCTCGGCGGCGCGTTGGCCACCGGGTTGGGGAGTTGTGGCGCGCCCCTCGTCGAGCCTACCGCGCCCCAAGCGGTGTATCATACCGCTGGGCCGTTGGCCTCGCCCACCATGGGCGTCGAAGAAGTCGAGCCCTCGCCGCAGCCCACCATGTCCATCCACGCGCTCACGCCTCAACCGCCCCAGGTGTTGGGCTCGTTTTACGAGCGGCGCTTGCTCACGGTCGAGTGGCCGCGGCGTTTGCGCGAGGGCGATGGTGATCGGGTGCGCCTGCGCTTGGAGGTGGACGAGGCTGGTACGATCACCCCTACGGTGACCGTCGCGGGACACGACATCCACGGCCAACCCGTAGAGATCCCCAACCTCTACTTGACCCACGACATCTACCTTCAAGCCCATCTGAGCGCGGTGGGCCTGCAAGTTGAGCCGCGGCAACCCGCGGCAGCCCTGCTGCAGCCCGGTCAGCCGGTGGAGATGTATTGGACGCTACGCGGCCCAGAGCCGGGGCTCTATCAGGCTGTGCTCACCGCGCAACTGCACTTGGTGCCCAAGGTCGAAGGTCACCGCGAGCGCACCTTGCCGTTGGCGCACCAATTGTTCCAAGTGCAGGTGGTCAATTTCTTGGGCTTGAGCGCGTTTTGGGTTCGGTTGGGCGGCTTGTTCAGCACGCTGCTGGGCGTGCTGCTGCAACTGCCCGACCTGCTCGAGGTTTGGCAACGGTTGCGCGGCCGCGACGCGCCCATGTCTTCGCCGTAGGTGACCTTGGGCCTGGCCGCGCCGCGGCCCGCACCGCCCCCGTTTGCCCCTGCCAACGCCCTGCTGATCATGCCCATGCCAATGCCGCGCGCGCCTCGCGGCGCGGGGTTGGCGCGCGGCACGCGGCCACGCGCCGTGGCCGGCAACGCATCCTCTCCCTGCATCTC
>Ga0256914_1004347_pt1 | contig 10666 bp, 7 predicted proteins | sample HulkmetaG_FD_191571 | JGI IMG/M metagenome (GOLD analysis project Ga0256914, IMG submission 191571) | Hydrothermal chimney microbial communities from Main Endeavour vent field at the Juan de Fuca Ridge, Pacific Ocean - Hulk | ecosystem: Environmental > Aquatic > Marine > Hydrothermal vents ...
ACCTTCTTCGTGGTCAAGAAGGCGCTGAAGGCCGGGCTGCCCATACTCCTTGTGGTGAACAAGATAGACAAGCCGGCTGCCCGGTGCCACTGGGTGGTGGACCAGGTCTTCGATCTGCTGGATCGTTTGGGAGCCCCGGACGATATACTCGATTTTCCGGTGGTGTTTGCATCGGCAAAGGCCGGCTATGCACTCGAGGACCCGGATCATCCATCCAGCGAGGCAAGGGGCATGGAGCTGATATCACAGATGATCGTGGACCACGTTCCCCCGCCGTCCGGAGATCCGGAGGCCCCGCTGCAGCTCCAGATAAACACCATCGACTACTCCCCGTACCTCGGCAGACTCGGGATAGGCAAGGTGGTAAACGGCAGGATCGGCATTAATGGCAGCGTTGCCGTTGTGCGAAGGGACGGATCTGTGGAACCTGTGCGCATCACCAAGATATTCACCTTCTCGGCAGACAAGAAGGTGCCCGTGGAGCAGGCATCGGCAGGACAGATAGTTGCCGTTGCAGGCATGGAGGATGTGACCGTAGGCGTTACCTTCACCGATCCGGACCGCCCCAGGCCCCTGCCCCTCATAGAACTGGACCCGCCAACCATCTCCATGAATTTCATCCCGAACGACTCCCCGTTTGCGGGCAGGGAGGGCAGATTCGTCACATCCAGGCATCTGGAGGAGAGGCTCAGGCGCGAGGCCCTTGCAGACGTGGCCCTTACCGTGGAGCCGGTGACAGGTGGCGGGACAGGCTTCAAGGTCTCGGGCCGGGGTGAGCTCCATCTGTCGATCCTCATAGAGAAGATGCGTCGCGAAGGCTATGAATTCCAGGTGACCAGGCCCCAGGTGATCATGAGGGAGGAGGGTGACCGTTTGCTTGAGCCCTATGAAGAGCTCACCGTGGAGGTGGATGAAGAGTATCAGGGGGCGGTAATCGAAAGGCTCGGGGCGGTAAAGGGCGTTATGTCTGCCATGGAGATCAAAGATGGCATGGTCCAGATGAAATTTCAGGTGCCCACCAGGGGGCTTCTGGGCTACAGGTCCCGATTCATGACAGACACCCGGGGAATGGGGGTGATGAACTACATCTTTTCCCATTGGGGGGATTATGCAGGTGAGATCCAGAATCGCATAAATGGCGTGATGGTGGTGAAACAGGCGTGCACCACTGTCGCCTATGCCCTTTTCAACCTCCAGGAGCGGGGCAGGCTCTTCGTTGGTCCAGGGGTGGAGACGTATGGGGGCCAGATCATAGGGGAGCACTGTCGGGCTTCCGATCTGACGGTAAATCCGGCCAAGGGCAAAAAGCTCACCAACATGCGGGCAGCCGGCTCGGATGAGGCGGTCATACTAACCCCGCCTGTGGAGATGAGCCTCGAGGAGTGCATATCCTACATAAACGACGACGAACTCGTGGAGATCACTCCCAAGGCCATAAGGCTGAGAAAGGCCATATAACAAAAAGGCCGGGGAGGTCATCCCCGGCCCGTGTCTGCCTTCATCTTCGTCCATCTGCCGTATCACGCCCCAAAAGGAGGGGCCTGATACAGGGATGGTGCATGCCCCTTCTTGCTACTTCACCTCTTCGAAGTCGGCATCCACCACGTCATCGTCTCCCTTGCCGCCCGAGCCCGATGCACCACCTGCGGCCTGGGCGCCTGCCGCCGATGCACCGGCGCCACCGGCTGCTCCGCCGGCCTGGGCCTGCTGATACATCATCTCGGCGAGCTTGTGGGATGCCTGGATCAGTTCATCCTGGGCCTTCTTGATGGCGTTGACATCATCGCCCTCCATGGCCTTCTTGAGGGCCTCGATCTTCTGGTTGATGTTGTCCTTGGTAGCGGCATCCACCTTGTCTCCGAGCTCCTTGAGGCTCTTTTCAGTGGTATAGATCAGGCTGTCTGCCTGGTTCCTGGCCTCCACGAGCTCCTTCTTCTTGCGGTCCTCTTCGGCATGGAGCTTTGCCTCCTCCTCCATGCGCTTGATCTCCTCTTCGGTGAGTCCGCTGGATGCCTGGATCCTGATGGACTGCTCCTTTCCTGTTGCCAGGTCCTTTGCAGAGACCTGCAGGATACCGTTGGCATCGATATCGAAGGTCACCTCGATCTGTGGCACCCCTCTCGGTGCAGGCGGGATGCCCACCAGCTCGAACTTGCCGATGCTCTTGTTGTCTGCGGCCATCTCGCGCTCACCCTGGAGCACATGGATGGTCACGGCACTCTGGTTGTCCGCGGCCGTAGTGAAGATCTGGCTCTTCCTGGCCGGGATGGTGGTATTCTTCTCGATGAGCTTGGTCATCACTCCGCCCATGGTCTCGATTCCGAGGCTCAGCGGGGTGACATCCAGGAGGAGCACATCCTTGACCTCGCCCTTGAGCACAGCACCCTGGATGGCGGCACCGATGGCCACCACCTCGTCGGGGTTGACGCCCTTGTGAGGCTCTTTGCCAAAGATCTCCTTGACCTTTTCCTGCACCTTGGGCATACGGGTCATGCCGCCCACCAGGATCACCTCGTCGATATCCGCCTTGGTGAGGCCGGCATCCTTGAGTGCGGTCTCACACGGTGGCACGAGCCTCTGGATGAGGTCATCCACCATGGCCTCGAACTTGGCCCTGGTAAGCTTCATCACAAGGTGCTTCGGGCCGCTGGAATCTGCGGTGATGAAGGGCAGGTTGATCTCGGTCTCGGTGGTGGTTGAGAGCTCGCACTTGGCCTTCTCTGCGGCCTCCTTGAGGCGCTGAAGGGCCATGCGATCCTCCCTGAGATCGATACCGTGCTCCTTCTGGAACTCGTCAGCGAGCCAGTCCACGATCCTGAGATCGAAGTCCTCACCTCCGAGGAAGGTGTCTCCGTTGGTGCTCTTGACCTCGAATACACCTTCGCCGATCTCCAGGATGGAGATATCGAAGGTACCGCCTCCGAGGTCGAAGACGGCGATCTTCTCCTCGCCCTTCTTGTCCAGGCCATAGGCCAGGGCTGCGGCCGTGGGCTCGTTTATGATCCTGAGCACATCCAGGCCCGCGATTCGGCCGGCATCCTTGGTGGCCTGGCGCTGGCTGTCATTGAAGTAGGCGGGTACGGTGATGACCGCCTCCTTGACCTCTTCGCCAAGGTACTCCTCGGCGGTCTGCTTCATCTTGCCGAGGATCATGGCAGAGATCTCGGCAGGGCTGTACTGCTTGCCCCGCACCTCTACATAGGCGTCCCCATTGGGGCCCTCTACAATCTTATATGGAACGATCTCCTTGGTCCTCTGGACCTCGGGATCGTTGTACTTACGGCCGATAAGCCTCTTTATGGCAAAAAGGGTATTCTCAGGGTTGGTCACTGCCTGCCTCTTGGCCAGCAAGCCAACCAGTCTCTCACCCTTGTCTGTAAATGCTACGACGGAAGGGGTCGTGCGTCCGCCTTCACTGTTGGTCAGAACCTTGGGCTCCCCACCTTCCATGATGGCAACACAGGAGTTGGTCGTACCAAGGTCGATTCCGATTACCTTTCCCATCTTGTCAATTCCTCCTTAAATTTCGCTTGGATATCTGGCAAAAACCGATTTGTCGCTATTTCGCTTTGACAAAAAACTAAGCATGAAAGCCCTATTGTCCACTCTCCTTGTCATTTTTTTTGGATACCACCACCAGGGCCGGTCTGAGCACCTTTTCATGAAGGGTGTATCCACGGAGCAGCTCCTTGAGCACGGTGTTGTGCTCCACGTCGTCGCGCTCCTCCACGCTCAGGGCCTCGTGATAGTTGGGATCGAAGCGCTGTCCCTCGGCAGCGAAGGCCTTGAGGCCGAACTTCTCCAGGGTCTTCAGATAGCCTGACAGCGTATATTCGATCCCCTCTATGAGCTGGTTGATATCCTTTGCATCCTTGGCCGAGGCAACGGCCCGTTCCAGGTTGTCCAGAAAGGGCAGCAGCTCCTTTGCAAACTCCTCCAGTGCATACTTCATGTGTTCGAGCTTTTCGCGCTCCACACGCTTCTTGAAGTTCTCGAGTTCTGCAGCCAGACGCAGCATCTTGTCCTTGCACTGGGCAAGCTCTTCCTCCTTGGCCCTCAGCTGCTCTTCAAGCCCTGGGCCAGAGGAGTCCTGCGCCTGTTCCTGCCCGGCCTCACGTGCCTCGCCCTGGCCGTTTTCTTCCACCCTTTTCTGTTCGTCCTGGTTCATCTGTCCTTCCTTTTCCTTGTCCATATCTATTTGTTCTCTATCCCTGTCCTTTTCCATCCTACAGCTCCCTGCATCTGGAACTGAGTATTGCCGCTATGTATTCAACAATAGACACGATCTTTCCGTAATTCATCCTCATCGGACCGAGCACGCCCAGGCCCCCTACCGGCTCGCCCTCTCCCTCATAGGGGGCAACCACCATCCCGCAACCCTTGATGTTGCCGTCGAGCTCGCTTCCGATGAGGATCTGAATGCCGTCATCCCCAAGGCACCTGTCTATTATCCTCAGGAGCAGGTGCTTCTCCTCCAGGGCCTCGAGCAGGCTCCTGAGCCGCTGGAGATCGGAAAACTCGGGCTCATCGAAGAGGTTGAACTTTCCGTCAATGAATATGCTGCCGGCATCGAGCTCGCCCCCCTCCTGCCGGCTCACCGACGGGATGAGCCTGTCGAGTATCCCGTCGAAGATCTCCCTGTCCTTCTGCATGGAAGTGATGAGGCGCTGGCGCACCTCGGAAAGCGAGCCCTCGTCCATGAACTCGTGGAGCTTGGATGACAGCCGCTCCACCACTCCCTTAGGGATATCGTGCTCCAGGCGTATGAGCTGATTGCGCACATGGCCATGCTCAGAGACCATCACCAGCAGCAGGAGCCGCGGCTGGACCTTCACGAGCTCCATGAACTGAAGCCTCTCCTTGAGGCCGGATGGTGCACTGACCACTGCCGTATGGCCTGTCAGGGAGGCAAGGAGCTGGGCGGTCTTTTTGAGGATCTCCTGGAAATCGTCGCCCCCCTCCATGATCTCCTTTTCAATGGCAACCTGCTCACCCCAGGAAAGGGGCTCCTTGTCCAGAAGGTTCTGGACGAAGAAGCGCAGGCCCTCTTCAGTTGGCATACGGCCAGCTGCCGTATGGGGCTGATAGAGGAGGCCTGCCTCTTCCAGATCGGCCATGGAATTTCTGATGGTGGCAGGGCTGAGGCCGAGGTTGGACCTCTTTGCCACCAGACGGGAGCCAACAGGTTCTGCCCGCTCTATGTATGAGCGAACCACCTGTTTGAGTATCTCCTTGTTCCTGTCAGAAAGTTCCATGGTCCTCCGGCTCTGTTTGGGCGATCTCTTTCTTGCTTTTTACTTTAAAGTTCGCTTCTTGGCCTGCATCACCACCGCTTTGGCAATGCAGCCCAAAAAGCTCATATTAGCAGCCTTTTTCTCTGCTGCTAACCCCTGATCCCAACCCTTTTCAGGGCCCTTTGCACAAGGCAGACGGGCCAAGAGCTAAGGCTGTTCAAAGGGAGGCGATCAGGAGGGAGCGCGCCTGGAAACGGCCGCCCGTTTTTTCCAGCAGGAAAGATAAGTATGGCCGATATCGGTGTCAACGAACCCCTTGGGCTTCCGCTCTTTACTCTTCCATATTGAATGGTGGTTCAATTTGGTGTAAGAGTTGGTCACAATGGCCTTCTTCAGGGAGAGGAGTCAAAAAAACAGCACAAGTTGGGAGGTTTGAGATGAAACAGGCAGTCAATTTCCTGGTATTCCTTATCCTTGCCGCTGTCCTGGTCCTGCTGCCGGGGCTTCAGCAGTCCAGCCACGCAGGCGGCGGAAGACAGTATCCGAACGGTGCCGAGGCCTTCATGGTAGGGGCGATGCCGCCTCCCGGCATCACCATGATCAACTATGCATACTATGGTCATGCCGACACCGTTAAGGACAACGACGGCGACGACAACGATCTATTCGACAATGGGGACATCTATGCCGACATCATCAGGATCATCTGGATATCCAAGATGAAGGTCCTGGGCGCAAACTATGGCCAGCACTTCTTCTTTGGTGTCCTGGGGGCGGACCTGGATTTCAACTCTCCCGTGGGTTCAGAGCTGAAGAGCAGCTACAGCGACTTCAATCTCCTCTACGGGATCTGGTCTCCAGTGCTCCTTGGCTGGCACCTGATGGAGGGCAGGCTCCATGTGGCCACGAGCCTTTGCGACATCTACATCCCGTTCTACAACGAGGATGACGGCAATCTGGCCAGTGCAGGCAGAAACTTCTGGACCTTCGAGCCGGTGCTCGCCATAACCTATCTGCCCACCCCTACCACAGAGTTTTCGATCAAGTTCATGTACGACTTCAACACCAAGCAGGACGATTACGAGCCCGGCCCGCCTGCATCCGTGGATCGCACCCCGGGTCAGGAGTTCCACTTCGACTTCAACGCCGCCTATGCGGTCACAGACAACCTCAAGATCGGCATAAATGGCTACTATTACCAGCAGACCACGGATGACGACTACGACGACATCCACTACAGCGACAAGGTCCCGCCGGTGGCCCATGCGGCCATAAAGGAGGCCCTGGACAAGGAGGAGCGCCACATAACCAGGGCCATCGGGCTGGGGCCTGGAATAATGTACATGCACAACAGGAACTTCATGGCCACACTGCGCTATCAGGAGGAGCTTGCCGTCCGCAACAAGGCTGACATGCGCCAGGTGTGGTTCAAACTCATATATATCTTCTAAGGAGAGAAAGATGCAGGACAGCTTCAAGATTACACTTAGTGAGAAGGAACTGCCCACTGCGTGGTACAACGTGCTTCCGGACCTTCCGGAGCCCCTTGCCCCGCCGCTGAACCCGCAGACCGGCAAACCGGTAACACCGGACGATCTCAAGCCCATCTTCCCGGATGCCCTCATCGAGCAAGAGGTGAGCCAGGAGCCCTGGATAGAGATCCCGGAAGAGGTTCGTGACATCTACAGGCTCTGGCGCCCCTCCCCCCTCCACAGGGCAAGGAGGCTTGAAAAGGCCCTGGGCACCCCTGCCCGGCTCTACTTCAAGAATGAGGGTGTAAGCCCTCCGGGCAGCCACAAGCCAAACACTGCCATCGCCCAGGCCTACTACAACAAGAAGGCGGGCATCAACAAGCTCACCACCGAGACAGGGGCCGGACAGTGGGGAAGCGCCCTGTCCTTTGCATGCAGCCTCTTCGACATGCACTGTACCGTCTACATGGTCAAGGTGAGCTACAACCAGAAGCCCTACAGGCGTATCCTCATGCATATCTGGGGAGGAGAGGTCTATCCCTCTCCAACAGACCGCACCAATGCCGGCCGTGCCATCCTGGAGAAGAACCCTGATTCCATGGGCAGCCTCGGCATCGCCATCTCAGAGGCCGTGGAGGATGCGGCCACCAACGAGGACACCAACTACGCCCTGGGCAGCGTGCTCAACCATGTCCTGCTCCACCAGACGGTCATAGGGCTCGAGACCAAGAAACAGCTCGCCCTGGTGGACGACAAGGCAGATGTGATCGTGGGCTGTGTTGGCGGTGGGTCGAATTTTGGCGGGATGATCCTGCCCTTTGTGAAGGACAAGGTCTCGGGAAAAGACGACGTGGAGATCATCGCCATCGAGCCCAAGAGCTGTCCCACCCTGACCAAGGGGCTCTATGAGTATGACTTCGGCGACACCGCAGGCATGACGCCCCTCATGCTCATGTACACCCTGGGCCACACCTTCGAGCCTCCCGGCATCCATGCAGGAGGCCTGAGATATCACGGGGATGCACCGATACTCTGCAACCTGGTGAAGAACAAGGTGGTCACCGCCAAGGCCTACACACAGAACCCGGTCTTCGAGGCAGCCGTCCTCTTTGCCAGGACAGAAGGGATCATCCCGGCACCGGAGACATCACATGCCATCAAGGGATGGATAGACGAGGCCCTTAAATGCAAGGAGACCGGAGAGGAAAAGGCCATCGTCTGCTGCTTCAGCGGACACGGACACTTCGATCTTGCTGCATATGACGACTATCTCGAAGGCAGGCTGGTGGACTACGAATATCCGGAGGACAAGATTCAGGAGGCACTAAAGGACCTGCCAAAGTTCCCCACAGGCCTCTAAAACCCTGCCTGCAGCAACTGGCTTCCCTGCCCCCTGCCATTGAAACATGGCAGGGGGTTTCTTATTCTTGGGCCATGCCCCTTTTCGTATTGAGCCCCCATACCAGGATCTTTCCTCCAGCAGACCTGGCCAGGGAGGACGGGCTCCTTGCCGTTGGCGGCAACCTGGAGCCAGAGACCCTGCTGAACGCCTATGAACAGGGGATATTCCCCTGGTACAACAGGGGAGAGCCCATACTGTGGTGGTCACCCGATCCCAGGCTGGTCCTGTTTCCCCAAAAGCTCCACATCAGCAGGCGCCTCAGGAGGAAGATCAGGCAGGGCCGGTTCCAGACGACCCTGGACAGGGCCTTCAGCGAGGTCATGACAGCCTGCGCCAATGTGAGGCTCATAAAGGGGGAAGAGACCTGGATCACCGAAGAGATGCTCCAGGCATATGTGGACCTTCACGAGATGGGATGGTGCCACTCTGTGGAGACCTGGCTGGATGGCCAGCTGGTGGGCGGGCTCTATGGCGTCGCACTGGGCCAGGTATTCTTTGGAGAGTCCATGTTCAGCCTGGTGAGCGATGCATCCAAGATCGCCCTAAAGGCACTGGTGGACCACATGATGGACAAGGGGATGAAACTGATAGACTGCCAGGTGACCACCAGGCATCTTTTAAGCATGGGGGCCCAGGAGATGGAAAGGGAGCGTTTCCTAGGACTCCTACGGAGATATGCCAGAAGGCAGCAGATATTTTAAAGGTGCAAGGGGCCCCGGCCGTCAAGGCCTTGAGCCCCCTTCACCTGCTTTATGGCCTTCAATAATGAGGGCTTAAATGAGGGCTTATCTGCCCTGCATCATGGCCTCGATATCCTCTTCCACACTACCTATGGGTTTTATGTCGAAGTTATCAACCAGCACCTTGGTGACGTTGGGCGAGAGGAACGCCGGCAGTGTCGGCCCGAGCCTTATCCCCTTCACGCCGAGAAACAGCAGGGCCAGAAGGACTGCCACGGCCTTCTGCTCATACCAGCCGATATCAAAGGAAAGGGGCAGCTGGTTGATGTCCTCAAGGCCGAAGACCTCCTTGAGCTTGAGGGCTATCACCGCAAGGGAGTAGCTATCGTTGCACTGACCGGCATCCAGCACCCTTGGGATGCCGCCGATATCACCGAGATCCAGCTTGTTGTACCGGTACTTGGCGCAGCCTGCCGTGAGGATGACAGTGTCCCTTGGAAGCTTCTTGGCCACCTCTGTGAAGTACTCCCTGGACTTGTGGCGCCCGTCACAGCCTGCCATGACTATGAAGCGCTTGATGGCGCCGGACTTCACGGCATCCACCACCTTGTCTGCCAGTGCCAGCACCTGATTGTGTGCAAATCCTCCCACGATCTTTCCTGTCTCGAGCTCCTTGGGCGGGGGGCACTTCCTAGCGATCTCTATCACTGCAGAAAAGTCCTTGCTGCCACCTGCAGGCCTGTCCGCTATGTGCTTTGCACCAGGATAGCTCACAACACCTGTGGTGAAGAGCCTGTCGAGATATGTGTTGTCCTTGCGGAGCGGCACCAGGCAGTTGGTTGTCAGTATGATGGGGCCGCCGAAGGCCTCGAACTCCTCGTTCTGGTGCCACCATGAGCTGCCATAATTGCCTACGAAGTGCTCATACTTCTTGAATGCAGGATAGTAGTGGGCGGGCAGCATCTCACCATGGGTATATACATCCACGCCCGTATCCTTGGTCTGCTCCAGCAGCTCTTCCAGGTCCTTGAGATCGTGACCGCTTATGAGGATAGCCGGATTGTTCCTGACACCCAGGTTCACCTCTGTGATCTCGGGGTGGCCATAGGTGGATGTATTGGCCTCGTCCAGCAGGGCCATGGTGGTGACGGCCATCTCGCCAGCCTTCATCACCATCGAGATCATCTCGTCCACGCTGAGATCCTTCGTGGTCGAGGCCAGGGCCTCCATCAAGAAGGCATAGATCTCGTCCTTCTCGAAGCCCAGGATTGCCGCATGCTCGGCATAGGCAGCGATCCCCTTGCAGCCATAGATCAGAAGCTCTCTCAGGGAGCGGACATCCTCGTCCTTGGTGGAGGTGATGCGAACCTCGTCGGACAGGGCCTTGTCCATGATCTCCTTGTCGCTGCCGGGGCTCCAGGTGGCACAGTCAGGCAGTGAAGAGGGCAGCTCTGCCCCAAGGCCCTGGGCCTTTTCCTTCATGGCCTGCCTGATACTCAAGGCCTCCTTGATATCTGCCACGAAGCGGTCGTCATCCCAGCCGGCGTTGGTAATGGTGGAGAAGAGGCCCTTGCAGACGAAGAGCCCAGCCTGTCTGTCGACACTGCCCTTTTCCGCAGCGGCCTGGCCGAAAATGGAGATACCCTTCAGGATATAGATGAGAAGATCCTGAAGATCAGCGGTCTCCTCAGGCTTTCCGCATACACCCTTTACCGTACAGCCCTTGTTCTTGGCCGTTTCCTGACACTGAAAACAAAACATAAAAGACCTCCTTTATAGGATTTATGAAAATCATAACTGCACTAAAAGGATATGGCCTTGGCTTAAGTCAAGCCCATGCCTTTTTGGGACAGGATCAGGGAAAAGAAAAAAAGCTGA
>Ga0256914_1004348_pt1 | contig 10664 bp, 7 predicted proteins | sample HulkmetaG_FD_191571 | JGI IMG/M metagenome (GOLD analysis project Ga0256914, IMG submission 191571) | Hydrothermal chimney microbial communities from Main Endeavour vent field at the Juan de Fuca Ridge, Pacific Ocean - Hulk | ecosystem: Environmental > Aquatic > Marine > Hydrothermal vents ...
TCTGGGGCCACCGCGGCCTCCAGATCATCCGGTCGCTGATCGCCTCCGACTGGGCCCGCTGACCGGGGTTGCGCGGTGCGGTGCGGCCGGGGGCCCGGACATCCCCCACCGGGCTGTCACCCGGCCCGACACGTCCCGCCGTGAGGTGTCACCCCCCTTGATCGCGAAGGATCGCGAAGGGATCGACGCGCGGTGCTTCCCGCGCGGTCGTAGCGTGCAACCGACTGAGAGGCCGCCAGTTGCGCCGCCACCCGTGCCGCGCGCCGGCCGGCGCTCGCGGTCTCCCGACCGGCGGCCCCCCGCGCCGGTGACACGCCGTGGGGGGACGTGTCCGGCCGGGTGACAGGAAGCAGGGGGATGCTCCAACGCGGAAGGCCCGGGGGCGGGGAGCGTCGGCAGGAGGCCGGGGACGCGCCGTCCGGGAGGTCTCGGCTAGCGCCGAGCGTCCTGGAGGTCGGAGTCGCGCGGGGGATCGTCGTCCCCGGTCCCGCCGGGCAGGATGCCGCGGCCCCGGGCGGCCTCCCACGCGAGGGACAGGCCGCCGGCGGCCAGGATCACCAGGTAGTGGAGACCGCGGGCGAGGAAGACGCCGGCGATCGCGACCTCGCGGGGAACTCCCTGGCTGTGGAGGAAGGCCGCCTGCGTCACCTCGGTGACCCCGATGCCCCCCGGGGCCCCGGTCGCCATCCCGGTGGCGCCGCCGACGGCGACGGCGAGCAGGGCGATCCACCACGGCACGGGAGCCCCGACCGCCCGGAGGGCCGCCCACTGGGCGAGCCCGGTCAGCAGCACGAACGCCAGTCCCCCGGCCAGGTTGCCGAGCAGCCCCACCGGGTCGTCGAGGAGGGCGCCGGTCCCGCGGACCGCCGCCTGGCCGGCCTCCGCGAGTCGTCCCCGGCGGCCGGTGCGAGGCCGGGCGAGCCAGGCCTCGAGCCGCTCGCCGTGCCGGCGAACCAGGAGGTAGGCCAGCACGATCAGGCCGAGGCCGAGGACCAGGCCGGCGATCGCCTTTCCCGAGAGGTTCCCCGCGTGGGCCAGGGCGGCGAAGGGCAGCGCCACGGCCGAGACCAGGATCCACGACAGGGCGAGGATCGCCTGGTCGACGATGTTCGGCCCGACGTGGGTCGCGATCCCGCCGCCGAAGTGCCGGTCGGCGAGGTGGGCCCGGACCAGGGAGGCCCCCGCGCGCACGCCCGGAATGGCCAGGGCAAGGAACTGGGCGGCCATCACGATCGGGAAGTAGTGCCGCTTCCGGACGGGGAGGAGGCGGCCCGTGAGCCACCCCAGCCGGAGCGCCGAGGCGACGAAGCGGAGCACGGTGATTCCCGCCGCGGCCAGCAGCCAGCCGGGGTGAGCCCCAGCGAACCGCGCGACGAGGGCGGCCGCGCCCACCTTGCGGACCTGCCAGGCGAGCAGGGCGAGGGCGGCGGCCAGGACGGCCGCGACGGCAGCCCGGCGGACGGCGGGTCTCCTGGGGCGGGGCTCGGACATGGCGCCGGATTGTGCCGCCCCGGTACCCGCGCTGGCAACCCGTGGTGTGGCCGAGATTTCAGCAACCGCGGGGGGGAGCTGTCGCCCGGCGGGCGGGATGACCGTGGCGAGCCGGGCCGAACCATGGCGAACGCTCGGGAACCCGCTCGGAAGCCACCGCGGCACCTGGCGAAGGCTGAGCGGCATCGCGTCGGGTAGGATGGGGCGCGCCGGGAGGAGGACGATCCGATGGGCGGCCAGCACGGGCACCGGGGCCACGGCAGCACGGACCAGGCGACACGGGCGACGGTCGACGGTCGGCCCCTGGGGCCGAGCCCGTTCGCGCCCGAGGCGGTGGCTCGCCGCCGGAAGCTGATGCTCCTTTCGCTCGGGATCGCCCTCGCCCTCTTCGTCGTCAAGGGGGCGGGCTGGTGGTTGACGGGTTCACGGGGCCTCCTGTCGGATGCCCTGGAGTCGATCGTCAACGTGGTCACGGCGGCGTTCGGCATCTGGTCGGTCTCCCTGGCGGGGCGGCCGCCCGACCGGGCGCATCCCTACGGCCACGGCAAGGTCGAGTTCTTCGCCGCCGGGCTCGAGGGGGCGCTGATCCTGGTTGCCGCCGCCGGGATCTTCCGCGAGGCGATCCCGGCCCTCGTCCGCCCGGAGCCCGTCCAGCGAATGGGCTGGGGGCTGCTACTCGCCGCCTTCGCGGCCGTCGTCAACCTGCTGGCGGGGAGCCTGTTCGTTCGTGTCGGGCGACGCCAGTCCAGCGCGACCCTCGTCGGCGAGGGACATCACCTGCTGGCCGATACGCTGACGACCGTCGGAGTGATCGGTGGCCTCCTGCTGGTCCGGGTGACCGGGAACCCGGTCTTCGACCCCGCGGCCGCGCTGCTCGTCGGTGCCTGGATCGCCTGGACCGGGTTCGGACTGCTCCGGGAGTCGGCCGCCCGCCTGATGGACCGGGCCGACCCGGAGATCCTCGGGCAGGTTGCCCGCGTGCTCGCCCGGGAGGCCCGGGAGAACCCGTGGTGGATCGAGGTGCATCTCCTTCGCGCCTGGGTCTCCGGCGAGTTCGTCCACGTGGATTTCCACCTGACGATGCCCCGGTGGTGGACGCTGGACCGGGTGCACGAGGCCCAGCACCGCATGCTGCCCCTGATCATCCGGGAGCTCGGACGCCCCGGAGAGGTCCTGGTTCACCCCGATCCCTGCGAGCCGAGCCTCTGCCGGATGTGCCGGGTCGATCCGTGCCCGATGAGGGCGGCGAACCAGGTCGACGAGGCGGACTGGTCCCTCGAGAAGCTGCTCTCGGGGCCGGCCGAACGCCCCCAGGATTCCTGCCAGGTTGCCCTCGCCGAGGAGAGCCGACGCGTCAGCGCCGGGGAGCGGGAGGAGCCGGAACGGGGGTGACGGGGAACCGCCGCCCTCAGTTTCCCTCGTGGAGCAGGAGCCCGCTCGACAGGTCCGCGAGGCAGTAGTCGTGCCGCGGCTTCAGGAAGTGCAGGAGGGCGATGTAGGCGTACAGGAGCCGGATCCGCAGGGGGGCCTTCCCGGGCAGGCGCGCTCCCGGCTGGCTCTGGAGCCGCGCGAGGTGCAGCGAGGCGCTCATCACCAGGCGCTCGAGCAGCTCCTCCCAGTTGCGTCCCTCGACCCGGAGGTGGAGTTCGAGGCAGTAACCGACCCACCGGCGACGACGCCGGGAACGGTATCCACAACACCGGAGGATCTCGGGGATCCGCGCGCCGGCGGCTCCGGTGCCCACGGCGCTCGCGGGGCTGCTTCCCATTCGTCTCCTGCCCTCCCGCTCAGGGGCACGTCTCCCCCGGGACCCGCGGGGTCCCGTCGGACGACCGCCCGAGGGAGCCGGTTCCCGTGTTGTCCCGGACCGTCACGAGGTAGGTATACGCCGTTCCGGCCGGGGGCGCATCCGGGGCGGGAGTGTAACGGGACCGGAGGTTCCGATGCCAGCAGTTCCCCGCGTCCGTCGGCGGGGAAGCGGCAATCGTCCCCCGGTAGGCCTCGTAGAGCGACGTGCCAAGTTCGAGGCTCCAGGACAACCAGGGCCTGTCCACCCCCTGGTCACCCGCGGGATGCACCACGAGGTAGGCGACCACGCGGTCCTGGGCGTCACAGGCGTCCCCCCGCAGGTCCCCGTCCTCGTCTTCCTGGCCCGGGTTGGGGGCGAGGGGGCAGTTGTCGTCGCAGCCGACCGTCTGGCCCGGCAGGCACGGATGATCCCCCACGGTGCCCGACCCGTCGCCGTCGTTGGGGATGCCGTCGTTGTCGGCGTCCGGGTCGACGTCGTTCGGGATGCCGTCGCCGTCCTCGTCGTCGTCGCACATCCCCTGGCGACCGTCGCCGTCCACGTCGGGTTCCGACGCGTTCGGATAGGTGGGACAGGTGTCACAGGCATCCCCGATCCGGTCGTGGTCGCCGTCCTCGTTGAGCGGGTTGGAGACGAACGGACAGTTGTCCTCGTTGCCACACCGTCCGTCGCCGTCCAGGTCGTTGAAGGGGTCGTAGGGGCACGTGTCACAGGCGTTGCCCACGTCGTCGTAGTCCGCGTCGTCCTGGGTCGGGTTCTCGACGGTAGGGCAGTTGTCCGCGCAGTCGATGACCCCGTCCTCGTCGTCGTCGTCCTCGTTCGGCGGAACGTTCGGCCAACCGGGGGAATCGCAGTCGTTGTTCCTGCCGTCGCAGAGCTGGGGGGCTCCGGGATACGTGTTCGCGTCGTCGTCGTCGCAGTCGTCGGGGTTGTTGACGTAGCCCTCCGGGGGGTCCTCGTGGCAGTCGGTGACGGAGTCGTCGGGGTTGCCGTAGCCGTCGCCGTCGGCGTCCCGCCAGTGGGTGTGCTGCGGGAGTCCCTCGTCCACCGAGCCGTCACAGTCGTCGTCGATCCCGTTGCACGCCTCGTCCGCGCCGGGGTGAACGTCCCGGTTCCCGTCGTCACAGTCGCCGCCGCCTGCCGACGCGTCCGGGTTGCAGTCCGCGTCCTGCCAGCCGTCATCGTCCGCGTCGGGGCAGACACCGCTGCAGTCGGGATCGTGCATGTCGACCGAGCCGTCGCAGTCGTCGTCGATCCCGTTGTCGCAGACCTCCGTCGCCCCCGGGTGGACCGCGCCGTTCCCGTCGTTGCAGTCGCCGCCGCCCTGGATCGACGGGTCGTCCCCCTGGGTGTCGTTCCAGGAGTCGCACTCGACCCAGCCGTCCCCGTCGCCGTCCAGCTCGCCGGCCGGGGTGGAGCCGTCGCAGTCGTTGTCGTTTCCGTCGCAGGCCTCGGTGGCGCCGGGGTGCGACGTTCCGTCCGCGTCGTCGCAGTCGGTGCCGGCGGTCACGCCGGTGGGAGGATCGGCGTCGCCCCAGTCGTCGCCGTCCGCGTCTTCCATGCAGGCGCCGGCGTCGTCGTTGGGGGCGGCGCCGGGGAAGGCGTCCGGGTTGCCGTCGTCGCAGTCGTCGGGGTTGTTGACGTAGCCCTCCGGGGGGTCCTCGTGGCAGTCGGTGACGGAGTCGTCGGGGTTGCCGTAGCCGTCGCCGTCGGCGTCCCGCCAGTGGGTGTGCTGCGGGAGTCCCTCGTCCACCGAGCCGTCGCAGTCGTCGTCGATCCCGTTGCACGCCTCGTCGGCGCCGGGATGCACGCCGCCGTCCGCGTCGTTGCAGTCACCGCCGCCCTGGATCGACGGGTCATCCCCTTCCCAGGGGTCGCACTCCACGTACCCGTCGTGGTCGTCGTCCACCTCGCCGGCCGGGACGTCCGGCCAGGACGAGTCGTTGCAGTCGTCGTTCTTGCCGTCGCAGAGCTGCGGGGCACCCGGGTAGACGTCCTCGTCCCGGTCGTCACAGTCCTCGCACGCGTCGAAGCCGTCACCGTCCCCGTCGGTTCCGCTGCCCGGCTTCCATGTGGACCCGGAGGCGAGCGTGCTGCCCCCCTGTCCTCCCCATACGAGCATCCGGCTACCATCCCAGGCCGACCGGTGAAGGTACCGGGCGGAGGGGGCTTCCGTTCTCGTGATCGGTGTCCAGGTATCGGTTTCCGGGTCGTACCGCGCGCCCGTGTCGGTGGGCCCGTTGCCGAGGCCTCCCCAGACGAGCATCCGGCTCCCGTTCCACGCGGCCGTGTGGTGGTAGCGCGGGGTGGGGGCGGCGGAGCCGGAGACCGGCGTCCACGAGTCGGTTTCCGGGTCGTAGCGCGCCCCGTCCCCGAACTGCTGGTCGCCGTAACCGCCCCAGACGATCATCTCGGAACCCGTCCAGACCGCGGTGTGGTGGAAGCGCGGGGCGGGCGCGCCGTCGCTGGACATGGCGGTCCAGGCGTCCGCCTCCGGGTCGTAGCGCTTGCCGTCGCCGCGCCAGACGTTTGCCTCGCCGCCCCAGACGATCATCTCGGAGCCGGTCCAGACCGCGGTGTGGAAGCGACGGAAGCTCGGTGCCCAGGACTCGGTCGTCGGGGTCCAGGAGTCGGTGGCGGGGTCGTACCGGCCGCCCGTGTTCGTCGGGATGCTCGTGTCCCGGCCACCCCAGACGATGACGACGGACCCGGTCCACACGGCCGTGTGGCCCCAGCGCGGCGTGGGAGCGCCCTCCTGGGCCACGGGGGACCAGGTGTCCGAGGCCGGGTCGTAGAGGGCACCGTCGCCCAGCTTGTCGTCCTCGCCGGTACGCCCGCCCCAGACGAACAGCCTGCTCCCGGTCCACGTGGCCGTCGCGTCCTTGCGGGGAGAGGGAGCGCCCGTCGCCGACAGGGTGCGCCAGGTGTCGGTCGACGGGTCCCAGGCCGCCCCGTCGCCGAGATCGGTCTCGTCCTCGCCTCCCCAGACGATCCACTCCGAGCCGGTCCAGGTCCCGGTGTGGCGGGTGCGCCGCGCCGGGCCCTGCCCCAGCGAGGTGCCGGTCCAGGCATCCGCGTCCGGGTCGTAGCGGCCGCCGGTCTGCTCGAGCCGGCCGTCGTCGGACTGCCCCCCCCAGACGAACAGTTCGTCCCCGGTCCACGCGTACGCATGGAACTTCCGGGCCGTCGGGGCGCCGTCCGAGGAGATCCCCCGCCAGCGATTCCCGGCGGGGTCGTAGGCCGCGCCGTTCCCGAGCAGGCCTCCGCTCGAACCCTCGCCTCCCCAGACGATCATCTCGGACCCGGACCAGGCCGCGGCGTGGAAGCGCCGCGCCCAGGGGGCCCCGCTGGTCGTGACCGGGTTCCAGGCATCCGCTTCCGGGTCGTACCGACCGCCGGTGCGCAGGTAGCTCTCGCCGTCGTGCCCGCCCCAGACGATCATCTCGGAGCCGGACCACACGGCGGTGTGGTCCTGGCGCGGGCCCGGCGCCCCCTCCGTGGAGACGGGGGACCAGGTGCCGTTCGCGGGGTCGAAGGCACCGCCGGTGGCGAGACGGGTCCCGAGGTGGACACCGCCCCAGATCACCATCTTCGAGCCGGTCCAGACCGCGGTGTGCGCCTTCCGCGCCGACGGCGCGCCGGCCGTCGGCAGGGGGGCCCAGGTGCCGGCGGCGGGGTCGTACCGGCCGCCGGTGTTGACGTCCTCGAACGAATCGTCCTCGCCTCCCCAGACGATCATCTCGGACCCGGTCCAGACCGCCGTGTGTCGCCACCGGGGCGAGGGCGCACCGGCGGTCGGAAGGGGAGACCAGGAGTCCGTGGAGGGGTCGTAGGCCGCGCCGTCCCCCAGCGGGTCGCCGTCGAGCCCCCCCCACACGATCATCCTGGATCCCGTCCAGACCGCCGTGTGCCAGGACCGGGGCGAGGGCGCCCCGGCCTCCGGCAGGGAACGCCAGGTGTCGGTCGCCGGGTCGTACCGGCTCCCGGTTCCCAGGGCATCGCCGGCACGGCCGCCCCAGACGATCACCTCGGATCCCGTCCAGACCGCGGTGGCTCCTTCCCGGGGATCGGGCAGGTCGTCGAGGGACCCGGCGTCCCACGCCTCCTCGCAGTCCCCGTAGCCCGCCGAGGCGTCCGCACGGGACCCCGCGGACGGGAGTGGAAGATCGTCGCCCGGGCCGACGAGGGCGTCGGCGGGCGCCGGCTCGGTGCGTGGCGAGCGTTCCTCCCACCACCTGGCGAACGTCGGGCGGGGCACCGCGTAGTGGGCCACCGTCACCACGCCGGTCCCCGGGTCTTCCGCGAGGACGACCTCGGTCACCCAGGCGTCCGGGGTGCGCACGAGCGGTCCCGGCCGACCCGCATCGGCCCACCGTTCGCGCAGGCGCTTCCAGGTCGCCTCGTCCTCCACCCGGTGGTCCCGGGGGTCCGCGTCCGGGCGGACGCCCGCGCCGGGCGGCAGGTAGCGCCGGACGGTGCGGCGCGGGTGCTCGGCCTCCGGGTCGAGCGTCCCGTCGAGCAGTGCCCGGCGGATTTCCTCGGCCTCCCCGCGGGCGGGCGTGTCCCGCTCGAGGCGGGCGCGCCACGCCGAGCGCAGCAGCCGCTCGGCGACGGCCGGCCGGGCCAGGGTCTCGGCAGCGGCGATGGGGTCGTTGCCGAGAGCCGCGACCAGGGCGGCGAGGCGAGCGGGTGCGCGCGTGGAGGCGACGATGCGTCGCCACTCCGCGGCGACCTCCTCGCCGGCCAGGGGACGGCCACGAAGGTCCGCGAGGGCGGTCTCGCGCCGCAGGTCCTCGAGGACGCGCGCGCGGAGGAACTCGTCGCCGGGAACCGCGGACGGGGTGCCGCGCCAGCGGGCGCGGACCTGCTCGACGCGGCGGAGGTTCTCGAGGCGCCGGGCGAGGGGATCGGTGTCCGTCGTCCCCGGCGGGATCGCGCGGGCCGGCGTGCCGGTGATCAGGACGAAGAGCGCCGCGACCAGGGAGACGAGGCCTCCCCGCCGCGGTCGGCGGTAACCGAGTTCGGACATCGTGACGCGATCCTCCCGCGAGGCGTCCCCGGCGGCGCGTGGCGTCGCCCCGGCTTGCCCGATGCCGTGACCTCCCCGCCCGAAGATACGGTGACCGGGAGCGGGTTCAACGTGTTTCGGGCAGGGACCGCGCGGAGCGCGGGCGCGAGCGGACCGCGCCGGACGCCCGCGGAGCGCGGGCGCCCCCCGGGTCCCCAACGGCGGCGCCGTTCGGGTAAGATCGCCGCCACCCACGGGAGCCGCCATGGAGCCGATCGCCGCCACCATCCTGGTCACCAACGACGACGGGATCCGTGCCCCGGGCCTCGCGGTCCTGGCCGAGGCGATGGGGACGATCGCCGGGCGGGTGATCGTCGCGGCACCGGACCGGGAGCAGTCCGGGATCGCGCACGCGCTGACGATCCGCCGGCCGCTCCGCCTCGAGGAGGTGGCGCCGGACCGGTTCGCCGTGGACGGTTCTCCGGCCGACTGCGTCGACCTGGTCGTCCTCGGGCTCCTCGACGAGCCGCCCGACCTGGTCGTCTCGGGGATCAATCCCGGCTTCAACCTGGGGGACGACGTGGTCTACTCGGGCACGGTCGCCGGCGCGCGGGAGGGCCACATGCTGGGCATTCCGTCCCTCGCGGTGTCGACCGCGTTCGAGGCGGACGAGCGGGCGTACCGGGAGGCGGCCGCCTGGGCGGTGCGGTTCGCCCGCGTGCTCCTCGAGGGACGCCTTCCCGTCCGGACGTTCCTCAACGTGAACGTCCCCCCCGGTGCCGAGCGCTGCCGCGTGACCCGCCAGGGACGCCGGGCGTCGCGCCCGGCGCTGCTCCGGCGCACCGACCCCAAGGGGAAGGAGTACTGGTGGATCGGTCTCGCCGGGAGCCGATGGGAGCCGGACGGGGACGCGGACCACGCCGCCGTCGCGGAGGGGATCGTCTCCGTGACTCCCCTCCAGCTCGACGCGACCTGCCGGGAGGCGTTCGCGCGCCTCGGGGCGCTGGCGACGTGTCCCACGCCGGTGGGGGAGGACCGGTGACCACTCCCCGCACCGCCCGCGACCGGATGGTGGCCGATCTCCGGGCGGCGGGGATCCGGGACGAGCGCGTGCTCCTGGCGATGGCACGCGTTCCGCGGGAACGGTTCGTGCCGGAATCGTTCCGGGGACGGGCGTACCGGGCCCAGCGGATCCCCCTCGGCCTGGGCCAGACGATGTCGATGCCCTGGACCGTCGCCCGGCTCGCCGAACTGCTCGAGGCGCCGCCGGGGAGCCGGGTCCTCGAGATCGGCACCGGGTCCGGGTACCAGGCGGCGGTCCTCGCGGAGATGGGGCTCCGGGTCTTCAGCCTCGAGCGCCACGCCCGGCTCGCCCGGGAGGCGGCCCGCCGGCTGCGGGAGCTCGGGTACCTCGGGGTGACGGTCAAGCACTTCGACGGGACCTTCGGCTGGGCCGCGGAGGCGCCCTGGGCGGGGATCGTCTCGACGGCCGCGGGTCCCCGGATCCCCCGGACCCTGGTCGATCAGCTTGCTCCCGGGGGGCGTCTCGTCCTCCCGGTGGAACTCGCGGAGGGTGGGCAGCGCCTTCGCGTCGTCACCCGCCTCCCGGGGGGCGGGACGCGGGAGGAGGACGCGGGCCCGGCCAGCTTCGTGCCGCTGGTCGGAAGGTACGGGTGGCAGCGCGGGCCCGGGGGGTGGGGGAGGGAGGCGTGAAGAAGCTCCTCGGCTGGTGGCGCGGGCTCTACGAGGCACTCCTCGAGTGGGCGGCCTCGCCCGGAGGCATCCTCGCCATCGCGCTGGTCGCCTTCGCCGAGGCGAGCTTCTTCCCGGTGCCGCCGGACGTGCTGATCATCGCCGCCGTCCTGGCCCGGCCGCGGACCTGGGTTCGGGCGGCGCTGGCCGCGTCGGTCGCCTCGGTCCTCGGCGGGGTCCTCGGCTACGGGATCGGGTGGGGGGCGTGGGAGGCCCTCGACGACTTCTTCTACGCCTGGATCCCGGGTTTCGACCCCGACGTCTACGCCCGGGTCGCCGGCCTCTACGAGCGCTGGAACTTCTGGGTGGTCTTCGCCGCCGGCTTCACGCCGATCCCCTACAAGGTCTTCACGATCGCCGCGGGGGTCGCCCGGATCAACTTCCCGGTCTTCGTCCTGGCGTCGGCCCTCTCGCGCAGCGCCCGTTTCTTCCTGGTCGCCGGTCTCCTCCGGGTCTTCGGACCGCGGATCCGGCCGTTCATCGACCGCTGGCTCGGGTGGCTGACGCTGCTCTTCGTCGCCCTGCTGGTCGGCGGTTTCCTGGCGGTCGGCTGGCTCTCGGCGAGCGGCGGTCCCTGAAGGCGACGCGGACGGGAACGCCCCGCAA
>Ga0256914_1004349_pt1 | contig 10664 bp, 11 predicted proteins | sample HulkmetaG_FD_191571 | JGI IMG/M metagenome (GOLD analysis project Ga0256914, IMG submission 191571) | Hydrothermal chimney microbial communities from Main Endeavour vent field at the Juan de Fuca Ridge, Pacific Ocean - Hulk | ecosystem: Environmental > Aquatic > Marine > Hydrothermal vents ...
GTTGATAACCCAATTAAAAAAAAAAGACAAATGTTCTTTCTAATTAATTTTTTTTATACTTTTGTGGCAATAATACAAAACGATATATATGGATTTTTCACATTACTCCGGATTTTTGTTATTTATGTTCATATTCACAGCAGGTTTTTGGCTGTTGACATTTGCCTTGACTTTTATTGTACCATATTGGTTAATTGGGGCATGGATTGATCGTTACAAAGAGAATAAAGAGAATAAAGCTAAGAATGATACAAAGGAAGAGATTTCTGAAGATGTAATTCTTTAAGTTGCTTTTATAAAACAAAAAAAGTCCTGAAATTTTTTCAGGACTTTTTTTTATCATTATTATTAATTCTACTCTTTTATTTTTTCTCTTTGAGTACTTCCTTTTTTAAGTGCTTTATAATTTTCATAACATTCTAAAACAGCTTCTATTGCTTGTAAATCAGTTGCGTTATTGATAAAGTATTCGGAGTAATTACAGTAATCTAATAAGGCATTTAGTTGTGTTTTATCCATTTCTAAATATTCCATCAAAACTTCTCTGTTAGCTTTATTCTCAAGCATATCTCGTAACTTATCTTCAGACCTTAGTTTTTTGAGTTTTCGTAATTGTTTGGGCTTTTTTCCAAAAAGTTCATAAACAAAATCTACAGGATGAAAGATGGCATCTGTAGGACTGGTGTATTTTTTTGGAACAGGAGCACCCACTTCAAATGTTTGTGGAAGACCGTTAATGTGAATTCTGGCAAATTTGTCGATAGGAACATTTTTGGCATCTACTTCTAGTACCCCAATTAATTGATAAGGCTTTAAGATTACTTCATCTAAATCGGTAGGGTATTCAAACATAGCAATTTCAAGAGCATTGCCTTTTAGTAAGTCATTGGTAATTTTCAATTTGATGGATTGATAACCTAAAAAAGAGAAATAAACCGTATCATTTACAAACACATTTATCTTAAAACTACCCGATTCTGTAGAAGTAACACCGGTAACTCTGTTAAGGTTGATAATATTAGTTCCCGCAAGCGGCTTTTTTGTTTTACCATCTAATATTATTCCTTTTAAAAGATGTTTTTTTGAATCAATTTCTTGGGTTTCCGTATCTTGAGCCCAGAGGCTTGTCCCACTTAAAAAAAGGAATAAAAAAAATAATGTTCTTTGCATTTGGCAATATTAGAAGTTTAAAGCTTATAATGTCGTTAAATAATTGTGAATTTTGTAATGTCTATTTTTTATCTAAAAGTGTTATTATTTTTTTTCCGTGCGATTGATAACCGGCACTTCCCAAGTGGATATGTTGCAATATAATGTTTTTAAGCTCTGAATGTACCCAAGATAAATCATTTAGATTTAAACAACCAAAATAATATAATGTGTCCATTGTATAAACCTTGGTTGCCACTCTGTATTCGCCAATCATCCAATCAAAACTACTTTCAATAATAAGGTTTATTTGCTTGTTTGTTAGTGAGTTAGTAAATGATTTATTCTTTTTGTATACATATTCATAAGCAATCCATTGGCAGATTTTGGCAATGGGGCGTAAGGCACTGTCATTTTTCAGTTTTGCTAATTGCTTGGTAAAAGTATCTAAATGAGGTACCAGCCAATCTATATGATTTTCTAAAACAAACTCTAATACCCAAGCGGCTTTGTGATGTAATTTAAAATCGATGTCAAATACCAAGTCAATCAAATTGGTAATCTCATCAGGATATTCAATAAAATAAGCTGCTGCTTTTAACCGGTTGATACGAGCAGCAGTACCCATTGAAACAATTACCTGACGAGCAGTACTTTTAGTCATTATCTTCTGTTTCGTTTTTGGTTTTATCCGATTTTTTTGGAGATAATTTATAAATAAGCCATCCAAAACCAATTATCAAATGTAAAACAATAACAGCCAGACCGATTTTAACCCAAATATTCATTTTTTGTTTTTTTAGTGTGACAAAGTTATAAAATATAGTGCTAACAATTTGAGGAAAATGTATATTTGCCTATCAAAATTTTGTAAAAATGAATCGACAACTTATAGAATGTGTTCCCAACATAAGCGAAGGGCGCGACATAGAAAAAATCAATCAAATAACGTCAGTTATAGAAACAGTTGAAGGTGTTAAATTACTCGATGTTGATCCCGGAAAAGCCACCAATCGTACGGTTATTACATTTGTAGGAAATCCGCAAGCCGTTATTGATGCCGCTTTTTTATTGATTAAAAAAGCAGCTGAATTGATTGATATGAGGCAACATCATGGTGAGCATCCCAGATTTGGTGCAACCGATGTTTGTCCTTTGGTTCCCATTGCCGGAATAAGTATGGAAGAAACGGCAGAATACGCTCATAAATTAGGAAAACGAGTAGGTGAGGAGTTAGGTATTCCCGGATATTTTTATGAAAATGCAGCTAGAGAAGAAAAACGTAAAAATTTGGCAAGTTGTCGTTCAGGAGAGTATGAAGGTTTACCTAAAAAATTGATTGATACTGCTTGGAAACCCGATTTTGGCAAGGCAGAATACAATGATTCTGTGGCAAAAACGGGTGCTATTGCCATTTCTGCACGCGATTTTTTAGTAGCTTATAATATCAATTTGAATACTACATCAACACGTAGAGCTAATGCCATTGCTTTTGATATTAGAGAAGCAGGACGTGTCAAACGTGAAGGAAATCCTATTACGGGAAAAAAAGTATTGGATGCTAAGGGGAAACCTGTTAGAGTTCCCGGAAAACTAAAAGCAGTCAAAGGTATTGGCTGGTATATTGAGGAGTATGGCATTGCCCAGATATCGTATAATTTGACAAATATCAATATTACGTCAATGCATACAGCTTTTGATGAAACCGTCAAAAGTGCTACAAAAAGAGGGCTTCGAGTTACCGGTTCTGAATTGATTGGTTTGATTCCTTTGCAGGCAATGCTGGATGCCGGTGATTTTTTCTTAAAAAAACAAAACCGTTCTTTAGGCATATCCGAAAAAGAAAAAATTAAGATAGCCGTTAAATCATTAGGATTAGATGATTTAAAACCCTTTAATCCCGAGGAACGTATCATTGAATATTTATTAAAAGACAAAACTCCGCAATTAGTTGATTTGAGTATTCAAGAATTTGCGGAAGAAACCGCATCGGAGTCTATGGCACCCGGAGGAGGCTCTATTGCTGCTTATGTAGGAGCTTTGGGTGTTTCTTTGGGAACTATGGTAGCTAATTTATCGGCACACAAACGCGGTTGGGATGATAAATGGGAATACTATTCTGATTGGGCGGTAAAAGGGCAAAACTATAAGGATAAACTACTGTTTTTGGTAGATGAAGATACCCGTGCGTTTAATAAAATTATGGATGCTTTTAGATTGCCAAAGGCTAGTGATACTGAAAAACAACAACGTGCTGAAGCTATACAAGAAGCGACTAAATATGCTACGGAAATTCCGTTTAAAGTGATGGAAACCTCTTACCAATCTATGGAGGTAATGGAAGAAATGGCAAGTACCGGCTTACAAAACTCATTATCGGATGTGGGGGTAGGAGCTTTATGTGCCAAAACAGCCGTAATTGGGGCTTATTTTAATGTCAAGATTAATGCTAGAGATATAAAGGACAAAGCCTTTGCCGATTCTATCTTAAAACAAGCTGAAACAATTTATCAAAAAACAATGGCTAAAGAATCCCAATTAACTACAATGATTTTTGATAAATTAGATGGGTAATAATCTGATTTCGAGCAAAGCTAAGTTGGAGTTCAGGTTAATAGCCTATTTGTTAATGGGGTACTGTTACAAAACTTAAACGTAATCCCATTAAATGGGTTTAGGGTATATCGAAAATAGTAATTTTAGTTTTTAAAACCATTTTTTATAGTTGACCGAGGCCTCCAGTCTATTTTCCAACTCATCGGGTAATGCCGGGAAAAAATCAATTTTTGTAATTTTTTCAATCTCATCAATACTGGTTACAAATTTATATAAAGCTTTTTCGGAGTCTTTATTAGGCATCAAAAAGGCAATAGTTTTGAGCTTTGGGCCACTATAATCAAAAATAATTTTATAAAATCGTTTAGGAACGCCCACTTTATCTCGACCTATAGTTGGTAAGTCATCGGTTAAAACACCTCCTGTAATTATATAAAGACTATCATATTTTGAAGCCCAATAGCGTGTTTTTTGTTCTAATCTATTCCATATTCCTGAATTAAATTGATGATTTTGAGGTGAGACATTACTCATCAAAAAGGTTTCATCGTGCGCTTCTTTTAAAAATTTTCTATCAGCGGCAGGGCAGAGGTGCCCTTTGTCATAACCGGAATTTTTATAATCCTTATAATGAGCGCTTTTGGTTTTAACTTTTTTATCGGTAATAAAATACGGACGTTTGAAATGCGTATTGACAATCTGGTTTGCCGTTAATTTGTAAGCAAGCCATTCCGCTTGCTCATATTTTTCGTTATAAGAAAGTGTATAATACTTATGAACAACTACTTGTCCGGTAGTAGAAGTTGGTAACAAATCCTGATTTTTATCGAGATAAACAGCTTCTTTTGTTGGAACTATTTTTTCAAAAATATTGTGGTCATAGAGGTAAAAACCTATAATAAAAACCAAAGCAATTACGCTGTAAGCATATTTTCTTTTAAGCATATTTACTTATCTTTAAGTAGTATTTCGGTAAAATCTTTAGATTTGGGAACTTCTCTAATGAGTTTTTGATATTTTTCAGGTAAGCTTGTCAGCTTACGTTTGTTAAGGTCAATCCAAGCCCCATAAACTTTCACTTCTGCTGCCAAAATACCTTTTTGGTTATAGATATGATGCACAAATTGCCAACGTTCCAGTTGTTTTGAAGCAGCTTCTAATTCCATACTAACTTGTATATCTTCACCAAGGTTGATTTCTTTAAAAAATGAAGTTTCTTCTTTGAAAAGCACCGGTCCTATATGCAATTTTGCAAACTCATTGATTGACAAACCACATTCATCAAAAAAACGGACACGTATTTCTGCCGCATAGTCATTGTATGCTGTATGGCGCATATGACGATTTGGGTCAAAATCTGCCCAACGGGTTGTAAAAGTTTTTTTGTAACTCATAATTTTTCAATTATTTCTGTATGCAAAATTATAAAAAAGTCCAAGCAACGATACGGGTTATTTTATTCCCGTGTTGCATAGGAATTGTTTTTATTGAAGTAGCTCCTAATTTTTCTAATGATAGTTGCATACTCTTGATATTCTTTTTGTTAGAAACCAAAATACTAAACCAATTGACCTGATCTTTATAAAAACTGCTTTCATATAAATAATTATGTACAAAAGCTTTTTCTCCGCCTTTGTACCAAAGTTCATTATTTTTACCACTGAAGTTTCGTTGTGGTTTTTGGATTTTTTTTTCTATCAATCCATTGTCTTGTGCTATATCTGTTTTTTTACTTTTGGCTAAACCTTTAAGTTTTTGTGAAGTTGCTTTGTTGGCTTCTTCTAAAGAACTGTAAAAAGGAGGATTACACATACTGGCAGCAAATGAATCTGTTTTTTTAATTATTCCCTTAAAAATAGCTGATTTATCTGTTTGATGCCGTAGTTTGATAAATTTATCAAGCTTATTGGTTTTTATTATTTTTTGTGCTTTTTCTAATGTTTTTTGTGTAATATCAGTAGCCACAAATTTCCATTTTGCCACCGTTTGACCCAACAAAGGATAAATAACACTAGCACCGGTTCCAATATCAAGAATAGTAGTATTTTTAATCCCTTCCTTATCAAGCAAATCGTTTAGATAATGGATGTAATCTACACGTCCGGGAATAGCAGGACATAAATGCTCATCGGAAAAATGCCAATATTTAATTTGATAATGGGTAAAAAGTAGTGCTGTATTTAAGATTTTAACAGCCTTCGGGTCAGCAAAATTAATACTCTGTTTACCATCTTTAGTAGTTATTATATAAGGGATGATCGCCGGATATTTATTTTGTAGAAGATCAAAATCATATCCTCTCTTATGTATGTTATTTCTATTCATAGAATGGGTTGAAAGTTGTAAAAATACACTTTTTGTGTAGTATTAAAAAGTATAAACTAAGATAGATTTTTAGTGTTTTTTCTTACGTCTTCCTCGGTGTCCTTCACCGCCACCACTACGTTTTTTACCTCTACGTTTGTTGTAATCACCATTTTTGTTATTTCTTTTCTTCCCTGAAAATTCACTTTTGAATCCACTGCTTTTACGTCTTTTGGAACTACGACCTTGTTTCTTTTCTTCTGAAATTTCTACAGATACAGCTCTTCCGTTAAACTCAAAACCGTTATTGAGGGTTTCTAACAAAGTGTTGGCAGAAGTTTTATCAATTTCAAAAAATGAGAAATTTCCTAAAAGATCTATTTTGCCAATCTCAATAGTGTTTGAATCTAATGCCTCGTTGATAATTCCTAACAATCGGGCAGGGGTTAATTTATCTTTTTTTCCAAGATTGATAAATAATCGGGTGAAATCAGTGTTGCGTCCTCTGCGCCTTTCTTTTTTGGACTCTTTTTCGTCTATATTGATATCCTTGGCATTCTTATAATACGACAAAAATCTATTAAATTCAGCGGAAACAAAATGTTTAATCAATTCTTCACGAGACAAATCTTCTAACATTTCATAAATGTTTGGTAAGAAAGGTTCAATTTGTTTTTCATCAACTTTAATCTTATCAATCTTTTCTACTAAAGTAAAAAGTTGGGCTTGACAAATTTCGTCTCCGGTTGGTATCAGTTCTTTGGTAAAACTAATTCCTGAGAATTTTTCAATATCTCTTATTTTTCTTGTTTCCCTAGAGTGAACAATAACAATAGAAATACCACTTTTTCCGGCTCTTCCGGTTCTACCACTACGATGTGTATAGATTTCAGGATCATCGGGTAAGTTGTAATTTATAACATGTGTTAAATCGTTTACATCAATTCCACGAGCAGCTACATCGGTGGCAACCAATATTTGTAAATGACGATTTCTAAAACGTCCCATAACATCATCTCTTTGGTTTTGAGAAAGATCACCATTAAGTGCATCGGCATTATAACCGGCTTGAGAGAGTTTGTTGGCAATATCGTTGGTTTCACGTCTGGTACGACAAAAAACAATACTGTAAATATGCGGATTGACATCAATAATACGTTTAAGTGCTTCAAACCTGTTTCTGGCAGAAGTCATATAAAGTAAATGGTTGACGTTTTTTGTTCCCACATTCATTTTGGCTACTTTTAATTCAATGGGGTTTTGCATATACTTTTTAGTAATGCGTGCCATTTCATTTGACATAGTTGCCGAGAAAAGTAGCGTTTGTTTATGGTCGGGAGTTTGATTTAAAATAGCATCTAAATCGTCTTTAAAGCCCATAGTGAGCATTTCATCTGCTTCATCAAGAACGACACGATTTACTTGGTTTAAAACCAGTTTTCTTCTGTTTATTAAATCTTTAGCTCTTCCCGGAGTTGCTACAACTATTTGTGCTCCTTTTCTCAAAGCTTTAATTTGATTTTCAATACTGCTACCACCATAAACTGCAAGAATATTTATTCCTTTAATGTTTTTGGAGTATTCTTCTAAATCTCTGGTTATTTGTAAACACAACTCTCTTGTTGGCGCTAAAACCAGTGTTTGTGTATTTTTATCGGTAATATCTGTAAGTTGTATTGCCGGTAAGCCAAAGGCTGCCGTTTTACCGGTTCCGGTTTGTGCAAAGGCAATAATATCTTGATCGGATTCTAAAAGTAATGGGATCGCTTTTTCTTGTATAGGGGTTGGATTGATAAATCCTAGGTCGCTTATGGCATCTAATAGCTCTTTCTTAAGACCTGTTTCAAAAAATGTATTCATGTTTATTTATAAAATTGGGCGCAAAGGTGAGCTAATTATTTGGATATTAATATTTTTTAAGCATTTATTTAACTTTTTTCAATAAAAAAGACCTTCTGTAACAGTTGGTTAGAATTTTTAAGCCGATACTATAAAATCGGAATCTAAATTATTGTTATAGAAGGTCTTTCTATGAATAAGTTGTTATTACAACGCTTTCATTACATCGACCAAAACCTGTACGCTTTCAATAGGCATAGCATTATAGATACTGGCTCTATAACCACCTACCGATCTGTGTCCTTTAATGGCATGAACTCCGGCTTCTGCAGCTAGTTGATCAAAGCGCTCCTTTTTACTTTCATCAGTTAGGTTAAAGGTTACATTCATTAAAGAACGGTCTTCTTTGTTTGCATACCCTACAAAATTAGGGTTTCTGTCAATTTCATCGTATAAAATTTTAGCTTTGGCTTCATTTAGTTTTTCTATTGCTTCTAAGCCTCCTTTATCTTTTAACCATTGAAGGTATAACATAGAAACATAGATTGAAAAAACAGAAGGTGTATTAAACATACTTCCTTTATCGATTTGTACCTCGTAATTCATCATAGAAGGAATTGTACGACCTGTTTTTCCTAAGAGTGATTTTTTGATAATTACCAAAGTAGTTCCGGAAGCACCAATATTTTTTTGTGCACCTGCATAAATGACATCAAATTTAGAAAAATCAAGTTTTTTGCTAAAAATATCAGAGCTCATATCGGCAACCAATGGAAGATCAGTGACAGGAAAATCTTTGTACTGTGTCCCATAAATAGTATTATTGCTGGTAACGTGTAGATAAGCTAAATCATTGGGTACTGAAAAATCTTTGGGAATATATTTGTAGCCTTGATCTTTTGATGAGGCAATAGTTTCTACATTTCCGAATATTTTAGTTTCTTTGATGGCTTTGCTACTCCAAGTTCCCGTATCAATAAATCCTGCTTTGCCGTCAATTGGTAATAAATTATAAGCAGTCATTATAAATTGAGTACTGGCTCCTCCGTGTTGAAAAAGCACTTCATATTCATCAGAGTTTAACTCTGCCAATTCTAAAACCAATTCTTTGGCCTTAGTGATGACTTGCATAAAATCCGAACTTCTATGCGAAATTTCAATAATAGAAAGATTAGAATTGTTAAAATTAAGGATTGCTTCGGCAGCTTGTTGCATAACGGTATCCGGTAAAATGGATGGTCCTGCGCTAAAATTATGTTTTTTCATTGTTCTGTTTATTTAGTATTGCAAAGTTGCTAATTTTTTATGTATTAGTAACACATATATTGTTGATTTATTTCTAAAAGTTAATGAATTTATTAAGTAAAATAGTATATTTGCTATCCCAAGATTTAAAAACTTATGAAACCAAATATTTACAGAACTTTTTTGGTGTTGCTTTTTAGTGTGCTTAGTTTTTTTCTAAAAGCTCAGAATACAGACGTTTTCAATTGTTTTTCAATTGCCGTTGGCAAAGGGGCAAGTGTTGACGGTTCCGTGTTGTTGGCACACAATGAAGATGATGGTGGAGAACGCATTGTCAATTGGTATAAAGTTCCTCACAAAAAATATGCTCCCTCTGCCGATTCCATTCAGCTTAAGAATGGTTATAAGATAGCTCAAGCAAAGGAAACTTATGCTTATTTGTGGTTAGAGTTACCGGAACTGGAGTTTTCTGATTCTTATATGAATGAATTTGGATTGACAATTACTTCGGATGCTTGTAAATCAAGAGAGGATAAACCTGAACTAGTGCAGGGTGGAATAGGTTTTTGGTTACGCAGATTGATGATTGAACGTTCTGTAAGTGCCAAAGAAGCTGTAAGATTTGCGGGAAGGTTAATAGAAAAGATAGGGTATAATTCATCAGGGCGTACTTACTTAATTTCTGATCCTTATGAAACTTGGCTGTTAGCTGTTGTTAATGGGAAACATTGGGTTGCTCAACGCGTTCCTGATGGGGAAGTGGCTATCATTCCTAATTATTATACGATTACAAAAGTAAACCTAAATGACAGATTAAATTTCCTTGCTTCTCCCGATTTAATTGAATATGCGATTGGAAGAGGTTGGTATAATCCTGAAACAGATGGGGAGTTTAATTTTAGAAAAGCTTATAGTGACCAAGCTAATTTAAATAATATTGTAAATAAGGCAAGACATTGGATCAGTATCAATATGCTGTCTAAAAAACAATATACTATTGATGATGAGATGCCTTTTTCTTTTGTTCCTAAAGAAAAGATTGGGTTGGAAAAACTCTTCAAAGTATTACGAAATCACTACGAAGGAACAGATTTTGATTTAACCAAATCGTATAAAGTTGGTAATCCACATCATCAAAAGACAATGTCTATCTGTTCTGATGCTAATCAATATGGGTTTGTGGCTCAATTGAGAGACTGGATGTCAATTGAGATAGGGGCTGTTATGTGGTTTGCACCTATAAGACCTTGTGTGGAACCTTTTGTCCCTGTTTATAACGGAATGAATGTTATTCCTAATAATTTTGCTTCAACGAATGATGAGGAAGGTTTAAGAAAGCATTTTGATGGAATTGGTGATTTTGATAATTTTCCATTCCATAATCATATTAGTTTCTATAAAAAAGCGAAGTTAATTAATATTGATTACGGTAAATTTATTGTTGATCAACGGAAGTATATCGATAAATTTGAAAAATCTTTATTGAAAGATCAAGAGAAATTTGAAAAGAAAATGCAGGATCTTTTGATTGAAAAACCTGAAGATGCTATCAAAAAAATAACGGAATATTC
>Ga0256914_1004350_pt1 | contig 10659 bp, 4 predicted proteins | sample HulkmetaG_FD_191571 | JGI IMG/M metagenome (GOLD analysis project Ga0256914, IMG submission 191571) | Hydrothermal chimney microbial communities from Main Endeavour vent field at the Juan de Fuca Ridge, Pacific Ocean - Hulk | ecosystem: Environmental > Aquatic > Marine > Hydrothermal vents ...
GGCAGACTGCTCAAGGAGCAGCAGCTGTAGCAACCGGTCGAGGACCGATACTTTTGGACACTCAGGAACAGACGACATGATCCCAATGGTCGATCTCAAGCTGCAATACCAGCAGCTCAAGCCCCAAATCGATGCCGCCATCGCCGAGGTGCTGGAGAGCACCGCCTTCGTTCTCGGCCCCAACGTCCGCGCCTTCGAGGCGGAGGCCGCGGACTATCTGGGCGTGAAATACACCGTCGGCTGCGCCTCCGGCACCGATGCGCTGCACCTGGCGCTGCTGGCGGCCGGCGTCGGGCCGGGTGACGAGGTGATCACCTCCGCCTTCACCTTCATCGCCACCGCCGAGGCCATCGCCTACGTGGGCGCTACGCCGGTCTTCGTCGATATCGACGAAAAAACGATGAACCTCGATCTCGACGCGGTGGAAAGCGCCATCACCCGGCGGACCAAGGCAGTGCTGCCGGTCCATCTCTTTGGCCAACCGGTGGACATGGCGGCACTGACGATGCTGGCCGAGCGGCATGGGCTGACGATCGTCGAAGATTGCGCCCAGTCCTTCGGTGCCGACATCGCCGGACGGCAGACCGGCAGCTTCGGCCTGGCCGGCTGTTTCAGCTTCTTCCCCAGCAAGAATCTCGGCGGCTACGGCGATGGCGGGCTGGTCTCCACCAACTCGGCGGCAATCCACGAACATCTGCTGTCACTGCGAAATCACGGCAGCTCGAAGCGTTACCACCACCAGGAGATCGGCTACAACAGCCGTCTCGACGAGATCCAGGCGGCGATTCTGCGCGTCAAGCTGCAACAGATCGACCGCTTCAACCGCGAGCGCCGACGCGTAGCGCACCGCTACGACGAGCTGCTGGCCGACACCGGCATCACCACCCCTTTCGAGGACGGGATCGGCACCCATGTATTTCACCAGTACACACTACGCTCACCGCACCGCGATGCCATCATGGCGACGCTCCAGTCCCGGGAGATCGCCTGCGCCATCTACTATCCAGTGCCGCTGCACCGGCAGGCAGTCTTCGCCGGAATCTGTGCCGACGTGTCGCTGCCGGTGACCGAGGCGGTGGCCGCCGACTGCTTTTCGCTGCCGATCTTCCCGGAGATGACCGACGAACAGATCGTCACCGTCACCGACACCATCCGCGAGGCGCTGACACGGTGAACAGGCGGCTGCTCATCGTCGCCGGCGAAGCCTCCGGCGACATGCACGCCGCCCATATCGTCACAGCACTGAAGTCACTACGACCATCGATCGAGGTCGACGCCATGGGGGGCGAGGCCCTGCGGGCCCACGGCGCCAACATCCTCGTCGACAACCGTGATCTGGCCGTCGTCGGGCTGGTGGAGGTGATCGGCCACTACCCAGCGATCCGCCGCGCGCTGCAGACACTGAAGAACCATCTGCAAAACGATCCGCCCGATCTGCTGGTGCTGGTGGACTATGTCGAGTTCAACCTGCGCCTGGCGCGTCATGCCAAGGCACTGGGCATCCCGGTGTTGTTCTACATCAGCCCGCAGGTGTGGGCCTGGCGCCAGAACCGGGTGAAGAAGATCGGCAAGGTCATCGACAAGATGGCGGTGATCTTTCCGTTCGAGACACGCTTCTACGAACGGCACGGCATCCCGGTGCGCTACGTCGGCAATCCGCTGGTGGGGAAGGTACGGGCGACGGCACCAGCCGACGATGTCGCCAACACCCTCGGCATCGACCGCCGACACCCGGTCGTCGGGCTGCTCCCCGGCAGCCGCCGCAGCGAGATCGCGCGGATGCTGCCGCTGTTCGCCGATGCTGCCGCGGCGATCCGCGAGGCCCTGCCCGAGGTGCAGTTCGTGCTGCCGGTGGCACCGGGCATCGACCACGACGACATCGCCGCACGGCTGCCCTCCCGGCTCGACGTCCGCGTCAGCGACCGCTTTGGCGCCTATGACCTGATGCAGCTCTGCGATGCCATCGTCACCGCTTCCGGCACGGCGACGCTGGAGACCGCGCTGATGGGGGTGCCGATGGTCATCGCCTACCGCGTCTCACCGCTGAGCTACGCCCTCCTCCGCCGCCTGATCCAGATCCCCGACATCGGCCTGGTCAATATCGTCGCGGAACGACGCATCGTTCCCGAGTTCGTCCAGGGCGATGCCACGGCATCGAACATCGCCGCCGGAATTCTGCGCCTGCTGCGGGACGAGCAGGCCCGCGCCCGGATGATCGCCGACTTCGAGACCGTGCGGGAGAAACTGGGCGACCTCGACGGTTCGCGGGAAATGGCCCGTCTGATCGACGAGATGCTGCCGGCCGACGACGCCTGACGACACACTTTGTCACCAACCGGCGCGCCTGCCGACCACCAATGCGGTAGACAGCTGTGACGTAGTTCAACTACTCTATGCGAACAACAATATAGCATTCGAACAACCCGGTTTTTCCTTTGGAATCAGGACAATCCGGGCCGCCAACTCAGGGATGACGCAGCCTGCGCGGGATGACCGGCAGCTGACGAACAGCGCATTGAAACGGCTCGTGTAGCCACTGCCGTCAGGCCACAGGGACGGGGCGGCCGGCAGCCGGGCCGCGGGCCGTTCCCTCTGGCTGCGGAAGCCGTGCAAGTTCTTCATGCTCGGGAGCATCGACTGACCGGAGCGCGGGGTCACGCAGCAGCGTCATCGGGTCAGCATCGAAAACAATGACATCCTTCAATCGATCATCTCCACCCCGCCGTCACGCCACCGCTTCGGAGGAGCCCGAACACGGCCGGCCGGTCGGCCTGCTGAAGCTGGTGCTGGTGATCGCCGCGATCATCACGCTGCTGATCAGTTCGATCCCGCTGACGATCGAGCAACAGACGCTCTTCGTGCTCGCATCGCTCGGCCTGTCGTTGCTGTTGCGCCCACAGAACGAACTGGCCCGCTATCGCGTCATCGTACTGATTCTCATCTCCTGTATCGCCACCGGCCGCTACATCTTCTGGCGTCTGACCGAGTCGCTGGGATGGTTCGACCCCAATCTGGAGCTGAGTTTTCTCGACTATCTGTTTTCCGCCGGCCTGCTGCTGGCGGAGATCTATGCCTGGGTCGTGCTCTACCTCGGCTATTTCCAGACCATCTGGCCACTGCACCGCAACGTCATGGCACTGCCAGAGGACGATGCGCTGTGGCCATCGGTGGATGTCTTCATCCCCACCTACAACGAACCGCTGAACGTGGTGGCGCCGACGGTTCTGGCGGCACTGGATATCGACTGGCCCCAGGATCGCATCAACGTCTATCTGCTGGACGACGGCTGCCGCGAAGCATTCGCCGAGTTCGCCGCCGAGGCCGGTGCCGAGTACATCGCGCGCGAGAGCAGCGAGGGCGCCAAGGCGGGGAACATCAATCACGCCCTGGAACAGACCGACGGCGAGCTGGTGGCAATCTTCGACAGCGATCACGTGCCGACCCGGAACTTCCTGCTCGACACCGTCGGCTGGTTCCTCCACGACGACGACCTGGGCCTGCTGCAGACGCCCCACGTCTTCTACACCCCCGATCCGGTGGAGCGCAACCTCCAGGTTTTCCATCAGGTACCCAACGAGGGACAACTCTTCTATGGCCTGGTTCAGGACGGCAACGACTCGTGGAACGCCGCCTTCTTCTGCGGCTCCTGCGCCATCCTGCGGCGTGAAGCGCTGGAAGAGATCGGCGGCGTCGCCACCGACACCGTCACCGAGGACGCCCACACCTCGCTACTGATCCAGAAGAAGGGGTGGGGCTCGGCCTACCTCAACAAGCCGCTGGCGGCGGGCCTCGCCACCGAGCGGCTGTCGGCCCACATCGGCCAGCGGCGCCGCTGGGCCCGCGGCATGCTGCAGATCTTCCGTAAGGACAATCCGCTGCTGGCCAAGGGGCTGTCGATGGCACAGCGGCTCTCCTACTTCAACGCGATGCTGCACTTCCTGTTCAGCCTGCCGCGCATCATCTTTCTCACCGCGCCGCTGGCCTATCTCTTCTTCGAGGCCTATGTCATCCAGGCGTCGGCGGTGCTCATCGCCATCTATGCCCTGCCCCACATCTTCCAGGCCCAGGTGGCCAATTCGGTGATGCAGGGACGCTATCGCCACAGCTTCTGGGCAGATGTCTACGAGACCATTCTGTCGCCACATCTGGTGGCGCCGACGCTGACGGCCCTGGTGGCGCCAAACAAGGGCTCGTTCAACGTCACCGACAAGGGTGGCGTCATCGACAAGGACTTCTTCGACTGGAAGTCGGCCAAGTTCATCTTCCTGCTGCTGGTCCTCAATATCGTCGGCCTCGGCTTCGCCATCGTCAGGCTGTTCTGGTGGAATCCGGACGAGACCGGCACGGTGCTGATCAATCTCGCCTGGACCATCTACAACAGCATCATCCTCGGCGCCGCCATCAGCGTCGCCTGGGAGAAGCGCCAGCGGCGCGAAGAGCCACGCGTGCATCGCCAGTACGACGCCTTCGTGACGCTGCCGGGGGGCAAGCGCATTCGCGCCGAGACCCGCGACCTGGCGCTGTCGTCGATCAGTCTCCACGTGCCGCCGGACCTGCGTCTGCGTCGTGGTGACGAGGTGGTCGTGGAGATCACCGATGGCACCAACAGCGCCAGCTTCAGGGGTACCGCGGCCACTATCGTGCCGCGCCACCTCGGGGTCAGGCTGGCACCGCTGCCGGCCTGGGAACAGCAGGAGCTGATCTACTTCAGCCACGGTCACGAGCACAGCTGGGACAAGTGGTACACCGCCTGCGAGCCGAGCAAGCCACTGGCGTCGTTCATCGAGATCATCCGCCTCGGCATCATCGGTGCGATCCGCGCCGTGTTCGGCCACTCCGACGACCCGGAGGTCAATGCCCGCCGTCTGCACCGCCTCGGGGGACCGGCGACCGCCCTGCTGCTGACGCTGGTCGGCCTGCTGGCCGGCCAGTCGGCACCGCAGGCCGGAACGACCACCACCCCGGCGCCAGTACCGCCTGCGACGGCCCCCACCACGTTGAGCGGCACGGGCGAGAGCCGGGTTCTGCGCTTCTCCGACCTCGGCGTGGAACGGCCCTTGCGGCTGCGCGGCGGCAATTCCCAGGACGACGTCTGGTTCCACGTCCGCGCCGATCGCATCGTCAAACAGGGGGAGTTGCGGCTGCTCTACACCATCGCCGCCGATCTGCTGGAGGACTTCACCGCGGTGGCCATCACCCTCAACGGCCAGCCGGTGGCGACGGTGCCGATCACACGGGAGAACGTGGACCGTCCGCTGGTCGACGTCTTTCCCATCGATCCACTCAACTTCAGCGATCTCAACCAGTTGGCGTTCCGGCTGGTTCCGAAGGAGGAGGAGAACTGCGAGAAACTCGATCCGCTCGCCATCAGCGTCGAGATCCAGCCCGAGAGCGAGCTCGTCCTGCGGCTGAATCCGCTGGACCTGATCAACGACCTGGCGCTCTTCCCGGTACCATTCCACGACTTTCGCGACGACAGCCGGCTGGTGCTGCCGTTTCTGTTCGGCGAGCGGCTGGGGCAGTCACTGCCGGCGCTGAAGGCCGGCGCCATTCTGGCCTCATGGTTCGGCGCCAAGGCGGACTATCTTGGGGCGAGTTTCCCGGTCTACACCTCCTCGATTCCGCTGGAACACGCCATCGCGTTCCGCACTCCCGGCTCGCAGTTCGCCGGGCTGTCGGCCCGTCCGATCGACGGGCCATCGGTGGAGATGCTGAGCCATCCGCTCGATTCCGCGATCAAGCTGCTGTTGATCTCCGGCCGCACGGCGGAGGAGCTGGTCATTGCCGTCAAGGGGCTGGTGTCGGGCCAGCTGGAACTGCGCGGCAGCCATCTGGCGATCAGCACCGACCAGTTCAGCCTGCCCCGGCGACAGCCCTATGACGCCCCACGCTGGCTGCGGGACCGGGACAAGACCTACCTGAGCGAACTGACCGCACCCGGCGGGCTGACCGCCAGCGGCATTTCGCCGAAGACCATCCGCGTCAACTTCCGCCTCGCCCCCGACCTGCTGACCTGGCAGAACGAGAAGATTCCACTGCATCTGGCCTGGCGCTACAGCGATCTGCCGCTCGAGGACGGCAGCACCCTCGACGTCGGGCTCAACGGCGACTGGCTGGCGAGCTACTCCCTCGACGACCAGTCGGGCAAGGTACCAAAGATCGACAAGACCACCGGCGAGGCCGACGTGCCGATGATCCACAAACGCAGCATCGTCGAGCTGCCGGTGCGGCGACTGGTGGGGCTGAACCAGCTCAGCTTCTATCCCAACCTGATCCTGCCCGAGGAGGCCGCGCGCCAGTGCGCCGACATCTATCTGCGCTACATGACCACCGCCATCGAGCGCGACGCCTATATCGACCTCTCCGATCACTACCACTTCACGCGGCTGCCGGATCTGGCCAAATTCGCCAACCTCGGCTTCCCGTTCACCCGCTACGCCGACCTGCAGGAGACGGCGGTCATCCTGCCCCATGCCCCCGACAACGACGAACTCCAGTTCATGCTCAATGCCATGGGCATCGCCGGCGCGGCCACCGGCTATCCCGCTTTCGAGGTCACACTGCTCTACCCCGACGACATCGAGCCGGCCCGCGACAAGGACATCCTGCTGATCGGCAGCGATGCACGGCAACCGCTGGCGGCGGCCTGGCGGCAATGGATGGCGCTCAATGCCGACGACGAGGGCCACTGGCACCTGCGCAAGCTCTCCCTGCTGGAGCGGATGTCGCTGTGGTGGAAGGGGGAAAAACTGGAAGATCTCTCTTCAGCCAAACAGATGGTCGAAGCCAACAGCGGCGACCTGACGGCGCTGACCGGCTTTCGCTCACCGCTCGACGACGACCGTTCCGTCGTCATGCTGGTGGCCAACTCCCCCACCTATCTGCAACAGCTCAATTCCGCGTTGTCGGTGCCTGACCTGTTCGCCCTGATCCAGGGGGATCTGACGGTATTCGCCGGCGACGTCATCCACGGCTACCGGGTTCTGCCCAGCTACTACGCCGGCGAAATGCCGTGGTACACCTGGGTGCGCTGGTATCTCTCGACCCATATTCTGGCGATGATCCTGCTGACGCTGGTCACCATTCTGGTCGCCGCGCTGGTGCTGAAACTGCTGCTGTCGGAGCATGCCCGTGAACGTATCGCGAGTCGTTAGGATGATGGCCGCCGCCCTGCTGCTCGCCCTGGCGCCACCCCTGCTGCCGGCCAAGGCCACGAGCCACCACGGTGCCGACTGGCCGCAGTGGCAGGCCTACAAGCGCGACTTCATCCAGCACGACGGCCGCGTCATCGAACATTCGCAACACGGCAGAACCACCTCGGAAGGTCAGGCCTATGCGCTGTTCCACGCGCTGGTGGCCGGCGACCGGCCCGCTTTCGAACAGATCCTGCGCTGGACCGAGAACAACCTGGCCGGGGGCGACCTGACGAAGCGGCTGCCCGCCTGGCTCTGGGGGCGACGCGACGACGGCCGCTGGGGCGTCCTGGACGACAACGCCGCCAGCGACGCCGACATGTGGCTGGCCTGGACGCTGCTGGAGGCCGGCCGGCTGTGGCACGAGCCGCGTTACGAAAAGCTGGGCAAGGCGGTACTCGACCGGATCGAGCGGCTGGAGGTGGTCCGACTGCCCCATCTCGGCCCGATGCTGCTGCCGGGGCCACGGGGGTTTCATCCCGATGCCCACCGGTGGAAGCTCAATCCATCCTATCTGCCGGCACAACTGCTGCGCCGTTTCGCCCGTGCCGGGAACCGCCAGCTCTGGCAAACGGTGCTGGACAACAGCCTGACGCTGATCCGGCGCGCCAGTCGCAACGGCGTCGTCCCCGACTGGCTGATCTACCGTGACGACGGCAGCATCGCCAGCGCCAGCGACACCGACCGCATCGGCTACGACGCCATCCGCGTCTATCTCTGGGCGGGGATGCTGCCAGCCGGCGATCCGGCCAGGGCCTCGCTGCTGCGCCTGCTGTCGCGCGACTGCGACGCCAACCTGGTGGCGTCGGCGGCGGAGGCCGCCGGGATACGCATCGCCATCGGGCCGCTGATGAAGGCCACCGGCAACCACCGCTGCCTCGGCCAGCTGGTGCGCGCCGTGGACGCAGCCTGGCACCGTGACCTGCTCGGCGACCCGGCGCGCTACTATGACCAGAACCTGTCGCTGTTCGCACTCGGCTGGCTGGAGAAACGTTTTGCCTTCACCGCAGATGGGGGTCTGCTGCTGCCGCGTCATGAAACTCAATAACACCGGAAAACAGCTCCTGCTGGCACTGGCGCTCTCGACCATGGCGTCACCAAGGCTCATGGCCGCCAGCCAGCCGGAGGACATTCGCCAGCTGCTGGTCCAGGGCCACTACTGGGTGGGCCAGGGGCACCCCGATCTGGCCATCGCCGCCTGGGAGAAGGTACTGATGACCGACCCCGGCAATGAGGAGGCACAAAACGCGCTGCGCGAGCTGAAAGACTTCCACCCATCCCGGATCGACCAGACGAAGCTGGCGCTGGCACGAAAGCTCGCCCGCCAACACAAATACGCCGACGCGTTGAAGATGTACAAGCTCGCCTTCGCCGGCGGCACGCCCAACAGCTTCTACGCAGCCGAATACTACGAAACCCTCAGTGGCACCCGTGGCGGCTGGAAACCGGCGATCCGGGCGCTCGACGAGCTGGTACGGAAATACCCCTCCAACGACCACTACCGGCTGGTTCGCGCCCGGGTACAGACCTATCACGAATCGACCCGGCGCAACGGCATCGCGACGCTGGCGGAGATGGCCGGCAACGACGACCTCGACGAGACACTGCGCCACGAGGCAGCCAAGGCGTGGAAGAACGCACTGCTGTGGCTGCCCGGCATCGGCGCCGATCGTGGCCTCTACCAACGCTATCTGGAGGCGTATCCGGGTGATACCGAGATCGAGAACCGCCTCGCCAATCTCGACCGACTCGGCAAGCACAACACCCTGCAACAGGCCTGGGGCTATCTAAATTCGGGCGAGCTGGACAAGGCCGAGGCCATCTTCACCCGCCTGCTCCGGGCTTCACCCGACAACGCCGAAGCCCTCGCCGGGCTGGGCCTGACCCGCATGAAGCGGCAACGCTTCGCCGGCGCCAGTGAAGCGTTGGAGAAGGCGTTGGCCATTGCTCCCGACACACACCGCGATCTCGAACCGGTACTGAAGGAGGCCCGTTTCTGGGCCAACTACAAGAAAGCCGAGCAGGCCTGGAAGCAAGGCCGTTACCGCCGCGCGCTGAAGGCACTCGACCAGGCCGATGCCCTCCGCCCCAACAGCTACGAGGCGCTGCGGCTGCGTGCCGCCATCGCAGCGCGCCGGGGCAATCTGCGCAAGGCCAGCCAACTCTACGACAAGGCGCTGGAGCGGCGTCCCGACGACCCCGAGGCCCGCCGCGGCCTGCTGCAACTGCTGATCCAGTCGGGCGACGAGGCGGGGGCATTGCGGTTGCTGCGCAAGCACGACCTGCCGCAACAGGCGTACCGCGAGGCGCGCAACCGTCTCAAGGCCCAACGGCTCTGGCAACAAGCACGCAACAGCGAGGACCCGCAGGCCGCCATCACCGTGCTGCGCGAAGCGCTGGAGCTGGACCCCGGCAACGCCTGGATGCGGCTGGAGCTGGCGCGGCTGCTCGCGGCCCGGGGCGAGCGCGATGAAGCCGCCGCACTGTTCGACGGCTACCTGCGGAGCTTCCCCAACGACCAGGAGCACCTCTTCGCCGCTGCGATCCTGCTGGCCGAACTGGATCGACCGGAAGCGGCGCTGCAACGCCTGCGAGCCATTCCGCCTGCGTACAAGAACGAGGCCCAACTGCGTCTCGAGCAACGACTGCAGGCGCGTCTGCAACTGGCCAGGGCCAAGGCATTGATCGCCAAGGGAGACTACCGCGGCGCCACCCTGATCGCCGAAACGCTGGCCCCGAGCGACGACCCGCAGGTGCGGCTGATATACGCCGAACTGCTGGCCCGGCTGGGGGAGGAAAAGGATGCGCTGTGGCAAGCGCAACAGGCTTGGAAGCAGGTCGAGGAGGACACCGGCGCGACACTGCAATACGCCACGGTGCTGCTGTTGACGCACCAGTATCAGGCGCTGGACGAGCTGCTGCTGACACTGAAGCATCGCCCCGGACTGACCGCCCCGGACCGGGAGGCCATCGCCCGGCTGCGGCTCGGGCTGGAGCTGGAACTGGCCGACAACCTGCGCAAGTCGGGCGACTACAACGCCGCTTGGCGCCAGCTGCTGCCTTTCCTGCCGCAACACGCCGACGATCCTTCACTGCGCACCCTGCTGGCCAGCATCTACCACGATGCCGGCGATTCCGAACGCGCATTGCGGCTCTACCGGGCGGAGCTGGCGCAGCGGCCAGGCAACCGCGCGGCATGGCACGGCGCCGTCGGCGCGGCGATGGCGCTGCGGGACTATCCGCTGGCCGACGAGTTGATCGCACGGGGGCTGGAGACCCACCCGGACGACCCCGAGCTGCTGCTGCAGCGGGCCCGTCTCCACTACCTGCGGGGCCGTCGTCAGGCGGCGCTCGACGATCTCGACCAGGCGTTGGTGCAGGCACGCGCGCTGCCCCGTTCGACCCGGCAGCGCGCGGCGGAGCAATTTCCCCAACCTTCGCCCGATGACACGGCCGCGAGCGCCCG
>Ga0256914_1004351_pt1 | contig 10659 bp, 12 predicted proteins | sample HulkmetaG_FD_191571 | JGI IMG/M metagenome (GOLD analysis project Ga0256914, IMG submission 191571) | Hydrothermal chimney microbial communities from Main Endeavour vent field at the Juan de Fuca Ridge, Pacific Ocean - Hulk | ecosystem: Environmental > Aquatic > Marine > Hydrothermal vents ...
CAAAATAAATATTAACCCAAATTTTAATTTTAACAATATGAAAAATTTAATTTATACCTTATTTGCCTTATTTATTACTGTCAGTGGCTTTTCTCAAGAAAAAACCGCCTTTACCAGTAGTCTTGAAAAATTAATGAATGCTAAAAACGGATCTGCTATATTTACTCGTATTTTAGATAGTAACATTGATAATGTAGCTCCTGCAAAACAGGCAGAATTTAGACAAAAGATTAATGCTGCCGCAGAAGAAGCTAAAGCTAATGCCATCAAATATTTTACTAAAAAATATTCTCAGGATGATATAAACGAAATCTATACAGAATTCACTACTGAAGGACGCATTGATTATACACAAAAAACATTAACATTTATTAGAGAATGGCGTAATTTTAAAGGGCAATTCCAAAAAAGATTTAAAGAAATCTATCAAACATTATAAAGATATTTTTTATATATAACAGAGCCCTTTCTTAAACAGATTGGGCTTTTTTATTTAATATAATGAGTAAAAGAAAGCAGAGTTTTCCTTGGAAATTTACAATAGCAACTATTTTGTTATCATTTGCTTACGCTGTAATTCGATACCATTTTTTTGGAATAACTCCTTTAAAAGACATCCCTCTTTATGTGGGTAATAAAGTATTGGCTGTCAGTAGTGTTATTTCTTTTACAGCCTTTCTCTATAATAAAAAAAATTATTTTTTTGGAGGCTTAAGCTACTTGTTGCTTTTAGGACATCTCATCATTAGTTTTCTCATTTTAAACTCCGCTTATTTCAAGAAATTTTTTATAAATACCTTGGAATTCAACGACAAGGCAAATCTAAGTTTGTTCTTTGGTGTACTAGCTTTTTTAGGCATTTGGGTATATCATCAAATAAAAAAAGGAAATAAGCTTTTCTCCGTATTTTCTAAAACAACATTAACTTACCTAATCTTGCTGGGAATCAGCCTACATCTAATCTTTATGGGATATAGTGATTGGTTGCATCCGGTTACTTGAAAAGGCTATTTACCTCCTATTAGCTTAATTGGGTTTATCGTACTATTATTTGGTTTTTTTAGAAAAATCTAATTTCTCTTTTTTAGCAATAATAGCTTGATGTGCTAAGCTAAGTATCTTTTGAAACTGTTCTTCCTTATTAATGGCAGAAGCATCAATCTCTATAGCATCTTTAACTTTTATCAAAGGAGAATCGGCTCTTGTACTGTCAATATGGTCTCTTTCCAGTACATTTTTGTAAATAGTATCAAAAGCTACTTCTTGACCTTTTTCTTGCATTTCTAATAAACGCCTTTCCGCTCTGATTTTAGCATCGGCAATCAAAAATATTTTTAACTCTGCATCCGGCAATACAACACTCCCTATATCACGACCATCCATAACAACTCCTTTTGCCTCTCCCATTTTTTGCTGTAATGAAACCAAAAATTTTCTAACTTCAGGAATTGCCGCTACAGGACTAACAAAATCAGAAACCTCCATAGTTCTAATGGCAGACTCAATATTTTTACCATTCAGATACATCTCTGCAAAACCTAATTTGTCATTAAACTTAAATTCTAATTTAATATTTTTTAAAGAGTTAATAATAGCCTCTTTATCGATTTTAGATTTTGAAATCAAGTCATTTTGTAAAGCATAAAAAGTTACCGCACGGTACATTGCGCCGGTATCTATATAAACATACTCCAAGGTTTTGGCTAAACTTTTGGCAACGGTACTTTTTCCTGTGGAAGAATATCCGTCAATAGCAATTGTAATTTTGGGTAATTTTTTTGACATAGTTTAATTCAAATTAATTCCTAAACTAAATGAGTGACTGTCTGCCGCAGGATGAAATTTAGAAAAAGCATAATTTAGTTTTATACGTTTTACCTTCAAGCCAAAACCAAAAGAAAGTCCGGCAAAAGTTCTTACATTATTTAGTCCTAATTCTTTTGCTCTTTGCACATTAAATCCTGCTCGTAAGGTAAAACCTTTTTCAGGAAAGAGCTCTGCCCCAACGACCACATGACGCATTAAATTATCAAAAAAAGTAGGGGAATTATCAATAGTATTCCCTTCTAAATCTGTAGTGGCATCTGATGGATTTGAATAGGCTAATTGCCATTCTTGCAAATTATCTAAGGTACCATATATTTTAATAGGAACATGCTCTAATTGGTAACTCCCTCCTACTTGAATTTGTAACGGAATCGGTTCTTTTTCTGTATCATAAGCAACTAATTGTACACCTAGATTACGTATTACAGCGGCAAATTGGTAAGGTCTAAACTCACTTTGATACAAAATACCAAAATCACCGGCTATTCCAAAAGAAGAATATTGTTCAATTACCGAATTGATAATTTTTGTATTAACACCAATATAAAAATCAGAATGAGGTATTTGGTAAGCATAACCAATTGAAAAAGCTAAATCATACGCTTTAAATGTACCGGTCTCTACCCCGTTTTCATCTGCTGCAATAAAAGTTCCATAATTCAAATAAGTTATTCCGGTATGAAAAGTATTGACTCGGTCATTAAACGTATAAGCATACGCAGCCGAGAGATAGTTGATCTCTAATAAATAATTGACATAGTTAAATGAAAAGCGATTATCCAAATTTTTATTAATTGTTGCCGGATTCCAAAAAGGTTGATTTACATCATCGGTAATAGTCAAAACACTTCCACCTAAAGCAGTTTGTCTGGCAGAAGTTGAGAAATTTAAAAAAGAATATACCTGCTCCCCTCCTACTTGCGAAAAACTTGTAGCAGCAACAAAAAATATAATAATACTCAGGTATTTCATACGGCTATACAAACGAAAAATTAGGTATAATATTCTATCAGATTAGCTGTTTTCGTAATATTTTACTTGATTATCGTAAAATCTTCCTGCTTCTTCTATCAAATTGGCCATTTCTAAAGCCAACTCTTCTTCATTAACTCCTGACAAGTCTTCTAACCATGTGATTTCATCATCAACTAAATTAATGATAAAACGCGGATATTCTGTATGAATAACAAAAATTGCCTCAGCGTACTCTGTATGGTCTCCCAATAAAAATTTAGGTAGTTGCATGATGTTTTTGTATTAATTTTTTAGTTTTATAATTAAATCGTAAAAATAATAAAATTGCCGAAGTTGTTAGCCCCAAAGATAAACCAATCCATATTCCCAAAGTTTTATAATCAGTATATAATCCCAGATAGTAACTAATTGGAAAACCTACCATCCAATAAGCAATAAATGTCAGTAATGAAGGTGTCCAAACATCTTGAATACCACGTAAAGATGCCAAGATAACCGCCTGCAAACCATCGGATAATTGGAAAACTGCTGCTACAATTAATAAAGTTGCAGCAATTTCTATCACTTCCTCATTAGTGGTAAACATATAAGGTAAAACCGAATGGAACGCAAAAAACAGTATTGAAAAAATCAGCATAGCAGAAGCAATTAACAAGAAATTTGAAAAAGCAATTCTACGTAAGTTGATATAGTCTCCTATCCCCTTTTGGTTACCTATTCTTACCGTTGTAGCAACTCCCACACCAATAGCAATCATAAAAGTAGTTGATGCCAATTTCATAGCTATCTGATTGGCAGCTTGTGGAAATGCGCCCAATACCCCCGAAATCATCACGGCAGCGACAAAAACACCTACTTCAAAAAGTATTTGTAAAGCTGTTGGAAAACCTAAATTGATTATCTTAATAAACATTTTCCATTTAATTTCTGCTTTTTTCAACAAAACAAAAAACGGATCAAAAGAAGGTACTTTTCTCAATAAATAATACAAAATAAATAACATTCCTATACGAGAAACCAAAGTACCTACTGCGGCACCTACCAATTCTAATCTGGGGAAAATCCAAATACCATAAATTAATAGAAAATTGATAAGTACGTTGATAACATTAGCAACAATGGTTGCTTTCATAGCATGTTTAGTTTGTGATGCACCATCAGCAAATTGTTTTAACCCCTGAAACATCATCAAAGGAATCATTGATAAAGCAACAATTTTAAAATAAGGAATTGCCAAAGCAACCACTTCCGGTGGCTGTTTAAGATGATTTAAAATAGGCTCTGCAAAAAGTAACATTATAAACATCACAATACCTAAACTCGTATTTAACAGTATTCCGTGTTGAAAAATACTACGCCCTTTTTGAATATCATTTTCTCCGTCAGCCTCGGCAATGAGCGGTGTTAACGCAAAAGAGAAACCAATACCGATAGAAATAGCAATAAACACCAAACTATTACCTAATGATGTTGCAGCCAGTTGAACAGGTCCTAATACACCCACCATAATATCATCAGCCAATCCTACCAGAACATGTCCCAAAGAACCCATAACTACCGGGGTAGCTAAACGGATATTTGTTTTAAATTCAGATGTATAACGACTTAATATCAATTGGTACGATTTTGAATTGGCGAAAGTACACATAATATTGCTAATTGATAAGTAACTGTTATTATCAAAAGGCTCATTAATGTATTGATAAAGGGAAAAAATTAACATTGATAAAATCTATTAGTACATAAAATATTAATATCAATCTTTTATCAATCTACGATTATTGCGTCTATCTTTGCATTAGAAAATAATTAAAAACTTAAAATATAAAATTATGGCAGTATTAGTAGGAAAAAAAGCTCCTCATTTTGAAGCACAAGCAGTAGTAAACGGTGTAGAATTTGTTGAAAAATTCTCATTAGACCAATATTTAGGAAAAAAACACGTAGTATTTTTCTTTTACCCTAAAGATTTTACTTTTGTTTGTCCAACAGAATTACACGCTTTCCAAGAAAATTTAGCAGAATTTGAAAAAAGAGGTGTTGCTGTTGTTGCTTGTTCAACTGACACAGAGCAATCTCACTGGGGATGGTTACAAATGGATAAAGCAGCCGGTGGTATTAAAGGGGTTACCTATCCTATAGTAGCAGATACTAATAAAACAATCTCAAAAAATTACGATGTATTGGCCGGTGATTATTATTATGATGAAAATGATCAATTACAAGCCGATGGTGAGTTGATTGCATATCGTGGTCTATTCTTAATTGACAAAGAAGGTATTGTTCGTCACCAATTAGTAAACGATTTACCTTTAGGTCGTAATGTTGAAGAAGCTTTACGTATGGTAGATGCCTTACAATTTAATGAAGAACACGGAGAAGCATGTCCTGCCAACTGGAATGCTGACAAAGAAGGTTTGCAAGCTACACACGAAGGTGTTGCTGATTACCTTAAAAAACACTAAACCAATCTAAAGATTACTAACGACAGAGACTCACAACAGGTTTGTGAGTCTTTGTTTTATTAGTATAAATAATAACAAAAAACACTATTAACAAACAAAAACATTTTACATTATGTCAAAAATAACATTAAAAGGAACTGAATTTAACACAAACGGAACCCTACCGGAAATAGGAAGTAAAGCCAAAGATTTTAATTTGGTTGCTGCTGATTTAAGCATCAAAACATTAGCCGATTTTAAAGGTTCTAAAATAGTTTTGAATATTTTCCCAAGTTTGGACACTCCAACTTGTGCTGCCTCAGTTAGGCATTTTAACAAAGCAGCCGGAGAATTAGAAAACACAAAAGTATTGTGTATTTCCAGAGATTTACCTTTTGCACAAGCACGTTTTTGCGGTGCTGAAGGTTTAGATAACGTAATTACTTTATCTGATTTTCAACGCGGTACCTTTGGTCAAGGGTACGGATTGGAAATTGTTGATGGGCCTTTAGCTTTTTTACACTCTCGCGTAGTAATTGTATTAGATGAAAACGGTCAAGTTACTTATACACAACAAGTACCTGAGATTGTTGACGAACCTAACTATGAAGAAGTAATGAGTGCTTTAAAATAAAGGTATAAATCATTTATATTTAAGTTCCCTGTTAACCCGATTAACAGGGAACTTTCTTTATAATGGTTACTCGTATTAAAAAGCAATTTTTTATTCCATTAAATTCCACTAGTTTTGTCATCAATTAAAACACAACAAATTGGCTTCAGAAAATCAAAATATCGGATTTGTAAAAGGTAGAATACGCGGTGGATTTATCGCCTTAAAAGGTGCTTTTTCGTTTGTAACCACTGAACATAGTGGAATGGTACAACTTGCTTTGGCAATCTTACTGACTGTAGCAGGGTTTTATTATGATATAACCAAAGTTGAATGGATGTTTCATATAATTGTACTTGCTTTGGTATTAAGTACAGAAGCACTCAACACTGCTATTGAAAAACTCTGTGATTTTGTCCACGATAAACACCATGATAAAATCGGATTTATCAAAGATATCGCAGCCGGAGCTGTTTGGTTTAGCGCTATGGCTGCGCTTATAATAGAACTAATGATATTCTATCCGAGACTATTTGGATGAAAAAGATCTATTTATCATAAAGCTTATTATACAAATCTATATATTTAGCTTTAATCTTATTTCGTTTAGGCTTCATTGTTGGTGTTAACAAACCATTGTCTATTCCCCAAACATCGGGTGTTAACTCAAATTTTTTGATTTTTTCCCACTTACTAAATGATTCATTATAGGTATCCACTTCTTGTTGTATTCTATCAATCACCTTTTTATTATGAATCAAGTCACTATTATCAAAGTTCAATAATACTCCGTGTCGTTCACACCATTCAATAATAAAATTAAAATTGGGTTGGATAATTGCCGCCGGCATTTTTTCACCTTCACCTACCACCAAAATTTGTTCAATGAATCTACTTTTTTTCATTTCATTCTCCAATAAAGCAGGAGAGACATATTTACCACCTGAGGTTTTAAAAATTTCTTTTTTACGACCTGTAATTTTAAGGAAACCTTCTGAGTCAACTTCACCTTTATCTCCGGTATGGAACCATTCACCAGTCATAACATCGGCCGTACGTTCCGGATCTTTGTAGTACCCCATCATTACATTGGGTCCTTTTACCAATATCTCACCGTCTTCGGCTATTTTTACTTCTACATTATCTATTAATGGACCTACGGTTCCAATTTTAAACATGTGATTTTTATACATATTTACAGAAATAACAGGAGATGTTTCGGTCAATCCGTAACCTTCCATAATATACATTTCTGCAGCAGCAAAAATTCGAGCTAAACGCGGTTGCAAAGCAGCACTACCTGATACCATCGTATCTAAATTACCACCAAGTGCAGCTTTCCATTTGCTGAATATTAACTTACGGGCAAGTCCCAATTTTTTCTCATACCACCAACCATTAGCACCATAAGGTTCATATTTTAAGCCCACTTCAACCGCCCAAAAGAACAAAGCTTTTTTAATGCCGGTTAAAGCAGCTCCTTTGGCAATAATACCATCATATACTTTTTCAAACAAACGAGGTACTCCACTCATCAAATTAGGTTTCACTTCTTTAATATTTTCACCTATCTTATCCATACCTTCTCCAAAATAGATACTTACTCCTGCATTAATATACAGATAATGAAGCATACGTTCAAAAATATGACAAACCGGTAAAAAGCTCAACACACGGGTTTCTCCAAGTTTAATGGGTAACCTTGGCATAGAATCTCTAACATTTGTCACTACATTATTATGCGATAACATAACTCCTTTTGGTGTTCCTGTAGTTCCTGATGTATATATTATTGTTGCTAAATCTTCCGGTTTAACAGCATCTTTTCGTGCTTCAACTTCTTGTTGATTACTATCATCTGCTCCCAAGGTTAATAATTCTGTCCAATGTTTACAACCTTTTATTTCATCAAATGAATAAATTTCTTTGACCGTTGGCGAATTTTTCATCGCTTCTTTTGCCTTCTCATAGACTACTTCATCAGATACAAAACAAAGAGTTGTTTCTGCATGATTAAAAATATATGCATACTCTTCACCGGTTATTGTTGGATATATTGGAACATTCTGTGCACCAATTTGCAAAACACCTATATCCATTATGTTCCACTCGGTTCGGTTTGTAGATGATATTACAGCTATCTTTTCGTTTGCCTTAACTCCCATTCGCAATAATGCTCTGGAAATGGCATTTGCTTTCTGTATAAATTCTTCAGTTGATGTACTGACCCATTCACCATTATATTTGGTGTTCAGTGCTTTTGATAAATTAAATTTTTCTAACTGAATATAGGGGAAATCAAACAATCTTGTAGCGATAGTTGGCATATATTGAAAAGTTTAAATTAGGTAAGTGCAAAATACAAAAATCTTACAATAAAGACAAATAAAAAATGAAACTATAAACGATACAAATAAGTATACGTACTCCATGATTTTTAATTAATTGTATAATAATCAAACTAGCAACTAGGCTGCAATTGCCAAAAAGATACCCAAAAGTAAGGCTATAAATTTATAAAGGTTAAAACGATGTTCTTTAGAACTCTCAAAAAGAATTATTGTTGCAATATGCAAAAATGTTCCTGCAACCACGGCATTAATCTCATTGCTATACTTACTCAAAAATAAAATAGAATCACCCAATATGGTTGCCAACGGAGTCATCATTGCAAAAATTAACAGAAAGATAATAGCATATATTTTTTTTGACCCATGAAAAATAAATAAACTGGCCAAAACCATTGCAATAGGGACTTTATGAATAACAATAGCCCATAATAATTCTTGATGATGGTGGTCTGCTAAAGGCAAACCTTCCATAAATGCGTGTACATTTAAACTTATAAACAAAGCCCAAGGAAAAATTTTTGTCTCTAAACTATGGATATGTCCATGTTCTGCCCCTTTTGAAAAATAATCTAAAATCAGTTGTAACAACAATCCTAAAATTATATAAATACCGATAGTTGTACTTTGTGAATTGATATAAACCTCAGGAAGAAGTTTTAAAACGGTAATTGAGAGTAAATATGCACCGCTAAAGGTCAATAAAAGGGCTACAATGCTAGCCTTAGGTCTAATTAATACAACTAGTATTATCCCTAACAATACGGCAAGAATCAGTGCAATTATTTCCATTTATTTCCCTGTAAATTGAATACAAAAGTAAAAAAAACCAACAACATAAAGTTTCTAAACAAACAAATTCTTATTTTTACGCATTAGCATTTCAGTATGAAAAAACATATTCCAAATTTTATTACTCTATTAAATCTTGCATCGGGAGTTATCGCAATTCTGTTTGCGACACAAAATCAATTAGAATATGCAGCTTATTTTGTGTTTCTAGGGATTATTTTTGATTTTTTTGACGGTTTTTTTGCCCGTATTCTCAATGTAAAAAGTGCATTAGGACTACAACTAGATTCTTTGGCTGATATGGTTACAAGTGGTGTTGTTCCCGGAATTGTATTATTTCAATTGCTATTAAACTCTATTAGTAATAATAATATGACATATTACTTGTCACATATTTCCGAGATTGGTTTTGTTCCTTTTTTAGGTATTCTCATCACTTTAGGTGCCGGTTATAGACTGGCTAATTTTAATATTGACACGAGACAAACTGATAGTTTTATAGGTTTACCAACGCCGGCACTTACACTTTTTGTAGTTTCATTGCCATTAATAGGGATTTACGGTAATTATGAATGGGCTATGTCTTTGGTTAAAGACACCTATTTTTTGGTAATTGTAAGTATTCTTGGTAGCATTTTGATGAATGTAAATCTCCCATTATTCTCCCTAAAGTTTAAGAACTTTTCTCTAAAAGAAAATTCACTAAAATTTATCTTTTTGGCAATTTCTATTATCCTATTAATCGGTTTAAAAGTAATAGCGATTCCTTTAATTATTCTCCTTTATATATTGCTATCTATCGGTAGTAATTTTTGGAGTAAGACTAGTTAAAAACACGTTCTTTTAGAATAAAATTTTGCCCGAGATAAACCTTTCTAACCAACTCATCTTCAGCTAATTCCTTTGGGGTTCCTTCTTTTAAAATACCTCCCTCAAACATTAAATAGGTTCTATCGGTAATTGCCAAAGTTTCTTGAACATTATGATCTGTAATTAAAATCCCAATATTTCTATCTTTTAAATGAGCTACAATATTTTGAATATCCTCAACTGCAATAGGGTCTACTCCGGCAAAGGGTTCATCAAGTAAAATAAATTTAGGATCCGATGCTAAAGCTCTGGCTATTTCTGTTCTCCTACGTTCACCTCCTGATAATAAATCACCTCTATTTTTTCGAACATGACCTAAACTAAATTCTTCTATTAAATCTTCTAGTTTTTGCTTTTGTTCTTTTTTTGACAAATCGGTAAACTCAAGTACAGCCATAATATTATCCTCTACTGATAATTTTCTAAAAACAGATGCTTCTTGTGCTAAATAGCCAATTCCTTTTTGGGCTCTTTTGTACATTGGATCATCGGTAATGTCTTCATCATCAATAAAAATTTTACCTTCATTTGGCGCTATCATTCCCACAATCATATAAAATGAAGTAGTTTTTCCTGCACCATTAGGACCTAACAAACCCACTATCTCTCCACGTTCAACTTCAATAGAAACCCCTTTAACAACATACCGGTCTCCATATTTTTTTTTGATATTATCAGCTCTTAATTTCATGTATTAAATAAATTTTAATAAGTAGCTATAAAAATAGCAGAACTTCTAGAGTAAACTATTTATTTTGTGTTAATTTTTTTCTTTACCTTGGTGTTTAAA
>Ga0256914_1004352_pt1 | contig 10657 bp, 9 predicted proteins | sample HulkmetaG_FD_191571 | JGI IMG/M metagenome (GOLD analysis project Ga0256914, IMG submission 191571) | Hydrothermal chimney microbial communities from Main Endeavour vent field at the Juan de Fuca Ridge, Pacific Ocean - Hulk | ecosystem: Environmental > Aquatic > Marine > Hydrothermal vents ...
GAGGCCCCGGAAGGAGATTCTCGCGTCCAGGGCCTTTTCGGTCGGGTTGGTCAGGTTCAGGACCTCCGCCCGGTATTCCCGGCGCATGAGGGAGACGTCGAGCCGGGGGAGGGGGGCCTTGGGAGGTACGGCCAGGTAGTCCAGGGGGGCGTAGCGGTCGGTGTGCCAGACCGTGAGGCCGGAGAATCCGAGTCCCCGGAGCACCGGTGCGTGGAGCGCGAGGATCTTCTCGTGGAAGGGTGTTGCGGGAACGACGGACCGGAAATCCCCGGGAATGTCTCCGGCTTCCCGGGGGATGCGCGCCTCCAGGATTCCGGCCCGGGAGGCCAGGGCTCTCCCGAGCCCTCCTCCGGCCCGGGCCGCGGACCGGAGGATCCTTTCCAGGTCGGCTTCCAGGCGGTGCCGGAAGGCCAGGGCGGCCAGGCGTCCTTTCACCCAGGAGCGGGGATCCCTCACGGGTTTCCCGGGGGGCTCTCCGCCCTTCCCGGGGAAGACCCGGATCTCGTCGCAGAAGACGAAGGGGCCCCTGGGGACCACCACCAGGAGGAGGAACCTCCCGGATCCGCGGATCCTGGAGGTCTTGTAGGTATGCACCCGGTAGGGTCCGTCCGGGGGCGGGCCTCCGGCGGAATCGTCCGCCGAGATCAGCTCTCCCAGGTAGTGGAAGGAGCGGCGGTCTTTTCCGGCGAAGACGAAGACGGCCTCGGGCGGGTGGACTCCGGCCGTGCCGAAGGCGGTCCGGAAGGAGAGGCCCCCGACGGCCTCCACCTTTCCCAGGTCGATGGTGACGAGGACCAGGCCGGCCCTGCTCCACCCCACCGTTTCTTTCTGGGTCCAGAAATAACCCTTGGAGAGGATTCCATCGGTGAGCTGGCGGAGGTCCCCCGGGTCGGTGCAGTAGGGGTAGTTGGGCCTGGGGTCCAGGCGGTAGGGTTTTCCCAGGGCCAGGTTGCGGGGCGGACCGGCGAGGACTCTCCCGGCGGGAAGGAGGAGGACCAGGGGAAGGATGAGGGTCGGATTGAGCAAGGCGGGATCCTTTCGGCGGGTTTCGGAATCCTTCCGGGGCCAGGATGCCCCCCGGCGCGGAGAATGACAAGGAGGGCCTCTCTCCCCGGCGGAAGCGACCTCTCGGCCCGGCCCGCGGGGTTTGACATTCCCCTCCCCGGCGGATAGGCAGGAGGGATGAAACGGTTTTGGTGGGTGGGCTTGCCGATCCTTGCCTTGGCCTGGTTCCTTTTCGCCACGGGGGGAGAGAAGTCCCTTCCCGGCGTGGTGGACGAGGTCGGGGTCCCGCCGGTGGAAGGCGGAAGGGGTCCGGCGGGGGAGGTCCCTCCTCTTCCCGTGGAGGGAGGTCCCTCCGGGTCCGGGAGAATCCCTGCATCGTCTCCTTCGAAGCGGGTCCGGGTGGAGTCGCCGGGGGATCTCCGTCTCCTCGAAGGCCGGGTGGTCCTCGGCTCGGGGGAGGGCCTTCCCGGGGCGGAAGTCTTTCTCTTCTCGGCGGGAGGGAAGGACCCGTCTTCCGCCCTGGAGAAGGCCTATGAATTCTCCAAGATGATTCGTACCCGGATCAAGCGGATGGAGGGGAGGGGAGGCTCCGCCGGTGCCGATCTGATACCATCCTACGGAAAGATTCTCCTGCGCCGCCTGGAGCTTGGACTCGAAGCCCGGGTCCGCTCGGGAAGAGGGGGGCGATACCGTTTCCCGGGGAAGTCCATTCCCCCCGCCGGGAAGAGATTCCTGGTCCTGGCGGCCGTTCCGCCGCGCCCCTTTCTTCCAGGAGATCCGGTCCAGGTGAAACCCTCCCACTTCGGGAAGGAAAGGGGGCCGGACCTGAAGGCTGTCCGGCCGGCCTCCCTGGAGGGATTGGTCCTGGGGAGGCCCACGGCAACGCCGGTCTGCTGGGTGGCGGCCTGGAGGCTCGGCAAGGACCGGATCCTGGACAAGGAATACCGGGTCCTCTTCCGGAAGTCGGAATTCTCCTTCCTCTCCCTCCGGCCCGGACGCTGGAGGCTGGCCCTCTTCGTGCCTTTCCAGAAGACTTTCTTCTCCTGGGGGCCCGTGGTGGACCTCCGGGAGGGAGAGGGAAAGAGCGGGGTCGTCCTGGACGGAAGGACCCCTTCCTCCCTGGAGTTGCGCTTCTACGGTCCGGAAAAGAGCCCCCTTCTCATGGGGGTCAGGGTCTACCTCGTCCTCACCGGGGCGGGGCCTCCCGGGGAGCCGGGGGAAGCCCTCTCCCCTGAGAAGACCCTTTTCACGGGAGAGACCGGGAAGGATCGGGCGGTCGTTTCCTTGCCCCGCCTTTCTCCGGGGCGGTTCCGGGTCAAGGCGGAGCTCCTGGACGTGGTGGCCCCGGCCTTCATGGCGCGAAGGGAGAAGAAGAAGGTAAAGAACCCCTACCGCCTGGAAAGGGACCTGTTCCTCCGCCCCGGTCCGAATACGGTGGAAATGATCTTCCCGGAATTGCCTCCCAGGCTGGACCTCCGGGTCCTGGTGAAGGATGCCCTGGACACCCCCATTTCCAAGGGGACCGTTCGTGTGTGGCCCCGTTTTTCCTGGGGACCCCAGGGGACATCCAGGTCCGCCTCCCTGGGCTTCGGCGGCATTGCCCTCTTCCAGGGCCTTCCGCCGGGGAGGTTCCGGATCCTTGTGAGCGCCCCCGGTTTCTTCCCCTACCGGGGGAAGCTGGATCTCACGAAGGAGAAATCAGGGTTTGCGGAGAGGGAATATACCCTTTTCAAGGCCGGAAGGATCGAGGGGGTCCTCCTGGACGCCTCGGGTCGGCCCCTCGTGAACTCGGTGGTCCTCGTCCAGACGGAGGGGGGGAAGGGAGGGAGGCTCGAAGAAGGGGTCGAGTGGTTCATCCGGACCTGCCGCACGGGAAAGGGCGGCAGGTTCTCCCTTGAGGTCCCGAAAGGCAGGTATGTGCTTCGAAGGATCGGAGTCCGGACCGGTCTTTCCCGGCAGAAGGTGGTCTCCGTGGACTGGGGGAAGACGGTGAAGGTAGAGCTTCGCGTGAAGTCCTGAGGATGAGGGCCGGGTCCGGGCTAGGATCGGATCCCTTCCACCAGGTTTTTCAGCAACATGGCTGTGGTCACCGGGCCGACTCCGCCCGGCACGGGAGTGATGGCCGAGGCGACTTCCTTCACTTCCTCGAAGTCCACGTCCCCTACGAGCTTGTAGCCCCTGGGGTCGGCGGGATCGGGCACGGCGTTGGTGCCCACGTCCACCACCACGGCGCCGGGGCGCACCATGGAGGCCGTGACGAAACGGGGCACGCCCACGGCCGCGACCAGGAGGTCCGCCCTCCTCGTATGCTCTTCGAGGTCCTTCGTGGAACTGTGGCAGAGGGTCACCGTGGCGTCGGCCCAGGGGTCTTTTTGTATGAGGAGGGCCGCAAGCGGTTTTCCCACGGTCACGCTCCGCCCCAGAACCACGGCGTGGCTTCCCCTGAGTTCGATCCCGCTTTGCCTGAGGATCTCCAGGACGCCCGCCGGCGTGCAGGGAACGTGGCCCGCCCCGGCCCCTTGGACCATGAGTTTGCCCAGGTTTCCGAAGTGGGCCCCGTCCACGTCCTTCCCCGGGTCCAGGGCCTGGAGCAGGGCTTCGTCCCCCAGGGGGGGCGGGAGGGGGCGCTTCACCAGGATTCCGTGGATTTCCGGGTCGGCGTTCAGCCTTTCCACGACTTCGAAGGCCTTTCTCCGATCCAGGGGCTCCTCCAGGGTCACCACTTGCACCCGGATTCCGCACCTCTCTCCGGCCCTCCGGATCATCCGGCCGTAGGCCAGGGAGGGATTGGTGGGCTTGGCCAGGAGGATGGCCAGGCCCGGGACCACTCCCTCTTCGCCCAGGGCGGCCGCCCGGGCCTTCACTTCCTCCTCCAGGGCCCGGGCTATGGAGCGTCCTTCCAGGATCCGCGCCGTCAAGTCTCCTCCCCCCGGCCCTCCTCCTCTTCCCGGAGGGCCTCCTTGGCCTCGTTCCAGGCCAGGTCCAGCTCTTCGAAGGTGGCTTCCTTCATGGGCCGGCCCAGGTCTTTCTCCATCTTGCGGAACCGGCGCTCGAACCGGTCCAGGGTGGCCCTGAGGGCCATCTCCGGGTTGACTCCCAGGAGGCGCCCTGCGTTGGCAACGGCGAAGAGAAGGTCCCCCACTTCCTGGAAGAGCCTCTCCGAGCCGGATTTTTCGCCTTTGCGTAACTCCTCCTCGACTTCAGCGGTCTCCTCGCGGATCTTGTCCAGCGAGGAGGCGGCGTCGGGCCAGTCGAAGCCCAGGCGGGAGGCCTTCTCCCCCATGCGGAGGGCCCTGAGGAGGGCGGGCATGGAGCGGGGGACTCCCGAGAGGGCCGACTGGTCGGCACCGGGCCTGGCCTCCTTCTCCTTCTTCTTGATCTCCTCCCAGCGCTCCAGGACCTGGTCCGCTCCCTCCACCTGGGCGTCGCCGAAGACGTGGGGGTGGCGGCGGACAAGCTTGTCGGCGATTTCCCGGGCGGCGGCTTCCAGGTCGAACTTGCCTTCGTCCCGGGCGACCTGGCAGATCATCAGGGTGACCATCAGGAGGTCTCCCACCTCTTCCCGGATCTTCTCCAGGTCGTTCTGTTCCAGGGCCTCCACCAGCTCCCACCCTTCCTCCAGGACGAAGGGGGCCAGGCTCTGGAGGGTCTGCTTCCGGTCCCATGGGCATCCTCCCGGCGCCCTGAGGCGCCGGACGATTTCCACGAGACGGAGGAGTTGAGGGTGTTCGTCGGTCACGGCTCGTGCTCCATGGAGGCGGTTGGAAAGGAAACTCCAAGGGTCGCGCTCTCCCTTGCCGGGCGCAATAATCTCCTTCCAGAAAGGAAGGGAAAGTCCCCATGAAGCGGCGCGCCCGGAAAAAGTCGGCCCGGAAGGCCGGCCTCTCCCTGGAGGAGGCGGAGCTGGTGGACCTCCTGGAGGAGGTGATCGAGCGCTTCCGCATGCTGGAGGTCCTGGCCTTCGCGAACAACTTCCTCATCTCCGACAGGACCTCCATCCCAAAGGAGGAGCGGGAGAAGATCTTCCGGGCCGCCCTGAGGGCCGTGGAGCCCGAGTCCCCCGTGGAGGAGTGGAAGGAGCGGCTTGGCCGGCTGAAGGGGGAGATCCTGGAGAAGAAGCGGGCCATCCGCAGGGAGAAGAAGAAGGAGTCCCAGGGCAAGGCGGCTCCCCTCCCAGGGGAGGGCGCCGGGGAAGAAGAGGCGTGAAGGTCCTCCACCTCCTGGCTTCCTGGAAGTGGACCGGGCCCGCCGAGCCGGCCCTGGAGGGTGCGGCCGTCCTGGCCCGCAGGCCCGGCGTGGAGGTCCGGGTGGGACTCTCCTCCCTGCAGGGGCGGGACCAGGAGAACCAGGTGGAGAAGGAGGCCCGCCGGCTGGGGCTGGAGACCCTGGAGGGGCTGAAGCTCCCCAGGCACCTCAACCTGGCCCAACTCCCGGGGGACGTGCGCCGCCTGGCGGGAATCCTCAAGGAGGGCCGGTTCGACCTGGTCCACTGCCACACCCTTGTGGACCACCTCTCGGCGGCCCTGGCCCGCCTGGCCGCGGGGCTGCACATTCCCCTGGTGCGGACCTGGTACGACCCGGACGGTCCTTCCGGTTCCTTCCGGGAGAGCTGGCTGGTCCGATCGGGTCTGGACGGAGCGGTCCTCCCGGGGTCCCAGGCGGCGGGAAGGCTGGCCCGAAAGACCAAGGGGAGGGTGAAGACCCGGATCCTCCTCCCTCCGGTGGACCTGGAGCGGTTCGATCCCTCCCTTCCGGCCATGCGCAGGGAGTATTGTTGCGGCGAGGAGGATTTCATCCTGGGGGTGGTGGCCAGGATGCAGCCCCACCGGAGGTGGGATCTCCTCTTGGCGGCCTTCCGGCGGGCCCTTTGGAAGGCCCCCGACTTGAAGCTCATCGTCCTGGGGAGGGGGCCGGGCTGGGAGGATCTGGTCTTCGCCCCGGCCGGGAAGATGGGCCTGGGGGACAGGCTGGTCCTGGCGGGGTACAGGAGGGGGAGGGAGTTCGCCGCCACTTTGCGGACCTTCGACGCCCTGGTCTTCCTGGTGCCGGGAAGCGACGGCACCTGCCGGGCCGTCCGCCAGGCCCAGGCGGCGGGTGTGCCCGTCCTGGCTTCCCGGCGGGGGATCCTGCCCGACCTGGTGGAGGACGGTGTGGACGGGATTCTCGTGGAGGAGCGGGAGGAGGAACTGGCCCGGGCCATGGCGGAGATCGCCCGGGACCGGGAGCGGGCCCGGGCCATGGGAGAGGCCGCCCGGCGGCGGGCCGAGAGGGATTACGCCGAGTCGGTTTTTGTCGAGGAGACCTTGGGGCTCTACAGGGAGGTCCTGGAAGGAGGGGGAGCTTGCGCTGGGTGAGACTGGGGGAACCGGGCCCCGGCGAGGCCCCTCTCCTGGAGGAGATCCGCCGGGTCTTCCGGGAGGGCACTGTCCCTTCTCCGGAGTGGCAGGAGGTCCGGGGGAGGCTGGAGCGGAAGGTCTGGCGTGTCGAGGGAGGAGAGGGGGCCCTCTATGTGAAGCTCCAGCTCTTCCGTTCTTTCCGGGTCTGGTTCCGCTACGCCCTGCGCCGGGCCCCCACGGAGAAGGAGGGGCGGAACGCCCTGCGGGTCCTGGAGCGGGGGATCGCCGCCCCCGAACCCCTCCTGGCCGGGAGGGAAGGTGCCCTCTTCCTGAAAAGGAGGAGTGTCCTGGTGAGCCGGGAGGTCCGGGGCGTCCCGGCCGCCCGGGCCCTGGAGGAGGGAAGAATCGGCCTGGAGGATCTGGCCCGGTTCCTGGCCGTCCTGGCCTCCAAGGGCGTCTTCCACCGGGACTTGCACCTGGGAAACCTACTGGCCGGGGAAGGGGGGGGATTGGTCCTCCTGGATCTCCAGTCCCTGAGCCTCCTTCCGGTTCGAGTGGGAAAGAAGGGCCTTCTCTTCATGGCCGCCAAACTGGGGGCCTCCCTGAGGTTCCAGGGAGTGGGGGGAGACAGGGAATGGGCGGAGGCCCTGGAGGGGGCGGGCCTTCTGCGGGAGGGGGAGTCCCTGGGAGCCCTGGCTTCGGCCCGTGCCAGGATCCAGGCCGTCGAGAGGGCCAGGCGGGTCCGGCGCTGTCTCATGAACTCCAGCGCTTTCGCCAGGGAGAACTGGGGGAGAGGGATCCTCTTCCGGCGCAGGAGGGCCGAGCGGGAGTGGGTCCTCCGGGAGGCCCGGGCCGCCCTGGCCGCCGGAAAGCGGGGATGGATACCCGGGGCGGTGGAGGCTCCCTGTTTCGTGGACCGGGCGCGGCGGGCCAGGGATCTCTGGGTGGATTTCCGGCGCCGGGAACTCGAGGGAGTGGAGGGGCACCTTCCCCTGGCCCTGGTCCTCGAGAGAGGCTGGGGGGGGCTGGGGTGCCTGGTCTTTCCTCCCGGGACCTCTCCCGAAGATTTCGCCGGTCCGGAAGATCGCCGGGAAGTGGAGGAAAGGGTCCTTCCAGGGAGCCCACGGGTCCGGGGGGGGGAAGGAGGAACCGGGAGGCGGCCTTGGAACCATTGAGCGGGTGCGTGATCGCCTACAACGAGGAGGGCTACATCGAGGAGTGCCTCCGGTCCCTGGAGTTCTGCGACGAGGTGGTGGTCCTGGACTCGGGCTCCACGGACCGCACCGTGGAGATCGCCCGCCGCATGGGGGCCAGGGTGGAGGTGAACCGTCCCTTTCCGGGACACATCGAGCAGAAGAACCTGGCCCTGGACCTTGCCACCCACGACTGGGTCTTCTGCCTGGATTGCGACGAGCGTGTATCGCCGGCCTTGAGGGAGGAGATCCTGGAGGTGAGGGAACGGGGGTTTCCCGGGGCTGCCGGGTATTCCATGCCCAGGCTCAACTGGTACCTGGGGCGCCCCATCAGGCACGGTGCTTTCTGGCCGGACAGGAAGATCCGCCTCTTCGACAAGAAGCGGGGCCGATGGGGAGGGACCAACCCCCACGACAGGGTGGAGGTGGAGGGCCCGGTGGAGAGGTTGCGGGGCGTGATCGAACACTTTCCCTACGAGGACCTGGGGGAACACCTGGAGACCATCCGGGAGTTCACGACCATCGCGGCCCGTGCCTTGAAAGAGCAGGGACGGCGGGCCACCATGGCCGACGTCTGGTTCAGGCCTCCCGCTTTTTTCGTCAAGTCCTTCGTCCTGAAGCTGGGTTTCCTGGACGGGTGGCGGGGCCTGCTGATCGCGGCGCTGGGCGCCAGGTATACCCACCTCAAGTGGCGGAAGCTGGCCCGCCTCGGGGCGGAGGACCGCCGGGGAGGAGCGGGATCGGAATGAATCCGGTAAACCGGGTCTTATTCTTCGGGAAGAGCAAGCCCCACACGTGGTGCACGGGGAACCTGGTGTACGGCCTCAGGGCGGCGGGGAAGGAGGTCCGCTGGATCAATCCATTCCGGCTCTACCGGTGGCTGGGCGAGGAACAGGCCGCCAAGAGGATCCTTCATCTCGCCCGGACCTTCCGGCCGGACCTGGTCTTCGTCTTCTTCCGGGACCTTCCCCTCCCCCTCTTCGAGATCCTGGCCCCCCGGATCCCCACGGTCCTCTGGGTGGAGGAATACCTGGAGCCTCTTCCCGAGGACGTCCGCCGCCGTGCCGCCTTGAGCGAGCTCGTGGTCCTGACCAACCTGGACCAGATCGACGACTACAAGGCCGCCGGGGCGGAGCGGGTGCTCTTTTCCCTGAGCGGATGCGGGCCCACCCACTACGACAGGCCCTTCCGGCCCATGGAATCCCCGCCGGTGGACGTGGCCTTCATCGGGGGGCCGGGGAGCCAGGAGAGCGACGGCCAGAGGCCCCGTTTCCTGGCCAGGCTTTCCCGGGAATTCAAGGTCGAGATCCTGGGGAAGAAGTGGGAGAATCTTGCCCACAAGGTGCCGGGCGCCTCCATCCGCCCCGCCGTGGGCCCGAGGGGATACTACCGGGCCTGCCGGAGGGCGGCGGTGGTGCTCGGATTGAACGAGAGGAACGATCTTCCCCTCTATTTCAGCAATCGGATCTGGTTGACCCTTGCGAGCGGCGGTTTTCATCTCACCCACTACGTGCCCCGGATCGAGGAGGTCTTCGAGAAGGGGGGCCACCTGGACTGGTTCCAGGACGAGGAGGAGTGTGTCGAGATGGTGCGGAACTACCTGGCCCGCAGGGAGGATCGCTGGAGGATCGCCGGGAAGGGGAAGGAGTACGTCGTGGCCCACCACACCTACAGGCACAGGGTGGAGGAGATCCTGGCCCTACTCGAAGGGGACAGGCTCTCCGCCGGGGCTTGAACGGGAGGAGGAAGGGGAGTGAGAGCAAGGAAGAGGGGGGCGGCCCTTTCCATCGTGATCCCCAACTGGCAAGGGGAGAAGGTCCTGGAGGCCAATCTCCCCTCGGTGATCCTGGCGGCCCGCTCGGCCCCGGTCCCGGCGGAGGTGATCGTCGTGGACGACGGCTCCACCGACGGGAGCCTGGACGTGCTGGGGCGTTTCGACGGCCGGGTGCGCCTGGTCCGCCACCGGAAGAACCTGGGATTCGGCCGGGCCGTCCTGAGCGGCGCCAGGGCGGCTTCCGGGAGGATCCTGGTACTCCTCAACTCGGACGTCTGGGTGGAGGAGGGATTCCTCCATCCCTTGATGGAGCACTTCCAGGATCCCTCCACCTTCGGCGTCTCCCCGGCGGCGGAGAACGAGGAGGGGAAGCTCCTGCCTCCTCACAGGATGATCCCCAGGTTCCGCCACGGTCTCTTCCGCTTCTCCCGGCCTCCTTTCCGGAACGCCGCGGAGGCCCTGGAGGCCCAAGGCGGGCCGGCCCCGACCTTCTTCGTCTCCGGCGGATATTGCGCTCTCAGGAGGGACCGGTTCCTGGATCTGGGGGGGTTCGACCCCCTCTTCGCGCCTTTCTATTACGAGGATACGGACCTGGGTTACCAGGCGTGGCGGAGGGGGTGGAGGTGCTGGTTCGATCCCAGGAGCCGGGTGGTCCACGCCTCGGGCGGGACCATCGGCCGCATGTTCCCCCAGGAATCGGTCAGGCGGATCCGTTTCCGGAACAACCTCTTTCTGATCTGGAAGAATACCAGGAGCCCCTATCTCCTCCTGGTCCGTCACATCCTTCCCGTCCTGGCCAGGGTCCTGGACCGGGCCGCCAGGGGCGACGGAAATACGTGGAAGGGCTTTTTGGACGCCCTGCGGCTCTTTCCGGCGGTCCGGAAGGCCCGGGCCCGCTCCGCCTGGAAGGGGGGGCTCGGGGACAGGGAGATCTTCCGGCTCGTTGGAACGGACGATCTCAGGCCGGGAATGCCTCCCGAGCCTTCCCCGGAGCCTCTCCTCGAGGCCGGCGAGATACCTGCCGCCGCGGCTCGCTGAGGGGCGACTTCCTCGTTGGCCCCCGCCTGATTCACTGTTGGCCCCCGCCTGTTTCCTCGTTGGCCCCCGCCGGCGGGAAGGGAGCTCGAAGGTTTTTTTAGCGCCTTCGAAGCTGAAGCCACTCCCGATTCCATAGTTAGCCCCTGCCGGCAGGTATGTGCGACCCGAAGAGCTGCAACATGCCTATTGTTGGCCCCTGCCGGCGGGTATGTGCGGCCCGAAGGGCCGCAACATGCCCGACGTCAGGGGGAGTGGAAGGGAGCTCGAAGGGTATTTTTTTAGCGCCTTCGAAGCTGGAGCCACTCCCCGGG
>Ga0256914_1004353_pt1 | contig 10656 bp, 10 predicted proteins | sample HulkmetaG_FD_191571 | JGI IMG/M metagenome (GOLD analysis project Ga0256914, IMG submission 191571) | Hydrothermal chimney microbial communities from Main Endeavour vent field at the Juan de Fuca Ridge, Pacific Ocean - Hulk | ecosystem: Environmental > Aquatic > Marine > Hydrothermal vents ...
TGCCATTTACTTCCAGCACGGATTCAAAGACGCGGTAGGCATCCTCTTCCGAAATCCGGGTGGGCGAAATAATGGTCACCTTGCCGCGCACAGCCCGGTCAACGACAAAGTTCCTGCCGGTCAGCTCACTGATATATTTGATAAAAAGATTGATATCGACATCGTTGAAATCAATGGTTACATACCGTTGCGAGCCTGATTTTCCAGGCTGCTCTGTTCCAGGACGGCCGCCATAGACAGGTCCGGCCAGGACACAAAGGCCAACCAGGAAAAACAACACTACCCAATGGAGACGCGTCAACAGCCGGGAGAAACAGGTATCGGTCGGTCTTTGTCTGGTTCTCATTTTCTTTTCAGTCCCCAATCTCGTTTTCGCTACATTAATCTGCAAAAGCCTCTTCCGCAGGCATGATTTCCATTTCCGGATCCTGCTGCATCGGGTTGTCAGGCGGCTTAGGATTTTCTTTTTTCTGTCTGAAACTGACACGGCGATGTGGCACCACAGGGGGACCAGACCGCGACATTGCCGGAGCTGTCCTGGCGGGTGGTGACGGCGAAAGATATTGACGGTCGTTCCGGGATCCTGTCAGGCCGCCGCCACTGTCTTTGCGCTCCTTGATAACCAGAAACTGCCGCCGGCCATCTACCTCCAGGATAACCTTGCCCCTTTTGATCTCCGTGATCAGGGCGCCCTGAACAGCATCGCCGATCTGATATATATCCTGCTTTTTCTCCTTTTCATCAACAATTATGGCCCGGGCATCCCGTTCGTTGCCGCTCACAGTGCCAAGCAGGGTCAGTTTGAGGGTGGTCTTTTCCGGTTCCGGTTCCGGCGTTTTTTCCTCCTCCCTGACTGCTGCTTCCTGTTCAAGAACCGCGCCAAAAATATTGCGTTTGACAATAACCTGATACTCCTGCTCCTTTGTCGAGCCGGTATCGGGCGAGACCGGAACCTCCCGGGCGGTTGGCCCGGCTTTTGTTTCCCCAGGTTGTCCGGCAGCCATTTCCCGAGCCCCGGAAACTCTCTTTTCCGTGGCTGGCAACCCTGCGGCAAGCTGATCCTTGAACCGGCCATACCATGATTCCACGCCCGTCCAGACAAGCCCGAAAAGCAGAACAAGGATAAGTAAACGGCGTATCATCACCCACCTCCCCTGGCGTGGAGACGACGCAGGGCCGCCGACAAACCGCCGGGTAACTCGACCGCTGGCTCCGCGGCAGTGCCTGTGACCTTCAATGGCAGGGCGCCATTGCTGAGAAATCCGCGAATGACCATGGCCAGTTCCCGGCTGCCCACAGTCCTGAAAAGCTCGGCTCGCGGGGTCAGCTTGCCGGAAAAATGGAGGTGATACAACCCCAGATTCGGGCCGGGGACAACTTTTCCCGTAAAGGAAACATGCATTGTCTTGGCCTCCAGCACCCCCTTGTCAACCATCCAGGCCTGGTCCTGATAGGAAACTCCTGCCTCGAGCCTGGAAAAGTCCAATTCCTTCAGACCAAGCACCGGCTTTCGCAGTGGCAGGAGCCCTTTGTCGATTCGCACCATCCCGGAGAGTTCTTTTGTGTTCAGTTCCGGCCAGGATCCCTGCCAGGAAAAGGTAGCGCCAAGCCCACCGCGCACAGCCCTGTTCAGACGCAGGGCAAGACCCTGCATCCGGTCCAGTTTGAGATCCGAGAAACGCCCCTGACAGACAAGATCATGGCCTGAAGCCAGAGAGATACGGCCCGTACCCGTTCCGCCAAACAGCTGCATCTCATAGGTGATCCGGCGTTTCTTCCTGAAAAGCGAGGTCAGGTCAAGGGTCAGGTGCAGTGAATCAATCTCCATCATCTTTACCTGCCCGGCCCGCGCCTGGATATGACTCAGCCTCATCCGGTCAGGGAACTCCCACTGCAGCGAACCGATCTTCCAGCTCAGGGCCGGATAACGGGCGTGCAGGCGGGCCTCGCACCAGGCCGCCACCTCGGGCGCCGGGAAGCGCCACCAGAGGAGAAAGACCAGGATGGCCAGGGTATAGGCAAGATAGCCTGCCGTGGCAACCAGCCAGCGCTTCATTCCTGTTTCTCCCCTGCCGGAAGAAAGCTATCCCCGGCCATTATTGTCGGGCAATATACTGATAACCTGGAGAATAACATCAAGCGTCCCTTTGCTCTTGCTGTTTTCCTGAATGGAAATACGTTTTACCTCCACGACGTTTTTCGGCGATTCTATCAGTTCAAGAAAATCGACAAGCTGCGCCAGGCCAAGATTTTGCAGCTTGATCTCGACCATGACCTGCTTGAGAGCTCCTTCTCCGGTCATGGTCGAGGGTTTCATATAGGCGATGTGTTCCTTGACTCCTGCCCTGCTGGCCATCTGCTCGAGAAAGGAAAACAGGCTAAAATCCCTGGCCCTTTTGGCCAACAGCTCTTCAAGGCCGCTGCTCTGGGCATGCAGACGGCTGTAGCGCTGTTGCATGGCCTGCATTTCCGCAAGATGCTGTTGCCGGAGAGCAACTGTTTTTTCCAGACGCTTGCGCCGGTCAAGCAGGGGAAACAGAACAAACTGAACCAGAATAAAAACCAGCAGGACAAGGCCACCGATCGTTAATGCTGTTTTGTCCCGGGATGAAAGCGCCATCAAGAAGCCTCGCCAAGCTGAAGATGGATCACGAAACGAATCCTGCCCTTTTTCTTGTCCGCGGTCGCGGACACGATCTTTACCGCCGCGTATCTGCCAGAGGCTGCCAGCCGGTTCTTGATCAGATCCACATTGTTGAAGGCATCCGTTGTTCCCTTGAGCTGGATGCCCTGGCTATCGACAACCAGACGCGACACATGCAGGTCCAGGTCTTCGGGAATGCGTTTTGAAATATCGGCCAGGATATCGAGAATGCGTTTTTTTCCCGAAAAAAGCGGCAGGGCCACCTCAGTTCCCTCCATCTCCCGCATCCGTGACTGCATGAACAAAAACGGCCGTTCTACCTTTTCCGGGCCGTCGGGAAAGGTCTGGTGATATATGGCGTTCATCCGGTCAAGAAGATCAGCCGCCCTGGAATCAAGACGCCTCTCGCCAGCCCAGAGAAAGGCAATAATGGCGGCAGCCAAAAGACCAAGCCCCATGCCGGCCAACTGAAGCGTTTTCCGAGAAAGGTATTGTTCGGCCCCGGGCGCGAATTCTCCGGTGAGGAAGTTGAGCAGTTTTTGCCGGGTGCGCCTCTGTTGCGCGGCAACGGCCAGTTCAATGCAGACGCCGGGAAAGGCGGGATTTGACTGTTGCGCGGCCGCGGTGTCCGGGGCTGGTCCGGGCCTGTCCCTGCCTGGAGAGCAGACTGAACCGGCAAGCCTGAGTTTCTCGACAAGCGGCTCCGACAGATCCGTATCGGTCAGGCAGCCCGCCAACAGAACATGCTCTGGAGACGGCGTTTCCTGCCATCCCTGGAGATAATACAGGCTGACCCTGATCTGCTCGCTGACGCTGGTCATGACATCTCGGATAGTTTTTTCCGCCAGAACAGCCCGTTGTTCAGTTGCAGCCGTACCCTGTGGCGGAAAAAGCGGCTCAGGCCAGGGAATTCTGCGCAGAAAAACAACCCTGTCCTGCTGCCACAAGGCCATCTGCAGGGCCTGATGATCGCCACAGAGCAACAGGATCGATTCTCCGGTCGGCCGCGAACGCATACAGGCATGACAGAGGACCTCGGTTGTCAGCAGAATGCTCTTCACCACGCAGTCCCGGCCGGCAAGGATTTCGAGCTGTTGCGCGACAATCTCCCGGTCTACGGCGGCAACCAGCACCGAACTGCCCTCTGCCTGCCGGCCGGTTATGGTAAAATCGAGGATATACTGGTCCACGGGGGCCAGCAATTGATCTTCCAGTTCCAGGGGCAATACCTGGGCGATTTTTTTTCGCTCGGTAAAAGGCAGGCGCACATTTCGGAGACTGGCCAGGGAAAGCGGCAGGCCGATAACGGCAGTCGAGGGGATCTGATCGAGCTGGTCAAGGAGTTCATCCAGGCTGGCGGCAAGGGTCGATGCAGCAAGCGACGTGACAGGCGCGTGGACAGAGGCATGTACCAGCAGCCCGTTGCCATGCTGTTCAAGAATGGCCGCATGGAGAACTTCATCGCGGATATCGACGCTGAGTATCTGGTTGGCCATCCCTATCTCATAAGAAAAAATCCGTGCCCTGCGCCATCGCTTACCGCACCAGCCATGATTTCAACTCCTGCTGCCTGGTGTCCGGATCGCGATAGAGGACGCCGATGCCGGTCCGCATCAAGCCTGCCTGCCGGGCGCTGACCTTGATCTGAAAAAACGTGCTCCTGGTCGTAACCAATGTAGAGTCAAACGTGATATCACCAGGGAAATCAGGAACACGCCTGTACCAGCCAGGCTCTTTGAGCAGGTCAAGATTGTCCTTTTCCGCCCTGAAGGCGATCAACTCATCAGCCAGCTCACCGGTCATGTTTGCAGATAGAGCCTGCAGGACCGGGACCGGAGCAGTATTTATATTTATCTTGCCATCATGGCTGTAAATTGTCAAATAGTCAATAATTCCTTCATGTTCTTCGTCGCCATAGACAATTTTTCGGCTGAACCCCTTGACCAGCAGCAACTCTTCGGGATACAACAGGGGGCCATTGGCGCATTTGTACGGATTTTCCAGCCCCTGGTAATACCCGTTTTCAGCACCATGATCGCGTTCCTCGTCATCCTTGTCCAGCCAGTCGGCAAGGGCATCGACCAGGGCTGTTGCCTGGTCTGCATCATCCACGGCAAACTTGCCCGACAGAAGAAATCGCAGCCAGAGTTGACGCTGGAGCGATTCACGCTGCCCGGGGCGTTTGCCCGGCCGGCGGCCCCTGTCCGGCAGCCCGGTGGCCTGGCCCTGGTCGGCAACCAGGCTGTTGACCTGGATCCGGCCGGAGAGATCAGCCACTTCCAGGGCAAGCTCAACATCCGGCACCAGGGCGACAAGCTTCTCGTCATCCCAACTGTTCCAGCTGTCCTGAAGCGTGTCGAAGGTCTGCGTAAGCTGATCCGCATACAGGGCAGCCCGGGCCAGATCCAAACCGGACAGCAGCGCTTCGTCAAGGGCAACCGACTGTTTCAGGCTGGCCGATGATTGGAGCTGCCAGTTGACGCTAACCGCCAAGCCCACTGTTATGGCGACAAGAAAACTGATCGCGGCCAGGGTCATCAACAGGGCCATGCCCGAGGTATCGGCCAGAAAGGTGGTGCCTTGCCTGAAGTGCGCCATGCTCATGCCCCAGGTTGCCTGTTGATACGGATCCGTCCGGCTGGCAGCTCGATCAAGGTCTGAAAAGGAAGAGAGGTTCCCTCTTCCCGGTCAAGCCAGAATTCCAACTCGCAGCGTACGGCAACCGGGAGCCGGTGAAGCCTGTCACGCTCTTCCGGAGCGGCGCCGTCATCGGCTCGGGTATCCCACGCATCCAGCGCCTCGCCATCCTGATTGATATAAAAAAAACGCACGGCCCGTAACCGGTCGGCGAGGAGATAATATTCCGCCTCACGCTCCTCGTCTTCCTGTCCCCTGGCCGAAGCCAGCAACCGATCGCTGCGCAGCAAAACCAGCGTGTCAGGTTCTTCAGGATCCGGCCTGAGGGCGTAGGACATATCGGCAAGGCCACTGTGGTCCCGGAGAGGATCAAAGATCACATGCGCGGTGGAAACAAAGCGAAGCAGGGGGGTATCCGTTTCACCCTCCCCGGCGGGCCGGGCGACAAAATCGACACTGTCCGGCAACACGGCCGAGGCCAGATCATCGCTGATGCGCTCCAGAGCCACCTGGGCCCGGTAATACACCTCTCCCTGATCACGGGTCGCCTCCATCACGTTCAGGGAACCGGACAGAGACAGGGTGATCATGCTGACCACCAGGGCCAGGATAAGGCTGGCCAGCATCACCTCCAGCAGGGTGAAACCCTCGGCCCGCAAAACAGCACCGCAATATTCCCCGCAACAGTTCCGCGCGTTCACGACCTTGGCGGCTCCTCCGGGACAACCATGACAACACGATCCATGACAAAGCGGCTGTTGTCGTCATCCTCCGCGGCCACAACGAGATGGATACGCCACAGCAATTCCTGAGCACCGGCAATGCCGGTCTCGTCCTCGCCCAGTTCGACCACATCGGCCTGCCAGCGAAACATGGGATATTCTTCTCCAAAATCACCTTCAGCCGTGGTCAGATCCCGCAGGCCGCCGGTGGTCAACTCTGTCATCTTTTGCCGGGCCAGAAGCGCAGCCGTTGTCTCGAAACGGGAAATACCGGCCAGCGAGATAGACTGTGACTGGGAACCGATCAGGGAAACCAGGGCGATGCCGATGATGGTCACAGACACCATGACTTCAAGAAGGGTGAATCCCGCCGACCTCACTGCCATTGAGCACGCTCCTGATCCATATCCAGATAGGTGTCATACATCCTGATGGATCCGAGAAAGGGGGAGATAGCCAGGGTCATGTTGCGGCCGGAATCGTCGGCAAGATGAATCAGGGTCTGGTCCACATAGCCCCTGGAGGTGAAACGAAGAACAAGCTCGCCTTCCTTTTTTGCGCCGCTGCGCGCGGTTGTGATGTCCACAACGCGGACCCCCTCGGGCAGACTGACGGGACGGATGGACGTGTTCCCTGTTCCGGTATCACCATTATCCCCCCCGGGAGTGGCGTGAAAAGACCGTTCATCCGGATTATAGACAATCTCCCACGGCTGATGGGACCGCCTGGCTTCCTGGCCGGTTTCACTGATCAGACCAACAAGGCGGCGGCCGCTGGCCTTGAGCTGGTCGGTGAAGAGCGAGGTGCGAATCCGGGGCGCGGCAAAGGCGGTCAACAGCGAGAGCAGCACCATAACCACGACCAGTTCCATCAGGGTAAAGCCGCTCCGGTCAACCGGCAGGGCTGCGGCAACGGACCGGGAATGGTTACTTGAGCTCCCAGTTGTTGATGTCGGCATCACTGCCCTCGCCGCCCGGCTCACCGTCCGCGCCATAGGACATGAGATCAAAGTCGGAATGGAGCCCGGGGCAGATATAGACAAAGTCATTGTCCCAGGGATCTTTGGGTACAGTCCCCTTGTCCAGATAGCCGCCCTTGCGCCACCGCTTGGCCAGCTTGCCGACCGAGGGCGGCTCGACCAGAGCCTGCAACCCCTGTTCCGTGGTCGGGTAACGGCCATTGTCAAGTTTGTACAGTTTCAGGGCCTGTTCCAAGGCCTGGATGTCGATGGCTGCCTTGGTCCGGCGGGCCTCTTCGGGGCGGTCCATGATCCGGGGCACAATCATGGTGGCCAGTATGCCAAGGATGACCATGACCACCATCAGTTCAATCAGGGTAAAGCCGTGTTGGGCGAAAACCCTGGCCTGTTGAGGCAAAAAAATTCGTTTCATCATACAACTCAATCAATTATAAGGTAAATCGGAATCAGGAAGGAGCGCCGCGCCAGCGATTTCTTCCCCGCACAAACAGGGTCAGGGCAACAGCCAGGGCCAGCAGCATGATCAACTGCGCCGGATGCAGCAACAGCCAGCCAAAGCCGACCAGCGGCATCAGAAGAACGCGGGTCAGCAGACGCAGGCCGGGGGAGGCGGCAATTCGATCGGCAACGGGCGGAGAATAGGTATAATACCAGTCGATAAATCGCCGGCCCATACCATTGCTCTTCAGGAAGCGATCCCTGAATTGGCGCAGCACGGCCACGGCCGGATGAATGATGGATCCGTAGGCGGCAGTGGCGATGAAACAGGCACTGGAGGTTTCAAAGGCGGTTTGGGGACCGTAATACACAGTGCCGTCGACAATGGCATAGGCCCGGACATAATAGGTGGTGTCAGGCTGCAGATTTTCAAGGATCGAGCTGTATATGCCGCTCCCCGCGCCATCCATTGTATACCCCTCTTTGAGCATAGTTTCGGTCTCCGAATCTGTCGGCTCTGAAGTAAACACCTGGCTCTCATCAGTTGTCAGGGCCAGGGCAGGAGTGACGAAAAACGCTCCGACAGAACGAGTAACCTGGCGGGCCATGGAACCGCCCTGCCGCAGCAGGGCGGTGGTTGTGGCCTCAAAGGGCAGCTTGACCGCAAAGGAAACAGGCGTGGCCGCCGAGATCCGGTCTTCTGCCCTGGCATTGGCGCATTTGACCCAGTACTCGTAATAGCCGGCATTGGCAAGACCGCTCAAGGGTTCGCGATGGACCGTGCCGCCGGTCTGGGCGAATCTGTCCATACCCGCATAATCGAGTTGGTCGGGTTCGGATGTATATTTACATATCGCCTGAATATCGGTGGTCACCTCCAGGGTGGCATCAAGTTGCTTGACCGGAGCGCTGGGATCGGCGCTGAGGATCTTGGGTGCGCCGGTAATGACTTCATCCGGATCATCGGTCTCATCCGGCGGATGATCCACGGGAGGAATACCGTCCTGGCAGTGATTTTTGCAGACCGGATAGGGGGCAATGGAAAAGACCACGCCCCTCTGACTGACCGTGCCCAGGGCCGCATTGATATTGCCGCCGGACAGGGCCCGGGTTGCCTGGATATCCGTGATGGGCAAGGTAGCGATAAAAATATTGTTATCAACGGATCCGGCAGAACCCTTGGCAACAGCCTCTTTGCCTGTGGTGTCATAACGGGCGACAACAGCGCTCGTTGTCTCTGAATCGCCGGCAGTGCCCACGCTGAGCACCTTGCCATCCTTCTGGATAGCAAGACCATAACTCACCGACTCCTGTCCGCCAAAGCTGGTCATCATGGCGGCAGGCAGCAGAGATTCGCCCGTCTCTGCACCACCTGGCTCATATTCCTGCAACGACTCTTCAACCTGAAGCTCACCTATATGAAAGCGGGCGCTTTTTCCGGGCGGCAGGGAAACAGCAGAGACCGCAGAGGGGGCAGGCCGGTCATAGGAGATGAGCAAAAATTCACGATCTCCGTTGACCGTGGTAAACCCGGATGCATACAGGCTTTCTCCATTGCCGGCCAGGCTGTAGAGGACATCATCCTCGGGGCCGACTTCGGTCACCAGGAGCCCCTGATCGCCAAATTCGGATAAAGGGGCTCCCTCATGGGTAAAGGCGAACAGGGCTGCATCACGTTCCGGCTCCCGGCCCATGGAACCGGCGACATACAGCGTCGAATCCGCAGCAAGATAAAGCCCATAGCCTTCCGTCATCGCATCGGACCCACCCGGTGTGGCCACCCCGTTCTGACCAAACCCGCTGTCGACCGCGCCGTTTTCATCAAAGGCGGCCAGCATCACCCTGGTGGTGGAACCGTCACTGTAGGAGCCGGAAACGATGATCCGGCCCTCCTCGTCCACAACCATGCCCTGGGCCAGGACATCCCGACCAACACCGGTCAGACTGACGCCTGCATCGCCAAACGAGGTGTCCGCGCTGCCATCGGAATTATAACGGGCAAGGGCGAGGGCCCGACCGCCGGTTCCGGCCGCATTGCCGGCAACCAGAATCTTGCCGTTGGCCAGCACCTGCACAGCCGTGATCTCATCGTCACTGTTGCCTATGGGCTCGATAACCACGCCCTGGTCGCCAAAGGTCTCATCCAGGGTTCCGTCATCGTGGAAACGAAGGAGAAGAAAATCCCGATCCTGACCATTGTACGCATAGCCGCCGGCGACTATGTCGCCATCCGGTGACTGGGCCAGGGCCAGGATTTCGTCATCACCATCAGCCAGGTCAAGGATCACAGTTCCCTCGCCGTTCAACTCCGTGTCAGGCTGTCCGTCTGGAAGCAAGCGGATCAGCGAACAGGCCAGGGAATTATCCAGCATGGACGAGCCGCCCAGCACTACCCGTCCCTGGTCATCCACGAGAATGGCCAGGGCGCGGTCACCATGGGGACCAAATTCCAGAGAAACCCGGCCGTCAACGCCAAAGGTGGGGTCAAGCTCGCCGGCAAGGGCAACGCCTGCCCACAGGCAACAGAGAACCAGACATAAAGACTGACTGTATTTTTTTATGCTCTGCAACATGATCAACCCCCATCAGCAGAGATCATTCATACATCATTTTTAACAACAGGATAGCAGTTTCAACAGGTTATGGCAAATGAATTAGGACGGAACCGGATCGCATGCCCGCCTCATACCCTGCAATATGCAGAAAGCGGGCCAAGCTATTTACCAAAGCTGCAGATCGGATAGCGGCACCGTTTACAGTTTCGGCACAAACCGCCGTGTCCCATGTCGGCCAGTTCGCGGCGGCCGATGCGCTCGCCAGTAAGGACGCGAGGCAGGATAAGGTCAAAAACGGTAATCTTGTAAAACATACCGCAGGCGGGCAGGCCCAGCACCGGCACCTCACCGATCCGGCCGACCAGAAACATGGCGCCGGGCAGGACCGGCGTGCCATAGACCGTCTCCTCGGCCCCGGCCTGGCTGATCCCGATCCTGGTCACGTCATCGGGGTCAACCGACATGCCGCCCGAGGTGATGATGAGATCCGCGCCCGCATCCAGACATGCCTTGATTTCCGCTGCTATCAGGCCCGGATCATCCGGGGCAAAGCCGACCCGGATGACCTCGGAGCCCAGCGCGGTGAGCTTGTCGCGCAGCACCTTTTCAAATTTATCCTCGATACGGCCGTAAAAAACCTCGCTGCCGGTGATAACCAGGCCGGCCCGGGCCTTTTTCAAA
>Ga0256914_1004354_pt1 | contig 10655 bp, 6 predicted proteins | sample HulkmetaG_FD_191571 | JGI IMG/M metagenome (GOLD analysis project Ga0256914, IMG submission 191571) | Hydrothermal chimney microbial communities from Main Endeavour vent field at the Juan de Fuca Ridge, Pacific Ocean - Hulk | ecosystem: Environmental > Aquatic > Marine > Hydrothermal vents ...
TCACGCCCGCGCGCCGGAGAGGCGCTGCCGCAGCGCCTGCCCGCCCCAGACCAGGGCGAAGATGACGGTGCAGGTGAGCACAATCGCCGCGCCGGAGGCGATGCTGAGATAGTACGAGAGATAAATCCCCATCACGCCGGAGAGCGCGGCGATCAGCGCGGCGAGGCCCATCATCACCGGCAGGCGCTTGGTGAGCAGGTAAGCCGTCGCCGCGGGCGTGACCAGCATGGCAACCATCAACGCCACGCCCACCGTTTGCAGGGAAACCACAATCGTCACCGCAATCAGGATGATGAGCAAAAAGTCCAGAAAACGCACCGGCAGGCGCAGGGTGGCGGCCAAAATCGGGTCAAAGGAGATGACCATGAATTCCTTGTAAAACGCCCAGATGGTCAGCAAAATCACGCCGCCGAAAATCAGGATCAGCCACAAATCGCCGCTGCGGACTCCCAGCACATCCCCGAAGAGAAAATGCGCCAAATCCACGGTGTAGTTGCGGACGGTGGAGATCAACGCTACGCCGAGGGCAAACGCGCCGGCAAAGACAATGCCGATGGCGGTATCCTCCTTGATGGTGGTGCTGCGGCTGATCGCCCCAATGCCCAGCGCACTGACCACTGATGCCAGCAGCGCCCACCAAAAGAGCGGCTCCCGCGCCCCGCCGCCGACCAGGTATCCCACCGCAATCCCCGGCAGGATGGCATGCGCCAGCGCGTCGCCGAAGAAGGCCATGCCGCGCAGGACGACGTAAGTGCCGACCACAGCACAAATCACGCCGACCACAATCGCAGCGATCAGTCCGCGTACCATGAAGGCGTATTGCAGGGGTTCGATGAGAAATTCAATCATGGCAAATTGTTTTTGAATGCGGCCTGTTGGTTATCCGCGAATGACTGGGAGGAAAAGGTCAGAAGATGGTGTTTGAAAATCCACCGCAGACATTTTTGTACCACAAAGACTCCAAGGCACAAAGTTTTTATCTTTTCTTCGTATCTGGGATGTGGAAATTGGGCAGCCACGCGGGAACTTTTTTGCCCCTACCCTGCCCTCCCAAAAATTTCCGCTTTGGTTCCCCTCTCCCTTCGGGAGAGGGGTCAGGGGTGAGGGCGGGGGAAGGGTTGGGTGGGGAGAATACAGGCGTTTTACGACATTTGCCTGCGCCCTTCGTATCTGTATTCCTTGGTGGTGACCACAATAGCAGCCTGACCAGAAAGTTTCGTGTCAATTACTGGCCTTCGCCGCAGCAGGTATCGCTGATCGCCAGCGTTCCCGCCTGGGAGGGGATCAATTGCAGGTGCCCGCCATAGGCTGCCAGCAAATTCTCCGGGGTCAGCACCTCCGCCGGGGTTCCGACGCCGAGCATCCGGCGGTGGAGCAGCATCACCCGGTCGAAGCGTTCCGCGGCCATCTGCAAATCGTGGAGCGAAACCATCACGGTTACGCCGTCCGCCTTCAGTTGATCCAATATCTCGAAGACTTCATCCTGCGATTTGACATCCAAACCGGTGAGCGGCTCATCCATGAGCATCAGTTCGGCTTGCTGCGCCAGGGCGCGGGCGATGAACATGCGCTGCTGCTGCCCGCCGGAAAGTTGGCTGATTTGCCGCTTGGCGAATTCGCTCAGGCGGACGGTCTCCAATGCCCGGCGGACGAGTTCCCAGTCTTTGTCTTTGGGGTTGCGGAACAGCCCCAGTTGGCCGACCCGCCCCATCATCACCACGTCCGCTACCGTGACAGGGAAATTCCAGTCTACCTGGCTGCGCTGGGGAATGTAGGCAATGCAGATGTGTCCGCTGGGTTTCGCCCCGAAGATTTGAACCGTGCCGGAGGTGGGGGTGAGTACCCCGGCGATGATTTTCAGCAGGGTGCTCTTGCCCGCTCCATTCGGCCCGACAATCGCCAGCCGTTCCCCGGCCTGGAGTTCAAAGGTCGCACCTTCGAGAGCAACGCCGGTCTGGTAACGCATGGTCAGGTTTTCGGTGCGCAAAATCGGCACCCCTTCCGGGTGCGGCAGATGTGTTCTGGTGAGGTGCTTGCCGGTTTTCTGAAATTCCTCGCGGAACATCATTGTTACATCTCGTCCGGTGCAAAGGCTTCAACCCGTGCCCAGAGTTCGCGCACGTTGATTGGTTTTGCCATGTAAACATCGCAGCCCGCCGCCAGGGCTTTTTCCGCATCACCTTTGAGCGCATTGGCAGTGATGGCAATGATCGGAACATAACGCAAGGCAGGGTTATTGCTCTGACGCAGGCGGCGGGCGACTTCGTAGCCGTCAATATCCGGCAGGTTGATATCCAGCAGGATCACATCCGGTTTCAGGTTTTCAGCACGCTTTAACCCTTCAATGCCATTAACGGCTTCGTGGACGATGTATCCCTTTGCTCCCAACGCCCGTTTAACCAGGCGCATGTTATCCGGGTTATCCTCGACGTATAGAATGTTGAGAGTCATTCGGCATCTCCCTTGCTAACCTTCTGCTCGATCACTTCCACCACTTGGTCAACAAAATCCACCGGGGGGAGCGAGCCTTTCTGATACAGCCCTTCAATTTGCCCGTGCAGCCGCTGCCATTCCTCCTCGGTGATGTCTTTGGCGCTGACCACAATTATCGGGATATTTTCGGTGCGCTCGTCTGCTTTCAGGGCTTCCAGGACGGCAAAGCCGTCGAGTTCGGGCATCATCAAATCCAGGATGATCAGATCCGGCAGACGTTCGCGGGCCTGTTCCAGCCCGTCGCGTCCATCCATTGCCTCAAAAACGCGGTACTTTTTCTTCTTCTCCAGCAAACGGCGGATCAGGTGGGCGGCATCGCGGTTGTCATCCACCACCAGTACCGTGGTGGCTTTTTCGTCCAGCGTATCCAGCGCGGCCTGCAAGCCATCCTGGCGGCTGGCCGCTTTTCCGGCTTCGCTGAGTTGCAAATCCACTGTCCACTGGTCTTGCAAGACATGTTTTTCAACCGGGAAGGTGTGCCCGGTACAGTTTACCACGACCTGCTCATCCGGGGAAATCACGCCGTTTCTGACCAGTTTCTCAAACCCGGCAAAGGCTACCGCGGTGGCCGGTTCAACCGCCAGGCCGTCGCTTTTTGCCAGGGAGCGCATGGCCGCGAAGGCCTCGCTATCGCTCACGGATTCCATCACGCCGCCGTATTGCCGGATGAGTTCCCACAAGTAAGTGTAGGTTTTGCCCGGATCTCCGGTGGAGAGAATCACAATCCGGGTTTGGGGGGTCACCGGTTCCGCGGTGGATTTTCCGGCCCTGAAGGCCTGCACCATCGGGGCGCAGCCCGCGGCCTGGATGATAGCCATCTTCGGGATGCGGTCAATCAGCCCCATTTCAAAGAGTTCCTCAAACCCGTGGTAAACGCCCAGCGGCCCCAGCCCGCCGCTCACCGCCTGGATGTACCAATCCGGCGGTTCCCAGCCCAACTGCTCGATGATTTCATAGGCAATGGTCTTCATCGATTCGCGCGAGGGCAGGTGACTGGCGCCGCGGTCAAGTTGCAGCCCGCGGCGGGCGGCGAATTCGGCGGCGATTTGCTTGGTCTGATCGTAAGTGCCGGTGACTTTGACCACCTCAGCCCCAAAAAGCGCGACCTCGCGCAGTTTTTCGGGGGGGACCATACTGGTCATAAAGACCCACAGTTTGATGCCCGCCTGGGCGCAGGCGGAGGCGTAAGCCACCGCCGCGTTCCCTGTGGAGGCAATGACCGCCTCGTTGATTCCGGCTTCCGCCATAGCCGCCACGGCGACCGCGGCCTGGCGGTCTTTGAAGGAACTGGTCGGGCCGTAACGCTCATCCTTGATGTAAAGGTTTTCATGCCCTGCCAGGGCGGCATAACGCCGCGAGCGGCGCATTGGGGTGCCGCCGGTTTCGTCAAAATTGGCTCCTGGGGGGGCGGCAACCGGCAGCACGTCATGGTACCGCCAGATGTTAAAGGGACGGTCGGGCAGCCCGCGCAGCAGTTCGCGCTTGAAGGCTGCGTAATCGTAATAGGCATCCACCCAGGCCGAGCCGCATTTTTCACAGATGGTGGGTGCCAGCGGCTTAAAATCCTGCCGGTAGCCGCATTGGCGGCATTGCATGAACTTGGGGGTAGCCATTAAAACTCCTCCAGGTTGCCAATTGGCAATTCCAGAAAGAACACTGAACCTTCTCCGGGGATTCCGGGGCTCTCTGCCCACAGTCGGCCGCCGTGCATCTCCGCCAGTTTGCGGCTGATCGGCAGCCCCAGGCCGGTTCCGCCGACTTTGCGGGTGGTAGAGGTATCCACCTGACTGAAGGCTTCAAAAATGCTTTCCAGTTTATCGGGCGGGATGCCGATACCGGTATCCCGGATGCGGATTTGCACCGTGTTTTCGGTTTGCTCGGCTTCGATGCGGACACTGCCGCGCTCTGTGAATTTGAGCGCGTTCCCCATGATGTTGATCAGCATCTGCCGCAAGCGAATGGCATCGGCCATAATGCGGATCTCCTCCGGAAGCCGGTTGTTGTTTTCCACCGCAACCCCTGGCCGGGCTAACGGGCGAGTTGTGCGGATGACATCATCCAGGATTTCGGCAAGGTTAACCGGTTCCAGGCTGAGAGTCACCCGGCCGGATTCGATTTTTGCCATATCGAGAATTTCGTTGATCAGGGTCAGCAGATGCTTGCCATTTTTCTCAACCAGTTTCAGGTCCATTTCCATGTCGTCGGTCAGGGGGCCGTCCAGCCCTTCCAGGATAACCTGGGTAAAACCCAAAATCGAGTTGAGCGGGGTGCGCAGTTCATGGCTCATATTTGCCAGGAAAGCCGATTTGAGATGATCCAGTTCCCGCAGGCGTTCCACGGTTTCCATTTGCTCAGCGTAAAGTTGGGCATTGCGCAATGCGACCGCGGTTTGGGCCGCCAGAGTTTCAAAGGTGCGGGTATCTTCTTCCGTAAAGCGGCCAATCTGGTCAGATTCCATGTCCAGAACGCCGATTAGTTGTTCACCGACAATCAACGGGATTGCGACCTCGCTGGCAGCATCCGGCAGCAGGTGGTGGTGCAAAAATTCGGGGTTGTTGTGCGCATCGCGTACAATGATGGTTTCGCGGGTGCGGGCTGATTTGGCAATGATGGACTGCTCCTGGTAAAGATGGATGCTGTGTCCTTCTTTCAGGATGACGTGGCCGATTTTGCCGGAGGCCGCGGTTAACTTCAGGAGGTCGCCGGTTTCGTTGAGCAGGTAAACCGAGGAATGGTAAAGGCGGAAACTGTAGCGCGTGAGATCAACCACCGATTGAAGCAGCGACTGCGGGTCGAGGATGCTGGCAGCGGCAGTACTGACCTGTGCCACCGTTTCCAGTTCGGCGGCGCGCTTGTCGAGTTGCTGACGGGCGCGCTCGGTTTCGTCGAGCAGGCGCAGGTTTTCGATGTGCGTGCTTAACCGCTCTGCAACGGCTGCCAGTAAACTGGCCGTGGTGTTCCGGTCTCGCTGCGGGTCGGCAACCACAATCTGCCCGATGGGTTCGTTGCGCACTTTTAATTGCTCGGTCTGAATTTCTATGGCGCTGGCAAAATCAGTGAAACTGGCGGGGTCGTCCGTATCCACCGGCAAAACCCGGTTCTGGTCGTAGAGAAAGCCGCGGGCTGTCATCGAGGCGGTTTGCAGGTAATCTTCCCAGCCTGCGTGGGTTAACTGGCGGGTAGCCTGTTCTGCTTCGGCGCGGTATTGCTCGGCCTGTTCCAGCAGGCGCAGGTTTTCAATATGCTGTGTAACCTGCTGGGCGATGGTCGCCAGAATTTGCTGTTCGGCATCGCTCCAGCCTTCTCCTTCCACCTGGAGCGCGCCCAAAACCGCGTCGCCCACCTGCAAGGGGACTTCCAGCACCTCTCCTTCGGGCTGCGGAACCGCTTCCGGGGATGGGATCGGTTTGATTTCGGACTGGTCGAAGATGAAGCCGATGCGCTCGGAGCGGTTGATGGCATCGAGGTATTCTTCCCAGCCGATTTTGCTGCCCGCGGGCTGGCGGCCCTCTTCAAAGATGGCGCCGTCAAACGGGGGTGGAGAAAACGGGGCCGACTCCGGGGCGGGTTCCGTTTCCGGGGGCTGTTCAGCCTCCACAGGTTCCGGGTGCGGCGGCTCGGCTTCCGAGAAGAGGTCATCTATGCGGTCTTGGTAATCTTCGTTTTGGGGCATGGTTGTCTTTTGGCGCAGGTTTTTGCGAATCGATTCTCAAAGCAGTTGCCGGGGATGCGGCCGCTCAATGCCATGAAACCGGGGTTGCGGGATGGTTTTTATCCGCCGGAGAGTGCTGCAACTTCCCGGGCCAATTCCCGGTACTGGCGGGCGGCACGGGTTTTGGGGGCGAAGGTGGTGATCGGCTGCCCGGCGATCTGGCTGGAGCGCAGTTTGCTGTCAAAGCCGATGACGGTGTTGAAAAGGGCTTCGCCGTAGTGCTGCCGCAGTTTTTTGTAGAGTTGGGTGTGCAGTTTGCCGCGGCGGTCGAACATGGTGACCAGGATGCGGTAACGGAGGCCGGGGTTGTAGTTTGCCCGCACCTGACGGATGAAGTTGAAGGTGCTGCCGACGGCCTGGAGGGCGAAATATTCGCATTGGGCCGGGATGATGCCCAGGTGGGCGGCGGCGAGGCTGGCGGTGGTGACGGCGGCCATTGAGGGGGGGCAGTCGAGGATGGCGAAATCGTGCGGCAGATGGCGGTCAGCGAAGGCGCGCCGCAGCACGGCTTCGTGCTGCGGGCGGGTGACGATCAGCCGGGCAGCGGCATCCATTCCCGGCCCGGCGGGGATGAGGTCCAGCCCGGGGACGGCGGTCGGCTGCCCCAGTGCGGTGAGCGTTTCGCTGCCTAGCAGCAGGTCGGCTGCGGATTTTCGTACCTGGCGGGGGGAGAAGCCCATTCCGGCGGTCAGGTTGGCGGAGGGGTCCAGGTCAATCAGCAGGGTGGGGTGCCCGTCGGCGGCGAATGCCGCGCCCAGCGCTGAGGCGGTGGTGGTTTTGGCTACGCCGCCTTTCTGGTTGCAGATTGCGATTACGTAGGTCATCGGTGTTCCCGTGTCAGGTGTTTCTGTGTCAGGTGTTTCTGTGCTCCGGGGGCAGGGGGGAGGTTTCGTGCTGGCTGTTTGCCGGGCGTTCTTCGGGCTTTGGCTGGGTGGGCAGGCCGAGTTGGATGTTGGCCCGTTTTGCGCCCAGGGCACGGCCGAGTTCACGAATGGCAACCTGGAGTGCGCTTTCCACGCTGGTGGTGCTCTGGATGCGCTGGCTGATCTGGTTGATCATGGCTTCGTATTCGGCCTGCTGCTGGGTTTGGGCGTAAGCACGGGCGTTTTTCAGGGCAACCGCCATTTGGGATGCCAGGGTGGTCATAATGCTGATGTCGGCATCTGAGAAGCGGTTTACTTCCCTGGCCTGAACCCCAAGGACGCCCAACACCTGCCCGCCAGCGATGACCGGGACGGCCATTTCGGCGTTTGTATCGGGAAGTTGTTCACTGGGCTGCCAGTTCGGGTTGCTGCGCACGTCGTTGACAATTACAGACTGGCGGTTGCGGGCGGCCTGGGCAACCAGGGCGTGCGGGTCGTCGAGCGGGATTGTCACATTACCGTGTTTTCCGAAGTGCGGGCTGCCTTCTTCCCATCCGCAGGCCCGGGCTTGCAGGGTTTGTTCCTGTTCGTTCAGGATGAAGACATGGCAGTGGTACAGGTTGAAGCGGCGCTGGGTGAGTTGGACGACGGTTTCCAGCAGTTGCTGTTCTTCGAGGATGGTGGAGATGGTTGTTCCGATTTCGGCGACGGTTGCCAGTTCGGTTGCCCGGCGGGTGACGGCTTCCTGTGCCCGGATGCGTTCGGTGATGTCTGAGAAGGTGGTCAGGATGGAGGGTTCTCCCTGGTAGTTGAAGACGCGGGCGGAGAGCAATGCCCAGAAGGGCGTTCCATCTGCACGCAGGAGTTGCATCTCCATGTTGGAAACCTGGCCTTTTTCCCGCAGTTCGCGGATAAATCGTTCGCGGTCTTCCGGATTGTGGTAGAAATCGTGGGTGGAGCGGCCGATGATTTCATCGGAATTCCATTGGACGGTTTCCAGGGCAGGCTGGTTGATAAATGTGATAACAGCGTCGGAGGAGCGGGCAATTACCATGGGTAATGTGATGGATTCCAGGATGGTTTGGGCGCGTTCCTGGGCCTCCCGCAGGGCCTGCTCGGCCTGGACGCGTTCGGTCACATCGAGGAAGGAGCCGAAGGCCCGGACGGGGCGACCGGCATCATTGACCCCGATGCGGTAATCGGCAACAACCTGGCGGATTTCGCCATCCAGGCGGCGTATGCGGTATTCCGTATGCCCGAAATAATTTTCCGGGTTTTCGCTTTGCAGGGCCAGTTGGATTTCCGATTCGACAACACCGGCATCTTCGGGGTAAACAAAACGCTGTGCGTACTCTTCGGCCGTGATCTGGCGTCCACCCAGTTCTTCCGGTGTTGTGCCCAGCATTTCAAACAGCCGGTCGCCCACGGTGAAGGTCATGGTTTCCAGATTCAGTTCCCAGTTTGCCATGTGGGCAATACGCATGGCTTCGGCAAGTTGCTGTTCGCTTTCCTGGACCGCGGTCAGCGCGCTTTGGGTTTGCTGGAGCAGTTGCTGGTTTTTGAGAACAACGGCGGCCTGCTCGGCCAGGGCGATGAAGGGGGTCATATCTTCTGTGGAGAATTGCCGCGGTTTTTCCAGGGTTTCCAGGATCAGCCAGCCGAACAGGGATTCGCCCAAACGGATGGGGATGGCCGCGACAGAGCGCACCCCAAAGGATTGAAAAGTTCCCCGAAGGGCAGGGTCTATTTTCCCGGATGTTTCAAAATCATCAATCAGGAACAAGTTTTGCCCGTCGGTGTTGTTCAGCAAGGGCATCCGATCCGGGGTGAGGCGTTCTCCGGCTTGCAGCCGGCCTGTTTTGTCCCAAACTGCCCGCACTTCAGCGGTGGGAGGTTCTTCCGCAGACTGGTCAATCAGAGTTACTACAATCCGGTCCAGGTTGGTGCGGTCAATGCGCCGGATGAGTACCTGGGCGACTTCGTCCGCGTCTTTGGATGCGCTGATTTCGCGGCTGGCGTTGTAAAGGTTTTCAGTTCTGGAGAGGGCTTCCTGGGTCTGGTTGAAAAGGCGGGCATTTTCCAGTGCCAGAGCAATTTGCCCGGAAATTTGCTTCAGGAAGGTTTGATCCTCCCGGGTAAGAGGCCTTTCAGGGTCTTCCAGGATGGCAAGTTCGCCGAGGGCGTCGCCGCCGGGCAGCGCCAGTTCCACGCTGGTAAAAAGTTCACTTGCAAGGTCTTGCTCTTCGATTGGGTGAACGCCGCTTTGGTCATATTGAATCGCCGCGGGCAGTGCAACGGCGTGTTGGTATTCCTGCCATCCTTCCCGGCGCATTGCGCGATACAGGCGGTTGATTTCATCGAGGCGGGCTTTCATTTCCTGGCGCAGGCGGGTTTGCGCCATTGCAATGGCGATCTGCCCGCAAAGGCCTTCCAGCAACAAGCGATCGTCGTCGGTAATCGCATTTACCTGGTCGCTTTGAATATCCAGCACGCCGAGGACTTCATCTTTTAGTTTGATGGGGACAGCGATTTCGCTACGGGTTTCGGGCAGCAGGGGGTTTGGCTGCCAGTCTGGATCTTCAGAAAGGTCAGCACGCAGTATGGTTTCTCCGGTAGCGGCGGCTATGCCAATCAGTCCCCGGCCTATGGGCATCTTGTGGCCGCCGTCAATCATGTTTTGGCCGGTTTCGCCATAGCCTGCCACCAGCACAACCGCACGCTGGGTTGAATCGTAGCGCAGCAATTGGGTATGGTAATACCCCAGGCGTTCTTTTGTGAGTGTGACAACGCGATTAAAAAGGTCGTTTAGTTCCGTGGCCTGGGCAATTTCCTGAGAGATTTCGGTGCTGATGTGTACTTGTTCTCCGCGGCGTTCATACGCCTCTCGGATCTGTTTTTCCAGAATCGCCCGTTCCCGTTCGGCCCGCTTGCGTTCGGAAATATCTCGAATCGTGATGCTGAATCCGGTAACGTTTTCTGCTGCATCTTTGAGTACTGCGCTGTGAATAATGGCATCAATGCGGCGGCCGTCTTTGGCAACCCGCACCGATTCGATGGGGGGCAGTTGTTCTCCGTTCATCAACCTCATCAGGGTGCGCCTGGCTTCATCGTGGGCTTCGGGCGGCGCCAGGGTAATGGCGGATTTGCCGATAATTTCTTCTGCGGTGTATCCGAAAATGAGTGCCGCCGCCGGGTTCCAACTGGTAATTTCTCCGCGCGGGTTGGCTGTGAAAATTGCATCGTGAGAGACTTCAACAAGCGCGACCAACTGGCTCATAACCGTTTCGCTCTGTTTGCGTTCGGTAATATCCCGCCAGGTGGCGTGGATCAGCGTTTTGTCGCCTGCTTTTATTGGGGTAAGCAGAACTTCAACGGGGAAATCTTCTCCATCCAGGCGGCGGTGCATCCATTCAAAACGGTGGCTTCCCCGCTCCAGTGCGATGCGGATCATTTCGTCTGCTTTTTCGTCCGACAAGCGGCCATCGGGCTGAAACTCCGGCGAGAGATCGGCCGGGTGTGTTCTGAGAACTTCGGTTTTGTTTTGGGCGTGCAGCATTTTTACTGTAGCCTGATTGCAATCCACAAAA
>Ga0256914_1004355_pt1 | contig 10652 bp, 7 predicted proteins | sample HulkmetaG_FD_191571 | JGI IMG/M metagenome (GOLD analysis project Ga0256914, IMG submission 191571) | Hydrothermal chimney microbial communities from Main Endeavour vent field at the Juan de Fuca Ridge, Pacific Ocean - Hulk | ecosystem: Environmental > Aquatic > Marine > Hydrothermal vents ...
CGAGCCGCCTCGCTTCCGTGTCATGGCGAGGCCCCGCCAGGGGCCGAAGCCATCTTCCAGCCAGCGGGCGAAAGGCGCTCTCCTCTCACACCTCCCAGCCGGGGGATTGCTGCGGGCCCTGGGCGCAGCAGCGCTGCGCCCCTACAAGGCCCTCGCAATGACATGGTGAGGCTATCCACCGATTTTCACCGATTTTCACTGAATTGCACGATTTGTAGGGGCAAAGGGGCACCAAGCAACCAAGTAACCAGGCAACAAGTAACCAATACCTAATACCCAGTACCCACTACCCAATACCTGCGCTCCGCCTCCAGCCAACCAAGCAACCAGGTAACCAAGTAACCAGGTAACCAAGTAACCAAACCCAAAAACAAAGCCCGCCAAGATGGCGGGCTGTTTGTTGTGCAGGTAGCGAGATGCGCCCTCAGGGGGCGGGGGTTGTTGTGGGGCTCTCGGTGGTGAGCGGCGCGGCCTTGGGCTGGGCGACCAGATACCATTGGGTGACGTTGCGGAAACGGTCGCTGAGGTCAAAAACCGGCCCCAGGCGAATGCCGCCCACTTGGGCATCCACCGCGTAGGTGTAAACGGGGTAGAAAAGCGGCAACGCGGGGAGTTCCTTTTCAAAGAGCACTTGGAAGTTGTAATAAAGTTTTTGCCGTTTGGTGATGTCAGGCGTGATGCGGGCTTGCTCGAGATATTCACTGGCCCGCCGGTTGTTCCACATGCTGTAGTTTTGGCCGTTGGTGGCCTGGGTTTGGTGCCAGAAGGGGTAGGGGTCGGGGTCTGGCGAGCGGCTGAAATCCAAGTCAACCAAGGCCACTTCGTAGGTGCGGGGTTCCAGGTAATCAGCGAGCAATTTTTCGTAGGAAACCGCTTTGAGGGTGACCCCTACGCCCAGTTGCTTCCAGTCGTGTTGGATGGCTTCGGCCAGGGCCTGGTGTTGTGCGTCGTTGGGGTAAACCAGGGTGAAGGCCAAAGGTTGTCCGTCCTTTTCTCGCACATCGCCGCCTGCGGCCGGAATGACATATTTGGCTTCTTTGAGCATGGCGATGGCTTTGTCGGGGTCGTAGGGGGTGGGCTGGAGCTTGTTGTAATAGGCCCATGTGCCAGGGAAGATGGGCCCTGTGGCCTCTAAGGCTTGGCCGTGGAGGACGTGGTCAATCATCCATTGGCGATCAAGCCCCAGGTAGAGGGCTTGACGCACGACTTTGTCTTGCAAGAAGCCCACTTCCTGGTTGCCCAGGTTGAAGAAGATGATGGTCATGCGGGGCAAGCGGGTGGTGTAGAAGTTGAGGTTGGGTTCGCGCAGGGCGTCTTGGAGGATGTCGGTGGTGATTTGTTGAATGCCCAGCACTTCACCATCGCGGTAGGCTTGCAGCGCGGCTTCGGCCGTGGGGTAATAGCGGAAGACGACCCGGTCAATGTAAGGGCGCCCTCCAAAGTAGTTGTCGAAGGCTTTGAGGGCGACGCCCTGGATTTGACCGTCTTCGATGACCAGGCGGTCGAATTGGTAAGGGCCACAGCCGACGGGTTCCAGGTTTTGGGGCGCGTTGACCATTTGTTCGGGCGGGATGTTTTCCCAAATGTGTTTGGGAAGCACGCCAAAGGAGAGGTAGTCTAAGAAGGGGGCGAAGGGTTCCGGCAGATGGAATTGCAGGGTGTGTTCGTCGAATTTTTTGACGGTGACGGCCTTCCAGAGGGCGCGGATGTCAGGGGGGATGGGGAGGGCGTCGCTGCGCAGGCGTTCGACGGTGAAGAGGACGTCGTCGGCTGTGACGGGTTGGCCGTCGTGCCACTGGGCGTCGTTGCGCAGGGCGACGTTATAGGTGGTTCCATCTTGGGAAATGCCCCATGATTCGGCCAAGCCGGGTTGGGGCAGGCCGGTTGCGTCGAATTGCACCAAGCGGCAATAGAGCAGGCGGTCGACGTCGCGGTCGGGCTGATTGCCGCCGTCTAAAAGCGGGTTGAGGCGGCTCAATGAGCCGATGAGGGCTTCGGTATATACCCCGCCGCGTTTCGGCGCGGGCGCCACGCTGGCGGGCGTGGTGCCCGATGGCTGTTGCTGCCCCCAAAGCAAAAAGGCCACCGCGATCGCCGCCATCAGCGCCAACAATAATTGCCAGCGAAAGCGGTGGAAGAAACTCCGAGATGAGTTCATGGTTTGTTTTGGGGTTACCCCGCGGATTTTGTCACAAGGACCACCGCCAGGGTTAAAGCAAAGAAGATGACGCTAAGCACAATGGTCAGGTGGAAGAAGGTCTTTTCCAGGCCGCGGCGCGCACTAAACACCGCACCCATGTCAGAGCCTGTCAGGCCGCCCAAACCGGCGCCTTTGCTCTGCAATACCACGATGGCAATGAGCGCAATCGAGGTTATAATCAAGGCAATATCCAGATAAGTTTCCAAAGCGAACCTCCTCGCTGTGTTTTCGGTTTTGGCCTTGGGACGATCCAGGCGCCCCGATTATACCTTCCCCCAGTAGAATCGTCAAACCATGCCCGCTCCCTCTGAAATTGTGCTCGTTCTCCATAATCATACCCGCTTTTCCGACGGCACAGGCACTCACAAAGACCTCGCTCGGGCCGCCCTGCGCGCAGGCCTCGACGCGGTGATTGTGACCGACCACAACGTTTGGGTGCCCGAGGCCGAGGGCTATTATCGGGAAAACGGGCAGCAGGTGCTCTTGTTGGTGGGCGAAGAAGTCCACGATCGCACCCGCGAGCCCCAAAAAAATCATCTCTTGGTGTTGGGCGCTCATCGGGAAATGGCCCCCTTGGCCGCGGACCCTCAGGCCCTCATCCGGGCGGTGGCTCAAGCCGGGGGGCTGTCTTTTATCGCTCATCCTGTGGACCCTGCCGCGCCTTTGGTCCACGAGCCGGATATCTCATGGGTTGATTGGGATGTCGAAGGTTTTACCGGCCTGGAAATCTGGAATGCGCTGAGCGAGTTCAAGAGCCATCTGCAGACCCCTTGGCAGATTGTGTTTTACAGCCTGCTGTTTCACCAGGTCGCGGTGGGGCCTTTCCCCGAGGCGTTGCGCCGTTGGGATAGCCTCTTGGCCGCGGGCAAAACCGTGGTTGCCGTGGGGGGCGCGGATGCTCACGCCCTCAAGCGGCGCATCGGCCCGCTGACCATCACTCTGTTCCCCTATGAGAAACATTTTCGCGCCATCACCACCCATGTGTTGCTTGCGGAGCCCCTCAAGGGCGATTTGGCGCACGACAGGCGAGCCATCTATGCCGCGCTGCGGCAGGGGCGGGCCTTTGTGGGCTACGATTTGCCGGCCAGCACCCGAGGCTTTCGCTTCACAGCCATTGGCCGCAATGAAGAGGCCAACATGGGTGAGACCATTGCCTTAAACGGCGGGGTGACGCTCAAAATTCGCCTGCCCCGCAAAGCGGAATGCCGCTTGATTCGGCATGGCGAAGTGGTCCAGCGCTGGAAGGGCCGGGAAATTTGCACCCTGACCGTTACCCAACCAGGCGCCTACCGCGTCGAGGCTTACCTTCACGCGTGGGGGCGTCGGCGCGGTTGGATTTTTAGCAATCCCATCTACGTGCGGGCGCCTTGAGCGCCTTCCCCTGCCTCGAGAGTTGAATGGGCGCCGTTGCCCTGCAGCTCATTCGTGGGCGGGTTTCCCTTGGGAACCCCTCGAAGTTCTTTTGTAAGTTGGAGTATAATCACGATAAGGAACCATTCGTCTCGCGCACTGACTTGTGCAAGCCGATGGACTTGTCCAGTAGGCAGGCCTGACAAGCAACAGGCCCAACTTCCTGGGCAATGGATGTCGGGCAAGCGGTCAGGCAGCCACGCGTATTCACGCCCGTTTCGTTAGGAGTAAACCTATGGCCAGTGTAACTTTTGATCATGTGACCAAACGTTTCGGCGAAGTAACAGCCCTCAATGATTTGAGCATTCACGTCGAAGACAAAGAGTTTTTGGTCTTGGTCGGCCCGTCGGGCTGTGGCAAAACCACCGCCCTCCGTTGTCTGGCAGGGTTGGAAGAGGTCACCGAAGGGCAAATTCTCATCGGCGACCAGGTTGTCAACGACGTTCCCCCCAAAGACCGCGACATCGCGATGGTCTTCCAATCCTATGCGTTGTATCCGCACATGACCGTGTATGACAACATGGCCTTTGGGCTGAAATTGCGTAAGGTGCCCAAAGACGAAATCAAGCGCCGGGTGCACGAAGCCGCCGAGATTTTGGGCATCGAAAGCCTGTTAGACCGGAAACCGCGGCAGCTCTCGGGTGGGCAGCGTCAGCGGGTGGCCGTAGGACGGGCCATCGTGCGAAACCCGAAAGTCTTTCTCTTTGACGAGCCGCTTTCTAACCTCGATGCCAAACTGCGCGTGCAGACCCGCGCTGAAATCTCAAAACTGCACAAGCGCCTGCAAACCACGTTCATCTACGTCACCCACGATCAGGTCGAGGCCATGACCATGGCCGACCGGATTGCGGTGCTCAATCATGGGGTGTTGCAGCAAATTGATACCCCGCAAAACCTGTATGAGCGCCCGGCCAACATCTTCGTTGCAGGCTTCATTGGCTCCCCCGCGATGAACTTCTTCAAGGGCTACTTGCGTCAGTCCGATGGCCATTTTTACTTCGACGGCGGTTCCTTCCAAGTGCAAGTGCCCGACGAGCGCAAAGACCTCTATGGCGACTACGTAGATCGCCCAGTGATCTTGGGTGTGCGCCCTGAGCACATCCACCATCCCGATTATGCCCCTCATGGCATTTTCCCGCAGCCGGTCGAGGGCGACGTGGAAGTGACCGAATTGATGGGGAACGAAATTTTCGTCTACATGCGGAACGGCGAACATCAATTCGTGGCGCGGGTGGATCCGCGCTCAGATTACCGCATGGGCACCAAAGGCCAAGTCGTATTTGACATGAGCCAGATGCATCTCTTCGACCCTGAAACCGAGAAAGCCATTCGTTAAAGGCGCCCAAGGAGGCGTTGCCATGCCGTTCGATTACCTTGCACCCCTGCTTCAAAAGAACGATACGAAAATTGTCCTGCTGGTGATGGATGGTTTAGGAGGCCTGCCATTGGAAGCTGGCGGCCCCACCGAATTGGAATTTGCCCAAACCCCCAACATGGACCGCTTGGCCGCGGAAGGCACGTTGGGGCAGACAATTCCCATTCGCCCGGGCATTACCCCGGGCTCAGGCCCGGCCCATTTGGCCTTGTTTGGCTACGACCCCTTGCACCACCCCGTTGGGCGGGGCGTGCTTTCGGCTCTGGGCGTAGGCCTGGAAGTGCGGCCGGGCGATGTGGCCGCCCGCGGCAACTTCTGCACCCTGGATGCTGACGGCAACATTGTGGATCGCCGCGCCGGCCGCATCCCCAGCGAGGAATCCGCCCCGTTGGTGGAAAAACTGGCCCAAATTCGCATTCCTGGCGTTGAGGTTGAAGTGCGCCAGGTCAAAGAATATCGCTTTGTGGTGGTCATGCGGGGGCCAGGGCTCTCACCCGAATTGGCCGACACCGACCCCCAGCGCACCGGCGTGCCCCCGCTGCCTGTGCGCCCCTTGGCCGACACCCCCGAAGCGCGACACACCGCCGAACTTTTCAATCAATGGATTGCCGAAGCCCGCAAAGTGCTGGCCAATGAGCCTAAAGCCAATGGCGTCACCTTGCGAGGCTTTGCCACCGACCCGCAACTGCCCAATTTTGACGAGGCCTATAACCTGCGGGCAGCATGTGTGGCGGTTTACCCCATGTACAAGGGCGTGGCTCGCTTGGTCGGGATGGACATCATCCAATTTGAAGGCGAACACCCCGAAGATGAGTTCGCGGCCGTCGCCAAACATTGGGACGAATATGACTTCTTCTTCGTCCACATCAAAAAGACCGACAGCAAAGGCGAAGACGGCGATTTTGAAGGCAAAGCCAAAATAATCGAAGGCGTTGATGCCGCGCTGCCGCAGCTGTTGGCCCTCAAGCCTGATGTTTTGATGATTACCGGCGACCATTCGACACCCGCCAAATGGCGCAGCCACTCGTGGCATCCGGTGCCGTTTTTGTTGTGGGCGCCGGCCAGTGCGCGCCCCGATGCCCAAACCCAATTTGGTGAGACCGCCTGCGCGCAGGGCGGTTTGGGCACGTTCCAGGCTCACGATGCCATGCCATTGGCTTTGGCGCACGCGGGCCGGCTGGAAAAATTTGGCGCCTAACCCCCTGCTTGAAACACTGCGGGAGAAGGCCTGACAACGCAAAGGGCCTTCTCCCGTTTTGATTTAAGCCGATGCCTGGAGCAGGGCTTGCACTTTTTCCTCAAAGTAGGCCACAAACTGGCCGCTCCAATCGTGAGGTGCCCGGGTCGCCAGGGCAATTAGTGGCCGAGCTACCTCTTCGGGTGGTTGGAGCCGCCCTTCCTGGTGATAGGTGAGGAATTTTTGGTAGAGTTCCGAGGGCATGACCTCGCCGCCTTGTTCGCGGATTTGGGCTTGCATGGCCGTATCAACAATGCCCGGCCGAAAAGCCAGGGCGGTGATGGCGGGTTCCTCTACAGCGAGCACCGTGGCCAAATGATTGAGCGCGGCCTTAGAGGCGCAATATGCACCCCAAGTGGGGTAGGGGTTGACGGCCGCGCCACTGGAAATCAGCACCACGCGGCCGTGGGCTTCCCGCAAGAGGGGCAGGCTTTCGCGCAGCAAGGCCACCGCGGCCAGGAAGTTGACGCGCCAGTTGGTTTCCCACGCAGCAAGGTCGGCTTGGGCGATGGGCGCGATGGGGGAAAGGATGCCCGCGTTGTGGATGAGCGCATCAATGCGCCCGAAGGCTTCGCGTGCGGTTTGCACCATGCGGCGGGCTGTTGCAGGGTCAGCGATGTCGCCCGGCACGGTGAGGGCTTGCACGCCATCGCCGCGACAGGCCTCGGCAACCGCTTCCAGGGCTGCGGCGTTGCGGGCGTTGAGCACCAGTTGGATGCCCTGCCGCGCGGCTTCCCGCGCGGTGGCTGCCCCCAGCCCGCGAGACGCTCCGGTGAGAAGTAAGACAAAGTCGTTGGGCATAGTGACCTCCGAAGGGTGGGCGTTGCTTTGCTCGGTATTCCTTGTTATTGCGGCGGGTTATGCATCACGGAAGCATGTTGCACGTGTGGTAGTTTACCCGATGGGCGAGTTTTAGGGGGCTGTTTCTGCCTCTTTTGCGAGGCGTTGCAGGGCTTGCAGCACTTCGGCGCGCCACTGGGGCGCGGTTTTGATTTCCAGCCAATAGGCGCGGGTGCCGGTGCGCCAGGGCGGGGGCAGCGGACGCAGCTGAGGTTTTTGCCCCGGCCGCGGCGGCGGGGGTTGCAGCACCACTTGGCCGCTTTCGACCCGCACCGCGGTGATGCCCGCTTTTTCGGCCAAGATTTTCACCCGCATTTGATAGAGTAGGTTTTCCGCGGGCTCGGGCAGCGCCCCAAAACGGTCGCGGAGCTCTTCGGCCAACGCGTCCACGGCCTCGGGCGCGCGCAGTGTGGCCAGGCGGCGGTAGAGCGCCAGGCGGATGGTCTCGTCGGGGATGTATTCCGGGGGCAGGCCGATGGCGAGGGGGAGTTCGACGCTCACGGGGCTGGGCATGGTGGCCAGCGCGGCCTCGGCTTCGCCAAAGTCGCCTTCGGCGGGCAAGCCGCGGCTTTCCCGCAGGCGGCGCACTGCCTCGGCCAGCAGGCGGGTGTAGAGGTGAAAGCCCACCGCAGCCATGTGGCCGTGTTGGCGCGTGCCCAAAATTTCGCCCGCCCCCCGCATTTCCAGATCGCGCATGGCAATGGCATACCCCGCCCCCAAGTGGGTGTGCTCGGCCAGGGTTTCCAGCCGTTGGCGGCCTTCGGGGGTGGGGGCTTTGCTGCGATGGCGGAAGAAGTAGGCATAGGCCTGCACCGGCCCACGGCCAACCCGCCCGCGCAGTTGATAGAGCTGCGCCAGCCCAAACGCATCGGCCCGATCTACGATGAGGGTGTTGGCGTTGGGAAAATCCAGCCCCGATTCGATAATCGTGGTGCTCAGAAGCACATCCACTTCGCCATTGGCAAAGGCTTCCATCACTTGAGCCAGTTTCCGCTCGGGCATTTGCCCATGCCCCACCGCGATGCGGGCTTCGGGCACCAAGCGTTCCAGATGGCGGCGCATGGCCTCGATGGTTTGCACCCGATTGTGAACGAAAAACACCTGCCCCCCGCGGTCGAGCTCCCGCAAGATAGCCCGCCGCACCAAGGCGGGGTCGTAAGGGCCAACATGGGTAATCACGGGCAGGCGCTCCGCGGGCGGCGTTTCGATGACCGAAATGTCGCGCACGCCGGTGAGGGCCATGTAAAGCGTGCGGGGGATGGGCGTGGCGGTCAGGGTGAGCACATCCACCGCGGTGCGCAGGCGTTTGAAGTGCTCTTTGTGGGCTACGCCAAAGCGCTGCTCTTCGTCGATGATGACCAGCCCCAAATCTTTGAAGACCACATCGCCAGAGAGCAGGCGATGGGTGCCGATGAGGATGTCAATTTGGCCCTGGGCCAGGCGGTGCAAAATGTCGCGCTGCTCTGCGGGCGTGCGGAAGCGGGAAAGCATCTCCACTTCGACGGGGAAAGCGGCCAGGCGGCGGCGGAACGTGCGGAAGTGTTGCTGCGCCAGGACGGTGGTGGGCACCAGCATGGCCACTTGCTTGCCGTCCATCACGGCTTTGAAGGCGGCCCGCAATGCGACCTCGGTTTTGCCGTAGCCCACATCGCCGCAGATGAGGCGGTCCATGGGGCGGGGGCTTTCCATGTCGCGCTTGACCGCGGCAATGGCTTTGCGCTGGTCTTCGGTTTCCAGGTAGGGGAAGCCGGCTTCCAGTTCGCGCTGCCAATCGGAATCGGGCGCGAACGCGTGCCCTTGCGCGAGGCGGCGCTGGGCGTAAAGGGTGAGCAGCTCCTCGGCCATTTGCTGGACGGCTTCCCGCACGCGGTTTTTCGCGCGCTGCCAATCGCCGCTGCCCAGGCGGGTGATGGCCGGGGGGCGGTCGTCGGGGCCGATGTAGCGGGTCAGGCGGTCGGCCTGATGGATGGGCACGAACAGTTGGTCGCCTTCGGCGTAGGCCACCAGCAGGTAGTCGCGGGTTTGGCCTTCCAGGGTGCGGCGCACGATGCCCTGGAATTGGCCGATGCCATGATCGACGTGGACGACGTAATCGCCAGGCTGCAGGTCTGCGTAGGAAGCCTCGGGCGGCTGGGGGCGGGCTTTAGGGCGGCGGCGCACTTTGGGCGGCCGCCAGCCGAAGATTTCCGCATCGGTGAAGAGATGCGCGGCGGGCTGATGGGGCGGTTTCAGCGCGAAGCCGTCGCTGAGCGCGCCTTCGACGAAAAGGGGGGCGCTGCGGGGCGCCTTGTGGCGCGCGGCGGCCGGATGGCGGGCAAACGCCTCGTGCCACAATTCCCGCAGCCGCGGGGTTTGACGCGAAACCACGACCACGGTTTCCCCCTGAGCGAGCATGCGCTGCACGGCCTGCAGGAAGGGGCGCACCTGCCCGCCGTAGCGTTCGTGGGGGTGGAAGTGGCGGGCCAGCGCGTCGGGCGGCAGGTGGGAAGCCGCACCCGCCGGCCCCAACGCCAACACGCGGCGAGACGCAGGGCGCAAGCACGCCGCAGCGCGCTCGTGAAAGGGCTGCCCCGCCTCTTGGGCTTCTTGCAGCGCGCGAGCGAGGCTTTCTTCCGCGGCTTCCCAATCGTCCAACAACACCACCCCGCGCGGGGGGAGGTAATCGAGCAGGGTGGCGGCCTCGGCTGTGGGGTCGGCGGCGCTTTCCTGCGCGGGGGTGAGGAGCACGCTTTCCAGGCGTTGGATGGTGCGCTGGGTGGCGGGGTCGAAGGCGCGCAGGGTGTCCAGCTCGTCGCCGAAGAAATCCAGGCGGACGGGGTGTGCGGCGGTCGGAGGCCAGAAATCCAGCAGCCCGCCGCGGCGGGCAAATTGGCCGCTTGCGGTCACGATGGTGGCCGGTTGATAGCCCAGCGCGACCAGGTCGCGCGCCAGTGCGGTGGGGCTGAGGCGCTGGCCGATTTTGAGGCGGCGGCTGGTTTTGAGGAACGCGCGGCGGGGCATCAGCGGCGGCAGCAGCGCACGGGCGGTGGTCAGGATGAGGGGCACGTGGCGCGGCGCAGCAGGGACGAAGTGCGCAGCCAGCGCACTGAGCGCGTGCAGCCTTTCTGCCCGAGTGCGCTCGTCCCAGGTTTCGGCGGGGTCGAAGAGGGAAGGCGGCTCAGGGAAGGTCAGCACCCGCGCGGTTTCGGCCGTGGTGGTGTGGTCGGCTGTGGGGCTGAGCCAGAGGGCCAGTTCGCGCTGGGCCAGGAGGAGCTTGTCCGCGCGGTCGGTGACCCATACCACAGGCACGCCGAGGCGCTGCCACAGCGCGACGGCGACGGGCAGCCGGGCCGCGCGCGGCAGGGCCAGGTTGGGCGCGGCAGGCGGGGCTTCGACCACGCCGGGCACGGGCGCGCCGCTTTCCAGCGCCTGCGCGAGCGCACGAAAGGCAGCCGTTTGGGTGAGGGTTTCCAGAAGGGTGGTAAGCATGGCCAAGGTGATGGAAAACGGGGTGGGTGGTTATTGTACCGCATCGAGCCTTTCGCGCTGCGAAGGCGGCGGCTGGGCGCGGAAATTGCGAATGAGGAATTAGGAATTGCGGGTTGGGGGCG
>Ga0256914_1004356_pt1 | contig 10652 bp, 11 predicted proteins | sample HulkmetaG_FD_191571 | JGI IMG/M metagenome (GOLD analysis project Ga0256914, IMG submission 191571) | Hydrothermal chimney microbial communities from Main Endeavour vent field at the Juan de Fuca Ridge, Pacific Ocean - Hulk | ecosystem: Environmental > Aquatic > Marine > Hydrothermal vents ...
TGGCCAGCCCGGACTGCCGGGCCTCCAGCTCGGCTACCCAGAGCACCCAGCGCGCTCGCGCAGGCGGGTGGGCAAAAGATGGGCAGCTCGGAGCGCTGGGCCGCGCAAGCCCCTTTGGCCAATCACTGGCTATACGAAGCGGCTATGCGAAGCGCCGCCCAGCCTAAAAACGGGCGCCCGCTTCCCCGAAGAAAGGCCCGGCCCCGCCTCACCCCGCCCTCTCCAGCATTTCATACTGGCATTATTCATTTCTTCCCCCGCCAAGGAGGTAAGCATGTCTCACGAAGGCTACCACGAACCCATCCACGAACTCGGTGACGCTACTCGCGACCTGCACCGCGCCATCACGTCCCTCATCGAAGAACTTGAAGCCGTGGACTGGTATAACCAACGCGTTGACGCGTGCAAAGACGAAGAGCTCAAAGCCATTTTGGCTCACAACCGCGACGAAGAGAAGGAACACGCGGCCATGCTCTTGGAATGGATTCGCCGCCAAGACCCCACCTTTGACAAAGAGCTCAAAGACTATCTCTTCACCGAGAAACCGATTGCCCACACCTAAACAACCCGCGTTGAGGAGGGGCCGCGGCCTCTCCTCAACGGGTGAAGGCTGCTTATGAAACGCATGCGACCCTTTGTCTTACTTCCGCTCATTGTGGCCGATACCGCGGCCGAAAACGAGCCCCCCGCGGAAATCAACGAGATTCCCACCGCGGGCAAGAACCTCAAAATGCCCAACTACGGCGGCCAAGCCATCATCGAAGGGGTGTTGATGCGAGGCCGTCGGGCAGTGGCAATGGCAATCCGCAAGCCCGAAGGCGACATCCACATCCACACCGAGCGCCTCAGCCGCCTCTATCAAAGCCCCCTCATGAAGGTCCCCTTCCTGCGGGGCGTCATCGGCCTCTGGGATGCCTTGGTGCTCGGCACCCGGGCATTGACACTCTCGGCCAACGTCCAGCTCGACGAAGAAGAGCAACTGGAAGGCTGGGGGCTTTACCTCTCTTTGGGATTGTCGCTCCTGGTCGGGATTGCCCTCTTTACGCTGCTGCCTGCTGGCTTGGGGCACGCAGCCCAAGCCAAGTTGGGCATCTCGGCGTTTTGGGGCAATTTGCTCGAAGGGCTGGTGCGCCTGGCGCTCTTGGTGGGATACATTTGGGCCATTGGGCTGATGGACGATGTCCGTCGGCTCTACATGTATCATGGTGCGGAGCACAAAACCATCAACGCCTTTGAGGCCGGCGCGCCGCTCACCCCTGAGCATACCGCCCGCTATCCGCTGGAACACCCCCGCTGCGGCACGGCTTTTCTGCTTATTTTGGTATTGGTTTCGGTGGTGGCGTATAGCCTACTGGGCGAGCAAACCCTTTGGTGGCGCTTTGCAAGCCGCTTGCTGCTGCTCCCGGTTTTGGCGGGCGTCGCGTACGAATATCTCCGCTGGACCGCCGACCACATGAGCAACCGCTGGGTGCGTGCCATTGTGCAGCCCAATCTCTGGCTTCAACATCTGACCACTCGCGAACCCACGCCTGATATTCTGGAAGTGGGCATCACTGCCTTTCAAACCATGCGCCAAGCCGAAGAGGAAGCAGCAGGCACAGCAGCCGATTAACAGCCCGCGACGCCAGTCGCGCACGCGAGCGCGGTTCCTGATGGCAAAGCAAAAGCACCGGCCAAACCGGTGCTTTTTTGCGCGTTTTGAAGGGAAAATTTCGGAGCGTCAGCCCCGCGTCAGCGGCTATGCCGTGGCTTCGCCTTCGGCAGGGGCTGCGTCTTCCACTGCGACCTCTTCTTCCTCGGCCGCGCTGCGTTTAACCTTTTTGGTTGCTTCCTCAACCAGCTCTTGCCCTCGCTGCTGCAAGGTGATGGCCTGCTCTTGCGCCACCTTGGCGGCTTCCTCGGCCTTGGCGCGCGCCTCGGCCAACGCTTCTTCGGCTTTGCGTCGGGCTTCCTCAGCCCGCTTGAGGGCCTCTTCCGCGCTCACTGCCGCGCGGTCTTTAAACTCGACGCCCTTTTCCTTGAGCAGCGTGCGAATTTCCTCGCCCGATTGAGGGGCCATCAGCAAGGCGGCCAAAGCGCCCATCACACCACCAACAATCACACCTGCCAAAAAGGCTCCGAAATCATTATTCTCGGCCATGATTCACTCTCCTTTCGGGTTTTTTCGCTTGCGGCCACGCGCGAATTTCAACACGCCCGCGACACTGCTCACCGCGGCCACGGTTTCGTTAAGTTTGATGACCGGTTCGGCCAAGCGGTTGCTGATGAAGGTCGCGGTGCCTTGCAAAACGTTGACCGTTCGCGCGGTCGAATCCAAAATCGGTCGTACTTCGTGTTGGAGCAGGTTGATGAGAATGGCAATCTGCACGACCAACACGATCAGCGCCAAGCCCACAAGCATGCCTTCTAAGGCCAACAGGATGATAAAAACGTCACGAATGCGGGCTGTGGGCGTGTTGGGGTTCAAGAGATAAATCGTCACCACCACCAACACCGCCAGGGCCAAGAGCCCTGCCAGCACCGCGCCAATGAGCCATTTGCGGCTTCCGCGCGAGGTTTCGGCGCGGGCAGAAGCCGCTTCGGCTTCTTGGGATGGTTCTTGCAAATGTACTTCAGTTTCCATAGCATTTCCATTATATCACAACCCTTGGCCGCGGCAACGCCATCATCGCGCAGCCCTTTGTGAGGCTGCCCGTCTCGTGCCCCCACCAAAAGGCAGTGCGCCCTGGGGTGCCAGGGCGCATCAAAGCATTGGGTAGCCAAGCCGTGCTACCACACGCGGCGCAGGCGCGGATTATCGCAAGCCCGACGGCCCACTTTGGCCAAGTCGTACCACTGCTCGCCCAACCGAATGCGCACCACGTCGGCGGTGAAATCTGTGTTGGTCGGCCCGTGGTTGTCGTAAAACCACGAACCCACGCCGTAGAAATCCACCGGCACCTGCAATTGCTCAAAGCGGCGGATTTTCTCGGGTTTGAAGCCGCCCGAGACCACGATTTTGACTTCCTGGCAATAGCGCCGCGCCTCTGCGCGCCATTCCGGCGGCAGCGCCCATTGCTCCCAAGCGTGATCCAGGGCTTCCCGCACTTGCCAAACCAGCCGCGGGTTGACGCCTAAATCCAGCTTGGGGTCGCCCAAGGGTTTGAGGCTGCGGTCGCGCAGATCGCCTGAGGTATCCAGCCGCACGCCAAACAAGCGGAAGCGGGCGGCCTCGTCTGGCTTGCCTGCGTCTTTCAAACGGCGGTATTCCGCAAACATGGCCTCGAGCACTCGCAGCGTGTCGCCAACGCAGTCGTTGTTGAAATCTACCAAGGCAATGCGCGGAATTTCCGGGGGAAGGGTGCGGGCAAAGGCCAGCATGGCTTCGGGAATGTCGCCCAGGAAGCAGGCCAAATAGGCGTGGGCGGTCGTGCCTCCGCCGCGGGCATCCCACCAGGCGCCTTGGGCGTCGGTGGAGATGAAAGGCTGCACCGCGGTGCCAAAATCGTGGTTGTAGCGCTGGACGCCCAGGGCATAGGCGTAGCCATCCAAGGGCTGGACGTCGGGCAGGTCGAAGCGGGCGGGGAAGAAAAGCACCGGCTTGCCGCGGCTGGCCTGCAAAATCTGATAGGTGTTGGTGGCGATGCGGCTGGCGCGAGTCAAATAGCCCAAGGTGATGGTTTCCAGAGGGCCAAAATCACGATAGCGCCCCCGCACCCTCAACACAGGCTGCACGTCGCGCGGGTCGCCGTGGTAGGTCACCACATCGCCGTCTTCCACAGCCCAAACTTGCAACGATTCCGCGGTGGGGATGAATTGCCCGCCTTCCCAAAAGCCTGTGGCCCCTCGCAAAATGGCCAACGCCACATCGGTGCCTGCCACAACCGTGACCCCCGGCCGGCGGGTAAACCATTGCATTTCTACATAGGCATCTCCCACACGGGCTTGCTGCGCGAGGTCAGCGGGCAAACGCCCGTGGCTGCCCCCATAGCGATAGCCCTGATCGGCCAACTTCCGCAGCAAACGGGCAATGTTGACAAAGTATTTATCGCTATAATCTCCGCGCCGAATGCCTTCCCAATCCAAGGCCAGTTTTTCGGCTGCCAGTCGCCGGCCATCGAAAATTGACATGGTAAAGCCTCCTTGTGTGATGCTTGTGTGATGCTGGGTCACCCGGCGCTCGGCCAGGTTTGGGTCAGGGTCTCGGTGGTCACCCGATGCGCGCCGGCTTCCGCAAAACGCGCATAGGCTTGGTCGGCCAACGCGGTGAAATCAGCCCCCGGCACCACCACGGGCGAGGTGGTGTCTTCCAAAAGATAGATTTTGGTTATCAGCGCTTCTTTGCCTTCGGCGCGCAGCGTGGTTAGCAAATCGCTCACCGTCCAAGCCACACAATGGCTTTTGGCCTGCCCGGTGATGATCACGGCGTCGAACGTCTCAACCAGGGTCAGCAGGCGCCGATTGGGGGTCGTGAGCGGGCGCCCATCGGGGAAGGCGTTGATTTCAGGCGCCAGCGCAGAGTAATGTTCGGTGAGGGGATGGTTCCCTTTGAGGATGAATTCCGGTTGGGCGTAGCGAGCCATGCTATGGAAGAAAATAGCCTCTTCGACCGCGGGCACCAAGGCGTGCCCAATGCCGCCCAACATCGCGTGGAACGGCCAGATGGTGAGTTGGTATTTGCCGCGCGCAGCCAAAGTGCGGACGTAGTAGTCCAGGTAAGCCTGGCCTTCCTCGGGCGTCAACCCCAGGGTTGCAGCCAAAGCCGGGTTGAAGCGCCACTTTCCCGAGGCGACATCTTCCACCGTGATCATGGTCAGGGGGTCGGGGTGCCGACCTTGCGCGTCTACCACAAAGGGGGCATGGAAAATCTGCATGGGCAAATGGGTGTCGAGGGTGGCGACAATGTGGGTGATGCGGTGCAAATTGTGGTAGATGAAGCGGCAAAGTCGCACATTATCTTCCACTGCCCCCCGCCCCGAGGGCCCGGCGACAAACAGTTCAAAGTCGGGGAGGCAAAAAGTGTTTTGAACGTCAATCAGCACCAAGGCGGTCCGAAAATCATCTTGGGAAGCCGGCGTCAGGTGGTGCTGTTGCGCCCAGGCGCGTGCTTCGCGCGCCCGCTCCTCGTAAGCGACCTTCCAGACCTGCCCCACGGAAGCGGGGCGAAAGTGGGGTGGCAAAGGCAATGCTGAAGTCATTGTCTCTCCTTTGGGATGCAGGCCCTTGGCCTGTGCTGGGGATGCTTCGTGTCAAATATACACTAACTGGCGACAAAATGAAAACGGGCTTTACACCCGTGCGTTCGTTCTGCTTTCATTATACTGGAAGGCGGCAAAAAGTCAAGTTATGGGGGGCGGTTGCTTGGTTGTTTGGGGTAGGATGGGGAACCAATGGTCGTTAAACCAACCATCGCCTGCCTCTCAAGGCAGGCGATGGACAAGAGCGTTGCCACGCGCCGCGGGCTCAGTTCAATTGAGCCTGCATACGCTTCGAAAGCAGCGCTTCCAATTCTTGCACCTTCTTCTTGGCTTCGGTGCGGGCTTTGCCGGTGGAGGATTCCATTTCTTCGCGGGCCTTTTTGAGGGCTTCCAGCAAAGCCATTTCCATGGGGGTGGGGACGTAATCTTCCGCGGCCGCATTTTTGTTGCCGTTGGCGCCGTTGCCCGTTTTCTTGGCTTTGCGCGGCTCGCGGTTTACCTCTTTCATAATCTCTTCGGGTTTCGGCTCCAGGGCCTTCATGCTCAACTTGATTTGGCGCTTGCGGCGGCTCACAGCAATCACCTTGGCCTCGACCTCGTCCCCTTCCTGCACCAAATCGCGCGGGGAACGGATGAAGCCATGCGTCATTTCGCTGATATGCACCAAGCCGGGCACCTCTGCGCCAATGTTGACAAACACGCCATATTTCTCAATGCGTTCCACTTTCCCCTTGACGACCATGCCTTTCTTAATCTCCCGCCATTCCAGATCCAAGGGCTTGATCATGGTCAGTTCCACAATGCCCTTGGGGGTGATGCGGCGCACCCACACATCAACCTCATCCCCCACTTTGACGACGTCTTCGACCTTTTTGACGGGCTCTTCTCGCAGTTGCGAGATATGCACCACAGCAGGTTTATTGATGCCGATATCAACGATCGCCCCCGCTGTGGTGGTTTTGATGACCTTCCCCACAAAGTGCATCTTGCGCTTAATCTCGGTTCCATCGGGGGCGGTTACGGTTTGAACACTCATGGCAACACTCTCCTTTGTGCAAGGTTCGCGAAATCACAGGGCCGGGCGTGGTTTCAGCGCTCGGCAAGAGGCAATTATACCCCCAAACCCCCAAATTAACAAAATTTAAACCAAACTGCAACACAATCGTAACGCTTCCGAGATGTTTACGAGAATTTTACGGGCAAAGGTTGACATTCAACCTCTGCTTTGGTATAAACGGCTCCGATGAAACGCGCAGCCCATTTTTCCCGTCGTAGCCGTCGTACGTACGCCCCCTCCAAGGAGGGCGGCTATGGGCGCGCGGCTTAACCGTTTCCTGTTCATCTTCAGCGTGTGCGCTTAGAAGCCCTCCAAAACGGAGGGCTTTTTGCGTATCCCCTCCCACCTCACCCCAAAGGAGCGCAGTATGTCACCCAAAGCCAAACCCAAGGTCAAAAAAGTCGTGCTCGCTTACTCCGGCGGCCTGGATACGTCGGTCATCGTGCCCTGGCTCAAGGAAAACTACGGCTGCGAAGTGGTCTGCTTCACCGCCGACCTGGGCCAAAGCGGCGAGTTGGAAGGCTTGGAAGAAAAAGCCCTCAACAGCGGCGCCAGCCAAATCGTCATCAAAGACCTCAAAGACGAGTTCGCCAGCGAATATCTTTTCCGCATCGTGCGCGCTGGCGCGGTTTACGAGCGCAAATACCTGCTGGGCACTTCGGTTGCCCGCCCGCTCATCGCCAAATATTTGGTTGAGGTGGCCCACCAAGTCGGCGCGGACGCCATCGCCCACGGCGCCACGGGCAAAGGCAACGACCAAGTGCGCTTCGAGCTCACCGTGATGGCCCTCGACCCTCGCCTCAAGGTCATCGCACCCTGGCGCGAGTGGGAAATCCGCTCCCGCGAAGACGCCATCGCCTACGCCCAGGCCCACAACATCCCCGTCACCGCCACCAAAAAGACCATCTACAGCCGCGACCACAACCTGTGGCACATTTCCCACGAGGGCGGCCCCCTGGAAGACCCCTGGTGGGAGCCCGACGAATCCGTCTTCATGCTCACCGCCGCGCCCCAGGAAGCCCCCGACGAGCCCGAATATGTGGAAATCGAATTCGAAAGCGGCACCCCCGTGGCCGTCAACGGGCAGAAAATGGGGCCCGCCGAACTGGTCGCCTTCCTGAACGCCTTGGGCGGCAAGCACGGCATCGGCCGAGTGGATATGGTCGAAAACCGCCTGGTGGGCATGAAGTCGCGCGGCATTTACGAAACCCCCGGCGGCACCATCCTGATGGCTGCCCACCGCGAACTCGAATCGCTGGTGCTCGACCACGCCACCATGCAATTCAAAGACATGGTCGCGCTGAAATACGCCGAACTGGTGTACAACGGCATGTGGTTCAGCCCGCTGCGCGAAGCCCTGGACGCCTTCGTTGACGCCACCCAAGGCCCCGTCACCGGCTTGGTGCGCCTGAAACTCTACAAAGGCAACGTCATCCCTGCCGGGCGCAAGAGCCCCTTCAGCCTCTACCGCGAAGACTTCGCCACCTTTGGCCAGGAAGACGTCTACGACCAATCCGATGCGGAAGGCTTCATCCACCTCTACGGCCTGCCGCTGAAAGTACGGGCCCTCAACAACCTGCCCGTCGCCGGCTTGAACATGCCCAAACCCGACTACTCGCGCTTCAAGCGCGACTAACCCCCAGCCCCTCAGGAGCGGCACATGGCATCAGCATCAGGCAACCAACTCTGGGGCGGGCGCTTCACCCAGGGCACCGACCCGCAAATGTGGGCCCTCAACGCCTCCATCATGACCGACCGGCGCCTGGCCTTCCACGACATTCGCGGCAGCCAAGCCTGGGTGCGCGCGCTCCACAAGGCCGGCGTGCTCACCGCGGAAGAAGCCCAAACCCTGCAAGAGGGCCTCGCGGCCATCGCCGAAGAATTTGCCAGCGGGCAATTCGTGTTTGCCCCCACCGACGAAGACATCCACACCGCGGTGGAACGCCGCCTGCGCGAACGGGTAGGCGACGTTGCCGGCAAGCTACACACCGGCCGCAGCCGCAACGACCAGGTCGCCACCGACTTCCGCCTCTGGATGCTGGATGCCATCGCCCATCTCCAAGCAGCCATCCGCGACCTGCAAAGCGCCCTCCTCGAGCGGGCCGAAACCGACTTTGGCATCCTCATGCCCGGCTACACCCACCTGCAACAAGCCCAGCCCGTGTTGCTGAGCCACTGGTGGTTGAGCCACTTCTGGCCGTTGGCGCGCGACCGCAGCCGCCTGGCCCAAACGCGGGAACGCACCGCGGCCCTGCCCTTGGGCGCGGCTGCCCTCGCCGGCACAGCCTACCCCATCGACCGCCAAGCCCTGGCCGCGGACCTCGGCTTCCGGACCGTCATCCCCAACAGCTGGGATGCCGTCTCCGACCGCGACTTCGCCGCCGAATTCCTCTTTGCAGCCGCGCTCCTGGGCATCCATCTCAGCCGCCTGGCCGAAGACATCATCCTCTTCTCCAGCGCAGAATTTGGCTTCCTCACCCTCAGCGACGCGTACAGCACAGGCTCCAGCCTGATGCCGCAAAAGAAAAACCCCGACGCGTTCGAACTGGCCCGCGGCAAAAGCGGCGCGCTCATCGGCGCCCTCACCGGCCTGCTGGCAACCCTCAAAGGCCTGCCCTCAGCCTACGACAAAGACCTCCAAGAAGACAAAGCGCCGGTCTTCCGCGCCTTCGACGACCTCAGCGCCCTGCTGCCGGTGTTGGCCAACGCCATCCGCACCCTCACCGTCCACCCCGACCGCATGGCGCAAGCCATCAGCGCGGCCACCCTGGCCACCGACCTGGCCGACTTCCTGGTGAAACAAGGCGTGCCCTTTCGGGAAGCCCACCACATCGTCGGCCAACTGGTGCAACAGGCCGAAGCCGCGGGCGTGGGGCTGGATGCGCTGCCACCGGAAGCCTACCAAGCCCTGCACCCCAGCTTCACCCCTGAAGCCTTGGCCGGGCTGCTTTCCCCAGAAGCCAGCCTCGCGCATCGGGCCGTGGAAGGCGGCACCGCGCCCGACGCCGTGCGCGCCCAAATCGCCCAAGCGCGAGCCGCTTTGCAAAAGAGCGAAACCCAGTAACCAATCTACCCATCACCAAGCAACCATTTCAGGAGGTACCCTCATGTCTATGACCGTGACTTGCCCCGAATGTGCAGCCGAATTCGAACTGGACCCCGGCACCGAGGTCAACGAAATCGTGGTTTGCCCCGATTGCGGCGTCGAGTTGGAAGTTGTCTCGCTGGACCCGCCCACAGTGGAACTGGCCCCCATGGAAGAAGAGGACTGGGGCGAATAACCCGCCGGCAGGGCGTGCGCGAGGCCTCCGCCCCGCCGCGGGGGAAGCCACCCGGCCATCCCTCGGCCCGGCGAGGGCCTCGCCTCCGCCCCACCAACCAACCAGGTAACCAAGCAACCAGATAACCAAGTAACCAGGTAACCAAGTAACCAAGTAACCAAGCAACCAACCAACCAGGTAACCAAACCATGAAACGCTATCGCATTGGCGTGCTCTACTCCCGCGTGCGGGTGGAAGAAAAATGGATTTTCGCAGCCATGGAAACCCGCGGCGTGGACTACGAACGCCTCGACGACCGTCTCATCCACTTCGACCCCCAAGACGCCACCCCCTGGCAGCGGTTCGACGCGGTGCTCTCGCGGAGCATCAGCGCCACCCGCGGGCTGTATGCCCTGCGCACCTTAGAGACCTTGGGGGTGCCCACGGTCAACACCTTCCGCGTGGCCGAAACGTGCGGCGACAAAATGGCCACCACGTTGGCGCTGGCCCAAGCCGGGCTTCCTCAACCGCGCACCCGCCTGGCCTTCACGCCGCAATCCGCGCTGGAAGCCATCGAAGACCTGGGCTACCCGGTGGTGCTCAAGCCGGTGGTGGGCTCGTGGGGGCGACTGTTGGCCAAAATCAACGACCGCGACGCGGCCGAGGCCATTTTGGAACACCGCGCCACCCTGGGCTCGCCTCAGCAAGCCGTGTTCTACATCCAGGAATACATCGCCAAGCCGGGCCGCGACATCCGCGCCTTGGTCATCGGCGACAAGGTCATCGCAGCCATCTACCGCAAATCCGAGCACTGGATTACCAACACCGCGCGCGGCGGCGCGGGCGAAGTGTGCCCTCTCACCCCCGAATTGGAAGACCTCTGCCTCAAAGCCGCCCAAGCCGTGGGCGGCGGCGTGCTCGCGGTGGACATCCTCGAGCACCCCGACCGCGGCTATCTGGTCAACGAAATCAACCACACCATGGAATTCCACACCGCCCAACCCACCACCGGCGTGGACATTGCCGGCGAAATCGTGGAATACGTCCTCCAACAGGCAAAAAAGCGCTGATTCACAGCCATCTGCCTGGCAACCAAACAACCAAGCAACCAAGTAACCAAGTAACCAGGTAACCAAGTAACCAAGTAACCAGGCAACC
>Ga0256914_1004357_pt1 | contig 10650 bp, 7 predicted proteins | sample HulkmetaG_FD_191571 | JGI IMG/M metagenome (GOLD analysis project Ga0256914, IMG submission 191571) | Hydrothermal chimney microbial communities from Main Endeavour vent field at the Juan de Fuca Ridge, Pacific Ocean - Hulk | ecosystem: Environmental > Aquatic > Marine > Hydrothermal vents ...
AATTCATATCATTTTAAGTATAGCACGTCGTTTCTTTTCTCTAAAAGTGTCACTTCATGAAAATGACATTGTTAAGCAGTCCAGCGGCATTGCTGGCTGGCGCCTACGCTGGTGAAAATGGCGAGCTGACGCCACCGGTGGTGGAGTTTCCTGGTCCTGATCTTTTCACCTGCGAAAATTTGGTCATCTTGTTTCGTCAATTTTCGTCTTATTATCCATTGGTCTCTCGGTAAGCAACAAAAGGCGACGGCTCTCAATCGTGGTAACGTCAAGTTGCGTAACATCGGGGTGTCATTTTGGGGTCAGAAGAAGGGAGGATGGCAAGCAAAGAGAGTTGCCTCTGCTCTTTAGTTCATCTACAATGCAATCATCTATCACTGTTTGAAAATAGCTGCTTAAGCATCCAATTCGAACATCGCAAAAGCGATAAGACGCCAGCGTAGCCAGGATGCAACATTACTTCTTGGCTGCATCTCGTTACATTCTCGTGCTCTTGCGGTAATTGCATCAATAATTGAGACAGGAAACCAATCTATGATGTCGAATTCACACAACCATTTGCATACCATTGCTGTCATGACCAGTGGAGGTGACGCCCCAGGCATGAATGCTGCCATTCGGGCTGTGGTGCGAAGGGCCATCAGCAAGGGGATGAAGGTATATGGCATTCGACGCGGCTGGTTGGGGGCGGTCGAAGGCGGCGACGCCATCATTGAACTGTCGTGGGCTTCTGTGGGCGGCATTTTGCAGCGCGGCGGCACTATTTTAGGCTCGGCGCGGTGTCAGCGTTTTCGAACGCGCGCGGGGCGCTTGCAGGCGGCCCTCCATCTTTACCAACGGGGCATCCACGCGTTGGTGGTCATTGGCGGTGATGGCTCATTGACTGGCGCCATGATTTTGCAAAAGGAATGGCCCGATCTGCTGGCTCAGGCCGCCAGCAGTGGCGACATCGTCCTACCTAAAGATGAGACGCCTCAACTGGCGATTGTGGGACTCCCGGGCTCCATCGATAACGACACCTACGGCAGCGACATGTCGATTGGCGCGGATACGGCGCTGCACCGCATTGTGACGGCGGGTGATCAATTGACCAGCACCGCTGCAGCCCATCAACGTACATTCGTGCTGGAAGTCATGGGGCGCAATTGTGGCTATCTGGCGTTGGCTGGCGCGCTCTCCACCAATTGCCAATGGGTCATTATCCCCGAAAAGGAGCTGAGCCCTCATTGGCATCATCAGATGGTGGAATCACTGAAAAATGGCCGAGATGCGGGGCGCCAATATGCTTTGGTGATTATGGCCGAGGGCGCTCGACACCCCGATGGTCTGCCGCTCGAAGCCAACACACTCAAGACCATCCTGCAGAGAGGATTGGGGGAAACGCGCGTTACGGTGCTGGGACATATTCAGCGAGGCGGTGCGCCCAGCGCTTTCGATCGTATCTTGGCCACGCGTTTGGGGGCGGCAGCGGTGGATCATCTCATTGTGCATGGCCTGGATGCCGCGCCTGTGATGATGGGGTTACGACAAAATCGGGTGACCGCTACGCCTTTGGAGGAAGTTATCACCAAAAGCGGTGCGGTGGGCCGCTTGCTCGATGCTGGCGATTTTCAATCGGCGTTGGCGCTGCGCGGCGACAATTTCCGCTCGCAGTTGCAGTTGTTGAAGACATTGACGGCGGCGGAGTCTCCATCTTCCGAGAATCGAGGCAACTTGCTCATCTTAACTACTGGTCATGACGCCCCAGGCATGAATGCGATTGTGCGCGTGGCGACCCGCATGGCCATTGCGAATGGATTTCAAGTGTTAGGGGGCGAATATGGTTTGGAAGGCGTGTTATCGGGAAAGGTCCGGCGTCTGGATTGGATGGATGTGACGGGGTGGATATCTCGCGGGGGATCGGAATTGGGCGCAGGCCATTATCTTTTACAAGAGGAGGATCTGGCGAAGTTAAGTGATGTCTTGCAGCGTTATCAAGTTTCGGCCATGATGTGGGTGGGAGGAAGTAGCGCTTATCTGAGCGCCCAATTCATCAGCTCACATCTTGACGAGCATCCTGGATTGGATATTCCCACCATGATTGTGCCCGCCAGCATCAACAACAACCTCCCAGGCACTGATTTCTCGGTGGGTGCAGATACTGCCCTGAACAACATCATCAACGCCGTAGACAAAATCAAGGATACTGCGGGCGCCAACCAGCGCACTTTCATCGTTCAGGTGATGGGGTATCACTCAGGATATCTGGCGGTGGCCGCGGGCCTGGCAAGTGGCGCAGAGGATGTGTTCATTCCCGAAGAAGGCATTACGCTTGACCAAATTCTGGCGCAAGTGAAAAAGTTGCGAGAATCCTTTGCGGGTGGGAGACGTCTGGCGGTGATGATGCTTAACGAAGTCACTTCGCATACCTATGATATCAACATGATTCAACGCATCATGGAAGAGGAAGGAGGGGATTTGTTTGATGTCCGTTCGATTATTTTGGGGCATATTCAGCGTGGTGGCGCTCCTTCGCCTTTCGATCGAATTCTTGCGGCCCGCTTGGCCGCAAACGCTGTACATCGTCTAAGTGCGAACGACGCCGAAGGCTCCACCTTCCGCACCATTGGGTTGCGTGGAAATGAGGTTGTCAGTCTGTCGTTGGCGGATGCCTGTGCAGAGATGGATTGGCCCTGGGAGCGCCCCAAAGATCAATGGTTTATGTCCTATCTTCCTCTGGTGCGTGAGATGTAACATGCTTATCATGGGCGTACGCTATTCGAAACAGACTGGATTTAGCGCCTCTTCTGCAATCAGGATAAAAGCAGTATCGAGTCGCCCCACTCTCGAATTCCCACCCATTTGATTTTCCATTTCATCATGTTTACGCTATCTTTTCGTCGTCATCTTTTTGTTTTGTTGTTGTTTACCGGATTGGCTTTGGCGCTCACCTGGCCATTGCTCCCCCACATCACAACGCATGTTCCTGGTGATGGCATTGACGATCCTGCATTGGGGTGGAATCTGTGGTGGGCCAAGCACAGTTTTGTGGACCGGGCGGGAGAGAATGGGGTGGTGCACAATCCATTTGTTGGGGATAGTATGTTTTATCCCATCGGAATCAATCTGGCTTTTTATACCCTCACTTTGTGGAATGGAGCCCTGAGTATTCCTTTGCAAAGTGGTTTGGGGTTGATTTTAGCCAGTAATTTGCTATTGCTCAGCAGTTTTGTTCTTTCAGGTTTTGGGGCTTATTTGCTGTCGTTGGAGTTGTTGGCGACGTTGGGGCGTGGCCACGACAGCGATGATATCCGCCTGTGGCGATTGGCGGCGCTGGTTGCAGGAGGAATTTATGCATTTGCTTCATCCAAGATGTTTTATGCGGCGTTAGGGCAATTCAACATTGCTTCTAGTCAGTGGCTGCCGTGGCTGGCTTTGTATCTGTTGCGGGGTGCGCGTGGACCTTGGCGCTGGCGTGATGGTGCGCTCATGGGGCTCTTTTTGCTTTTTCAAACCTGGGCGGAATTGACATACGGCTCCTTTGGCGTGCTCCTCATCGCATTGGTCACCTGGACGATGATGTTATCTGGCCTGCGTAGATGGTCGGGGTGGCGGTTGTATTGGGCGAGGATCAAATCACCTGTGCTCAATGCCATTATTGCCGGGATCATGTTTGGCGTTGGGTTGGCGCCATATCTGGCCAATATGCTGCCCGATATGCACATGTATGGTGATTTTTTGGTTGAAGGCGGCGGATTTTCTGATATTTTTTCGGCAGATTTATTGGGGTTCTTCTTGCCCACCCAGCTTCATCCGTTCTTTGGCGGTCTCATTCAGGCGATAAGCAACCATTCGTCGCCCCGTCCCGATGGTTCATTTTTCATGGTCGACAAAGGGCAGCAAATTTATCCTGGCTATACCGTGCTGGCGTTGGCGGTTGTGGGGGTGTGGAGCTTTCGGCGTCGTTGGGTTGTGTGGGCGGTCACCGGGTTCACGCTCTTCTTCTTTTGGGCCGCATTGGGGCCGCAAATCCGCATCAATGGCCACAACACCGGCATTCCTGGCATCTTTTTGGCGCTTACAAAAATTCCTTTCTTTCAGGCCAACCGCTATCCCAGCCGTTACAGCGTGATGATTCTGTTGGGCGTGGCGTTGTTGGCTGCCGCGGGGGTCTATGTTCTATTGCGACGCGTCCTCAGCTGGTCCGGGCGTCATGCTGCAACCGCTGGCCTGATTGCGCTCATTCTCTTCGAGCATCTCAGCATCCCTTTGCCTCTTTCTGATTTTCGTTTGCCCCGGGCCTATGCTGCAGTGGTGACCGATGATCGTCAGGATGCGCTGTTGGATCTACCCGTGGGTTGGCGTAATGGATTCAATGTTTTTGGCAAATCAGATGTCATCATCATGTATGAGCAATGGTGGCAGACTTATCATGGCAAACCCATTTTAGGGGGCAACACCAGCCGCAACCCTGAACATAAATTTCAGTATTTTCTAGAAAATCCGGTCATTGGCGTGCTGGCGGCCTTGCAAGATGATCGGCCCGCGCCCGAAGCTGATTTCAATCGCGCCCGGTTGCTGGCTCCCGATTTGTTGGCGTTCCTCAACATCCATACCGTATTGGTGCATCAGGATCGCGTGCCCTCTGATTTCGAATTACGCCTTACTCAATTGTTTCCTTTAGCATTGCAATCGGTGGATGCGGACATCGCTCGCTACGAGGCCATTTGGCCCGAGCGCCATCCCTTGGATGTAATCCCCACCGATGCCGCCATGTCATTTTATCTAGATAATGGTTGGGGGGTTGCCAGCATTTTCGCCGGACAAGCTGAGTTGTGGGCGGTGCATGCACAGGCCGCGCTGCTGTTGCCCGCCAGCGACCATCCTTCTACGCTAAAACTAACGCTGCGCACACCCGGCGAACAGACCCTACGTTTCGAGTTGGATGATCAGGTATTAGCAACGCATGTCTTGCCAGCAGGCATTCATGAAATCATCCTGCCAATCCCTCCCTCCACCCACGGTTTCCCCCGTCATCTTCATATCTTTGCCAGCAAGTCTTTCGACCCCGGCCTTCTGCCCCGTGCTGATGCTGCATCTGATTCCGATGACGCTTTCATTGGGCAAACACATATCCTTAGTCAGCTGCACATCGTAGCTCGTAGTGCGGGCAAAGATGTGGGGGATTTTGGGCATATTTACATCAACGGGCAGGAATTCAGCCCGAACCAAAGGGGCTACAATCTGGTCCTCATCGATCCTGCTGCGGGCCGGGTGTTGGGCGCCGCAAACTTCGACACTCATGATCCGCGTCAATCGCCCGAGGCCAGTGCTGCCATGGCCGCCTGGATCGACGCCCTCCCCGATGGCGTTATTGTCGCCGGGGCAGTGCGCGACGCTGCATCCCTCAGCCTGGGGGAAGACGCCGTGGCGGCGCTACGTCGTTTGGGGGTGACTGATGATATTCGAGGTTCCGTGCGGCGAGATCATGCATTCGTGGGCGTCAAGGGCGCTGTTCCCGGAACCGCGCTCAGCCACACCTCTGATCTGTGGCCTGTGACGGTGGTGGTTGGCCGTGGTTTTACCGCGCCAACACCCACCTTCGCCCTGATGCGTCTGGAGTGGCGAGAAAATTATTGATTTGGTGAAGGTGTATACACTATCCTTTCGTCAGGGGTTCGCCGTGTTCTTTCACTGTGATTTGGCGAAAGTCCGATGGCTTTTTGGGGCGATTTTCAATGTTTGGGAAGAATCATACAAAACGCTAATGCACATCAAATGGAATGACAATGTCTGGAGAGTATGGTGGGGGTATGAAAACCCAAATTCATACTCATAGGAGCAGAAAAATGATTGTAGGACGTCATAAAATGGAGAAATTTTTCCGTGAGGCTGCCGGTCTCAATATCGACAAAAATGATCTTAAGCGGATTTCTGATTTGGTTGGACGAAAACTCAACGATCTGTTGATTGTTGGCGTGCGGAATGCAGGGTACAACGGGCGTGATATTGTCATGGAGCCAGACCTGCCGCTGACAAAAGGGTTCATGGAAAGCATGAAGGAATTCAGCGCACTGGAAACCGAACTCGAGATTAAGCCAATCTTAGAACAGCTGGCTGCCTATCCCCCGTTGGATCTCGATTTGAGCGTGGACGTAGAGGAAATGTTGCCAGATTTAACAGGAGCCCTGCTTATCATCATGGCCCACACAATGAAGATCATGGAACCAAAGGTCACCAACCCCGACACAGAGATGTGGAAAAGGGTGGAAAAGATCCTCGATCACACGCTTTGACGCCCCAGAAAAATAATTGCCGATATGTTCGGGTTTCGCCTTGGCTCGATAATATGATTTCGGCATCATGCCGAGGATGGGTAAAATGACTGCCCGCGGTTTTGCTCGGGGGCCCCTTCGTGCTATCCTTGCCTAATGCATGCGCACGCATTACGCGTCCTTGAGTTTGAGAAAATCCTGGCTCGAATTGCCCGCTACGCCAGTTTCGAGCCAGGTAAGGCGCGCGTTTTATCCTTGCGTCCCACTACCGATTTGGACGAAGCCCAACTGTGGATGCAGGAGACCGAAGAGTCCCGTAGGCTCCTCGCCCAACAGCCGGGCCTGCATCTGGGGGGCGTTCATGATCTGAGCGAACATCTCGCCCAGGTGGAGCGGGGCGGCATACTCACACCTAATGAGCTCTTGCATATAAAATCGAGTTTGCTGCGAGCCCGCAAGTTACGCCAATTATTGCGGGCCAATGCCAGCACCGCACCAGCCCTGGCCGAATGGGGGGAGCGGATGCATGATCTCGAGCACGTCGCCGCGGAGATCGCTCGGGCCATCAGCGAACGTGGAGAGGTGCTGGATGGGGCCAGTGCTCGCCTGGCCAGGCTGCGAGCTGAAGTGCGAGTGCTGCAAGATCGGGTAATGGATCGCATCCAGCGCATCGCCCGCAATCCCGACAATGCCCTCTATCTGCAAGAGGCCATCGTCACCCAACGCCAAGGTCGCTATGTGTTGCCTGTGCGGGCCGAGTTTAAGGGAAAGATTCCCGGCATCGTTCATGATCAATCTGGAAGCGGCGCTACACTCTTTGTCGAGCCCTTTAGCATCGTGGAGCTGAACAACACCCTTCGTCAGCGCCAAAGCGAAGAGGAAGAGGAGGTGGTGCGCATTCTACGAGAGTTGAGCGAGCTGGTGGCTGATGAGGCGTTCTATCTGCATCTCACACAAGATGCTCTGGCCGGATTGGATGGCATCCTGGCCCGGGCCCAATACGCCGATGAAATCCACGCCAACGCTCCAGAACTGCTGGAATTCCGGAGGTCGCCCGACTTCAAGCCCGAACAACATCCCGGCGTCATTTTGGATCTTCATCAGGCTCGACATCCGTTATTGGATCCTGAGCGCGTCGTCCCCATCGATTTCCACTTTGGCCCAGATTACTTCATCATCGTCATTACCGGCCCGAACACTGGCGGTAAAACCGTTAGTCTTAAAACTGCAGGTCTTCTCACCCTGATGGCTCAATCGGGCATCCCCATCCCCGCCGCGCCCGGTTCTCGCCTCACGCTATTCGAAAACGTCTTTGCGGATATCGGTGACGAGCAGAGCATCGAACAGAACCTGAGCACCTTTTCCAGTCATACCACCAACATCGTGCAGATTTTGGAACACGCTACGCCTCATAGTCTGGTGTTGTTGGATGAGTTAGGCGCGGGCACCGATCCAGAGGAGGGCAGCGCCCTGGCCCGGGCGATTTTGCAACATTTACGGGATCATGGCGTCCCGGCAGTAGCCACCACCCATTATTCCGAAGTCAAACTCTTTGCACACGCCACCGCCGGCGTCGCCAACGCGTCGGTGGAATTCGCTCTCGACACTCTCAGTCCTACCTACGAACTCACCATCGGTCTGCCTGGGCGCTCCAATGCCCTGGCCATTGCCCGGAGGTTGGGCATGCCGCGAGCAATCGTGGACCTGGCCGAGAGCGCCATCCAGCCCGACAGCCTCACAGCGGATGCACTGTTGACAGAGATTCGCGCTGCACGTGACATGGCCCGTCGCGCACGTCAGCGGGCCGAGGCGCACGAACGCATCATCACCGCCCGTGAGGCTGAGCTTCGGGAGCAATTAGGTCATATCGAAGAGGCTCGCCGGGCAGTATTGAATGAGGCCCGGCAGGAGGTTCAGGCTGAGCTGGATGCACTGCGGGAGGAAATCCGCAAAGCGAGGGCGCGGTTGAACAAGGGGGGCGTCAGTCAGCACGAGCATTTCTTGCAAGAGGCGGAGAAAGCGCTCAAAGCTCGCCGCGAGGTGGAAAAGATATTGCCGGAGCGCGTGAACCCTCATCCCGACCGTATTCCTGGACCTCCCCAGCCTGGCGATATTGTGTGGGTGGAGAGCCTACATAGCTCGGGCGAAGTAGAGGATGTTTGGGAGGAGGATGGGGAGGCTGAAGTTCGAGTGGGGTCTTTTCGGTTGACCTTGCCTTTCGATCAGTTCGAGATCAAAGAGCGTCCTCAACCTGAGCCGAACGCGTCGCCAAGCCGCACCTTTGTACGGCCAGCGACCAGCCCCAGCATGGAGCTAGACCTGCGCGGCATGCGGGTGGATGAGGCGCTGGAGGCGTTGGATGAATACATCGATCGAGCCTATTTGGCAGAGCTTCCCTGGGGACGCATCATTCACGGCAAGGGCACAGGTGTGTTGCGCAAGGTGGTGCGTGACTTCCTGCGCAATCATCCAATGGTCTCCCATTATCGTTCGGGCGAGGCGGGGGAAGGGGGAGATGGCGTGACTATCGCCTATTTCGCCGGGAGCGAGGTTCGATCTTCTGAAGAAGCGTAGCGTCTACAGGGCGCTGCGCGCGAGCGTTGAAGATGCGGAGGCAGTCGTTGCCTGGCAAAAAAACGTCTCCGGGAGATGGTTGAAACGCTCCTGTTTGGCGTCCATCTCCCGGAGACCTGTCAAGAAACTACTGTCCGAGCTGGATATTGGCGCCGGTGATTGTCCAATAACCCTCAGTGGGATCGCCGTCATCACTGCCAGTTTTGTAACGACCATGCCCGGTCAGCGCCACCGCGCCCGCGCCCTCGGCCCATAGATGAATATCTTTACCTCGCAAGCAGACGATGATCTCATCCGCATCAGTGAGGGAGAACTCGCCATCGAAGCCCTTCCAGCGCACCCAGCCGCTGGCGAACTCCTGACGAAAGCCCTGGCCCGTGATCTCGGGCGTATCCTCCTCGCCCGCATCGAAGTACCACAGCACGCCATTGCCGCTGATGACGACCTCATCCGCGTTGCCCGTCATGCAGGCCCGACCATTGCCTTCCGCCTCGATCCAGCCGTTGCCCGCCACCGTATCTGCGCTGGCCACGGCCGCAGTCAGCAGGGTCGCCAGCACGAGCGCCAACATGAGAAAGGAGAGCTTCTTCCACATGGTATTTTCCTCCTGTGAGAAAGTGGGAAATAGGTTGAGAGTGATGCTACGGTCTCAGTATCCCATGGGAGTTTTAACCCCATGTCAACATTGTGTAAGAGGTGTGTAAAGTTCTTGCATCACGAACCTGCCTTTTTTCGCCCGCTGGGATAAAATAGCAATATCATTGCATCGATCCTCCATCTTTCGCGCCCGGAGCCTGCCCCATGCCCGAAATTCCTCACACGTTCACCAATCACCATCAACAATTGGTGGGGATGCTGCATATTCCCGACGCCCCAGGCCCACACCCCGCGGTGATCTTCTATCACGGCTTCACCGGCGATCGCATCGAAAATCACTTCATTTTCGTCAAGATGGCCCGCATGCTGGCCAAAGCGGGCTTCGTGGCCATGCGCTTCGACTTTCGCGGCTCGGGCGAGAGCGAGGGCGGGTTCGTGGAGATGACCCTGCCCGGTGAGGTGGACGACGCCCGCGTGGCCCTGGCCTGGCTGCGGGCCCGCCCCGAGGTGGACGCGGACAACGTCTCCATCCTGGGCCTGAGCATGGGCGGGGCCGTGGCCGCGACCATCGCCGGGGATGACCCCGGTATCCGCAAGCTGGTGCTGTGGTCGGCGCTGGCCGATCCGTTGGAGTTGTTCCAGGCGTCGGCCAGCAGCGAGCCGTTGCCGCCGCCACTGGGCCCGCAGCCCGACGGCACGTTCGATGTGGGCGGGCATCTGATCGGGCCCGGCTTCATCGCCACCCTGGGCCAGGTGCGCCCGCTGGAAAGCGTGAGCGCATTCCGCCGCCCGGCTCTGATCATCCACGGCACCGCGGATCCCACGGTGCCGCCAGCCCATGCCGAGCGTTTCTTGCGGGCCATTGGCGAAGAATACGCCGAGCTGCACTGGATTGAAGGCGCCGATCACACCTACTCCGCCCACGTGTGGGAACAGCAGGTGATGACCCTGACCCGGGACTGGCTGGTGGGGTGATGGCCTTTGCCATTATCGGCGGGCCACAGACCCGCCTGAGAGCATTTTTTGTTAGCCATTGTGCTGAGCCGGGTCTGCGACCCGGCGGCGTTTACCACTACCGGCGGGTCACAGACCCGCCTGGGAGCTTTTTTTAGACCCGCCTGAGAGCTTTTTTGTTAGCCATTGTGCTGAGCCGGGTCTGCGACCCGGCGGCGTTTACCACTACCGGCGGGCCACAGACCCGCCTGAGGGCTTTTTTTAGACCCGC
>Ga0256914_1004358_pt1 | contig 10649 bp, 10 predicted proteins | sample HulkmetaG_FD_191571 | JGI IMG/M metagenome (GOLD analysis project Ga0256914, IMG submission 191571) | Hydrothermal chimney microbial communities from Main Endeavour vent field at the Juan de Fuca Ridge, Pacific Ocean - Hulk | ecosystem: Environmental > Aquatic > Marine > Hydrothermal vents ...
TTGATAACCATGTCGATCTCCGACCAGTAAGCAAGGATTTTGACCTTTCCCGAAAGGGCTGCCTTCTTCTTGGCTGGATCTATGATTTTTTTCATGGTTTCATCTAAAAAGGCCCTGAGTTTTTGATCAGCTCTTTCGAGAAGATCGATATTCTGGTCCCTTTCTTCTTGAAACTTCTTACAGGAAGAGATGACGCCCTTTAACTCTCCTAAGAGGTTTTTCCATTTGGCAACGGCTTGCGATAATCTCGGCTCATTAGAGACCAACTTTTCCCAAGTAAAGAGACCTCTTTCCGCCTCTTCTAAGGCCTTTTCCACCTGTTTCCAACTCTCTTGACCAGGATTGTCTTTCCAATAGAGAAAAGCCGTTCTCAAGGCCTCAAATTTGGCGATTACGTCCTCGTTCATGACCATATCAATATCACCCCAGCGACCAAGTTCTACGACATCTCTTTTCTGGCCCTCAAGGGTTCGATAATTCACCAAACAGATAGACAAAATCACCAAGGCAATGAGACCAACAGTAAATAAGAGGCGTTGCTTAAGATTTAAACGCATGACCATTACTCCACCCCCAACAAAAGAGATTAAAAAATAATGGCTTATTTTACAACCCTAATAAGGGTCATCTTTAAGATAGAAATTAAATTTCTCTCCCTTGAGTTAGACCTACAGAAGGCTCTTTCTATATTTTTCTTTATTCGGTCGAAGTTGGCCAAATAATAAGAGATTTATCCAAATAAATTCCTAATTTATAGATTTTCCCGATCTTAATACTAAATTCAAAAAAGTAACACCAAGTTACTGAAGGAACATATTCGTCTCATTTTTAAAAACAAACTTCTTTAAAGAGATTTTCCTGTCTGCCGAAAAAATCTAGCAAAAAATTTTTAAATTTTCGGAAAAGTGATGAAAAAGTGCTGAACAGCAATAAAGGTGGTTTTTTAAAAAAATTTCTTTAAGAGGAGGGGCGTTATGGGCATTACCAGACAAATGGCGGGGAGCATCGTCCTTATCGGTTTAGTAGTCTTGATTATGGCCCTATGGGGAACCATAAGTGCCCGCTGGGAAAAAAGGCAGGTGGATCATCTGGCCCTCCTTTCTGAAGTGGACATGATCATGAACGAAGACCTCATCCAACCCCTTCAAGAAGCACGTCTGGCCTTCTATGAATGGCGCCATACCGGTGAGGAAAAAGACTGGAAAAAGATAGAATTTCAGCTCCAAAGGGTAAAAGAAAGCTTTCGAGGTTGGTCTTCGCAAATGAATCAATCCATCCCCGCAGCCAACCAGGAAATACAGGAAATGAGCAAGACCCTCCAGGCCTTTGAAGGTGCCCTCTTTGAGGCCAGGGGGAAACAGAAGGCCTTTCAAAGGAAATTCCAAGAGATTAAACAAGAGGTTGAGAAGATCACCACCCTTTGCCAAAAGGCCATGACCGAGGTCATTACTCCGGCCCAACAGAGGGCCGAGGCTTCTGGTTCGCCTCAAGAAGTAACTTATTGGGCCCAAATCAACGAATTGGTAAACGAGGGTATTATTCAAAATCTCCTCCAATTAGGGATCACTTTAGAAAACTTTTTCCAACTAAAGAATGAAATCGGTCAAAAGATGGAGGCCCTAGACCGAGGAGTATCAGATTGGGGGAAATTAGTAGCCAAAAACAAACCCCTTTATAACCTGCATGAAGAGATGGCAAACTCGGTATCAAGTATACGGAAAAAGATTTCTGAAATGATCCTACTAGGAAAAGAGCTTAAAAAGCAGGATAAAAAGATAGAAAAAATCTTCCAAGATATTATGAATATAAGTGAAAAGATAATGGAAAGCTATATTGACCCCAAAAAAGAACTTGTAAGTAAAAAGGCCGAATCGATAGCTTCATTTATTATCAAAGTATATGCTTTAGGAATTTTGGTCTCAGTTGGTCTACTTTTAATTATTTGGAATATTAACAAACGAGTAATAGAATTTGTTAGAGTTCAAATAGATGTATTAAAAGAACTTGGCAATTTCAATCTTTCAATCTCTCCTTCTTTTCGTCATATTAAACCGAATAAAAATGGTAACATATTAGAAAGAGCTGCTGCTTATCTTTTAGAATTTCTCCATTCTATTCGTCAGGCTTTAGGAGATACAATCAAGACTAGTAAAGAAGTTTTTGAAAACAGTTCCCAACTTTCAAATATTTCTGAAGAGATGCGCTCGGTAGCCAAAGAGACGGAAACGCAAGCCAAAGAAATTAATACTTCTACAGAAAAGATAGAAGAAACCATATTTACCATTGCTAGATCGATGGAAGAAATGAACAAAGCCGTAGAGGAAATTGCTCGCCACACCATGGAGACGAGTCAGGTGGCTGAAAAGGCCCGCACGGAGGTCCATTCTGCCCAAGAGGTCATTTCCAGATTGGCCGCTGCTTCAACCAAGATAAGCGAAGTGAGCCGGCTCATCGTCAATATTGCTGATCAAACTAATTTATTGGCCCTAAACGCCACCATCGAGGCCGCCCGGGCGGGGGAGGCCGGTAAGGGCTTTGCCGTGGTGGCCAACGAGGTCAAAGAGCTGGCCCAACAGACCGGACAAAATGCCGGAGAGATAGAACAAATCGTCAGCGATATCCAACAAAACTCCGAAGATGCCTCAAAGGCCATGGAAAACGTGGCCATGATCATCGAACAATTGGCCGAATATGCCCGTGGGATTGCTACCGCCGTAGAGGAGCAAACCGCCGTCACTCATGAGGTGAGCTCTCAGGCGGCACAGGCCAGAGGAGAAGCAGAAATATTTAAAGATACCAGCCAAAATCTGATGGCCATGAGCACTCAACTCTTAAAGAGGGCCGAAGATATCCGCCAATGCAGCGCCGAATTACACCAGCTCACCGAAAATCTGCATCAGGAGGCCCAAAAATTTAAAGTCGATTAAATTTTGACCTCCAAACGCCAGGGCTATATTTTTCTCTTCGCCTTCGTCTAGTAAAATGCCCTGGCATGCGGTTTGATGTAATCACCATCTTTCCAGAGTATTTTGACTCGCCGCTGGAAACAGCGGTGCTTAAAAAGGCCCGGGCAAAGGGCCTTATCCAGGTACGCCTGGTCAATCTCCGTGACTTTGCCTTTGACAAACACAAGATGGTAGATGACCGCCCCTTCGGTGGCGGAGAAGGGATGGTCTTTAAACCTGAGCCGCTTTATCGGGCCATTGAGGCCTTGCGTCAAGATTCCCCTGCCCCCTGGGTGGTCTATCTCTCCCCCCAGGGGCGGGTCCTTACCCAAGAGATCGTCAAGGAGCTTTACGAGAAGAGACGTCTCATCTTGATCTGTGGCCGTTATGAAGGTATTGACGAACGCATTCGCGAGCATTGTATAGATGATGAGATTTCCATCGGCGATTACGTGGTCTTCGGTGGAGAAGTGGCGGCTCTGGTGATCATTGAAGCCGTTTCCCGCCTCGTCCCCGGGGTGGTAGGGTGCCGGGACTCGGTCGAAAAGGAGTCCTTTAGTGAGGGGCTCCTCAAGTATCCACAGTATACCAGGCCGCGAGATTTCCGCGGCTGGAAGGTGCCAGAGATCCTCCTTTCCGGTGATCACGCCCAAATTGCCAGGTGGCGCCGGCAAAAATCCTTAGAGATCACCTTGAAACGGCGGCCAGATCTCTTAAAAAAGGCCAAACTCACCGAGGAAGACCGAAAATTTTTACAAAAATTGGGTTGGCAGGGAGATGGAACCTAATCTTTACTTGGCCCTGGTACATTATCCGGTGATAAACAAAGAAGGTCGCCTCATTGCTTCCTCTATCACAAACCTTGATCTACATGATATTGCTCGTGTCTGTCGTACTTACGGTATAAAGCGTTATTTTGTCGTTCAGCCCTTGCGTGATCAACGAAAATTAATAGAAGAGTTACTTGAGTATTGGCAGAATGGCTATGGTAGGGTATATAACCCCGATCGGCGGGAGGCGCTAAAACTGCTTAGAGTGGTGCCCTCGCTTTCGGTGGCGGTAAAAGAGGCCGGACAGGGAGAAAGGCCCATTCTTATAGCTACCGAAGCACGATTGGGGATGGCTAATCTCTCTTTTCAAGAAGGGCGAGAATTGGTAAATTCCGGTCGGTCTGTGCTTTTGTTGTTTGGCACGGCCTGGGGCCTGGCCCCTAGATTATTAAAAGAATGTGATTATATACTCGAACCCATCAAGGGGCGGGTAGATGAGTATAATCACCTTTCGGTCCGCTCAGCAGCGGCCATCATCGTCGATCGTCTGCTGGGGGAGCCTTGGTGGCAAAGGGCGTAAGGAGGATAGATCATGTTTCCGGTAATCCACGAGATTGAAAAGGAATATATGAGGAAAGATCTCCCGGATTTTCGCCCCGGTGACACGGTAAAGGTCTATTTTCGGATTGTCGAAGGAGAAGAAAAAGAGAGGGTGCAGGTCTTTCAGGGGGTGGTTATCCGGAAGCGGGGCTCCGGCACCGGAGCAACCTTCACGGTCCGTAAAGTCTCCTACGGAATCGGCGTCGAAAGGACTTTTCCTTTACATTCTCCGCGGTTGGAAAAGATCGAAGTGGTCAGACGAGGCAAGGTGCGTCGAGCAAGACTCTATTACCTGAGAGGCCGCAGTGGCAAAGCAGCTCGGATTAAGGAGAGACGTTAGCCTTGTTTTGGAAGACTAAGGAGCGCTGGATAAGGGAAAAACGTTATCGTCAGAGCGGTTTCCGACTCATTGCCGGTGTAGATGAAGCAGGCCGCGGGGCCTTGGCCGGCCCGGTGGTGGCGGCGGCGGTCATTTTGCCTGAAGAGTTCGATCACCCAGACCTCGACGACTCCAAGGTCCTCACCCCGGAAAAGAGGGTTGAACTCTATGAAATAATCATCAAAGAGGCCGTTTCTTATGCCGTGGCCAGCGCCAGTATCGAAGAGATAGACGAACACGGTATCCTCCGGGCCACCTTGATGGCGATGACCAGGGCCTTGGAATCCCTTGAACCCCCACCACAATTAGCCCTAATCGATGGGCAGTTCACCACCCCTTGGCGTGGGCTTCAAAAGGCCATCATTGATGGAGATGCCCTTTGTCTCTCCGTGGCGGCGGCTTCTATTTTGGCCAAGGTGACCAGAGACCGATTTATGGAAGAAGCAGACCGAGAATTCCCTGAATATGGATTTTTCCAGCACAAAGGGTATGCCACCCGTCGCCACTTGGAGGCCCTAAGAGAATATGGCCCCTGCCCGTTACATCGTCTCTCTTTTAAGCCGGTGGCCGAAGCCAAGGAACGCCAAAGAACTTGGGCGCCAGGCGGAAAGGCTGGCGGCCCTCTACTTACGCCTCAAAGGTTATCAAATCATCCATCGTAATTGGCGGACCCGCTTAGGTGAGATAGATCTCATTGCCCAACGCTGGAATACCCTGGTCTTCGTAGAGGTAAAGGCCCGGGCCAGTCTGAGACGAGGACACCCGGAAGAGGCCCTAACCCCTTACAAACGACAAAAACTCCTCTCTTTGGCCAAACTCTATCTGGCTGGTCACCCTGAAGAGGCAAAGGCCGTCCGTTTTGATGTTATAGCTATTGATTTTTCTCAAAAACGGCCCCAAATTAGACATTATCAAGGGGTCATCGAAGATGAATGAAAAGAAAAGATCGGGTTTTGATCATTTGGAAGAAAGAGAGAAGAGCCTTGTTCGGCCCCGTCGCCCCCCCTGGTTTGAGAGACGCCTACCCGATTACCAGGAGATCCTTTCAGCCAAACCTGAAGAAGCCGAAAAGATCATGCGATCCCTTTCCCTTAAAGAGCAAATGGAGCTAGTCCTCCAAACTCCATGGGAGCTTAGGGAACGCATCATCGTCCTTTCACCTCAGGCCGAACGCCTGGTCAAGAGCCTCCCTCCACAGGAACTTTTCTGGACGCTTAAGGCCGTAAGTCCAGAAGAGGCCGTCACCCTCCTTTATATGGCCACCCCAACCCAGATCCAGTTTCTCTTCGATCTTGATTGCTGGAAAAAGGATCGCTTGGCCCTGGATCGGGTCCTGGCTTGGCTCACCCTGCTCTTTGAAGCTACGGAGGACAAGGTAGCCGAATGGTTGCGGACGGTGGATTTTGATTTTCTGGTCATCGTCATGAAACGGCTGATCGAAGTCTATAAACGTCCAGACGGTGTCGATCTCACCGAGGCCAAAGACTGGCTTCCTCCTTATACCTTGGATGAGACGTATTTTATCTCCTTTCGCCTAGATAAATTTGAACCCCTTACCCGTCGTCTAATCGAGATCCTGATGGAGATTGATCCGGCTCGGTATCGAGACCTAATGGAATCCGTGATCTGGGAACTACCGGCAGAGACAGAGGAAATGGCCTATCGCTGGCGCAGGGCCCGCTTAGCCGATTGGGGGGTGCCGGATTACTTTGAGGCCCTGGATATTTATGCCCCGTTACCACCGGACCGCGTCCGCCGTATTGAACCATCTTATCTTCCGCCTCCAGAAGAAATAGAAGAAGCCCCACCGCCGGCCTTTCTCCCGGCCATCCAAACGGAAGGGATAGATTTTTTGAACCAGGCCTTGTCTCGGATCACGGATTACCGGCAGGTAGATCGACTAAAACGTGAACTGGCCTGGATCGTCAACAAGGTCCTCATGGTCGATGTAGGAACCATTGATGACGTAGAAGAGGCCAAACGGGTACTTGATAAAGTGGCTGGCTACCTCAACCTGGGGCTCGAATATCTTTCCGGACGCAACCCAGAAAAGGCGGTAGAGATATTAGAGAATTATTTTCTGGAAGATATCTTTCGGGTAGCTCAGAATCTCATCGTAGGCCTGCGTAAATATGCCCGGGAGATCATTACCCAGGAAGGCCTTGATCCTCGCGTCTTTAAACACCTGGACGAACCCTATGCCTCCTATTTTAAGGGGGTCATGGCCAATGAGGCCAATCGGATTTTGCTTTTTATCCCGAGCAAAATGGGCACAGCCGAAGAATATCGGCCCTTCCGTACCCTGACTGAGATAGAACGAGTCCGCCGTGTCCTTACCGAAATTCGTTACTGGGCTCCCCTCATTCAGAAGGCCTTTGGTATCCCACCTCAATGGGTGGCTGAAATCGTCTTGAAAAAGACAAATTTATTAGAACCAGCAGACATAAAGTGGTCTGTACTGATCCTGACCGGGCTTGCCCGTTGGCTTATCAAAGGCGAATTCAAATTTGAGGCTATTCCTGAAAGGGAATGGCCGGAGGTGATTGGTCGTTTGATCTATAGGGAGCACGGGATGAAGCGCGGCTCGGTACCAGTCAAGATCAAAGAAGAGCTCTTAAAGAATTTTTCTGCCCTTAGCCTTGAAATTGGTCAACCTCCGGAGGAGGACCTACTGGAGAGCTTTATTAATTTTTGTCTCTTCCGGGCCGAGGAAGAATTCGCTTTTGCCGATAAAAGCTTGCCTCCTAATCCACGCTACGTACAAAGTATCCTTATCGAACTTGGTCAGGATTAGTAAAGAAGTTTCGATAAAAAAATTTGAAAAAATATTATCAAGTTAAACAAAATATTCTATTCATATTGTAAAAAGACTCAAGTTTATAGTATCTCGCCGATTATAATTTTTCTTGACATAAGTTTCATCTTTATGTTTAATAAAATAAATTGAGATTGGATTGCAAAATGGACCTAAGGGGCGGGGTTTTCTCTAATAATCAAAGTATTTGGGCCTTCTGGCTAGCCACCCCCAAAAGAAAGGTTGTTTTCTCAGAGTTCACAAACACAAGGGTTTCTCTTGTATCGCTTATTCTTGGTAAAGGGTTATTTTGTTTTTAAGAAAATTTTTAAAGTAACTCTATGAAATTATCAAAGTTTGTTTTTACTAAAAAATTTTATCCAGAAAAGAATCTAATTGAATTCGAGGGCTCTCTTATTTCTCTTCATTGTCATCACTTCAATTGTGGCCTTCTAAAAGGTCTTGAAGAGTTAAAAGGAATAGATGGTCTAAATTTATTTGTAAAAACAACAGAGGAAGTCTATTATCATTTCTTTTCAGATTATTTAAAAAGACATCCCGAATTTGAAACTATTGAAGATAAGTTACAAGTCGCTTCAGAAATGTATTATGCTTTTGGGTATGGTCTTTTAGATTTAAGTAATTTAACCGAAAATGGTGGTATAGCTAAAGCTCGTTCTTCATATTATGTCACTGCTTGGTTAGCTAAATATGGCCGTAGATATTCACCTGTCTGTTATTTTACTTGTGGATTTATTGCTGGAATTTTAGAAGTGATTTTTAATAAAAGTTTAGGAACCTATAGAGTCAAAGAAATTAACTGTTTAATTGTAGGCGATGATTATTGCAAATTTGAGGTAGAAAAAATCTGATATGGCAATAGACGCACAAAAAATTATATCGATATACTCATCAGGAGAATTACCTAGAGATCAAAAAGGGATTATTGGAATATTTGGTATATATGCTGCTTATAATTATAATGAATTTTTTTATAAAGTAGTATCAAGAGCTATTATGCAAGTAAGTGAAGAAGAAGCAGAAAAAATAGAAGCTCAGCTTTATCAAGCTGTATTAGATTGCGCTTATTATACATTTCATGGTGCCCGTACTTCGATGACTTGGAAACAAGAAGTGAGTCCAATGATAAAAACTCCTGAAGATGAAGTAGAAGCACTAATTGCATTTACAAATGTTTTTGGGATAGGATATTTAGAAATCGTAGAATTGGTTCCTGGGGAAAAGTTAGTTACCCGTGTGTCCAATGCTTATGATCCTGCGAGATATCTTGAAGAATACGGCCCTCAACCCAAGGGAAGATGTTATATGTTTAGAGCATGTACGGCAAGTTATATGGATTTAGTTTATGGTCCGCGTTTTCCTAAAGGCATAGGAACATTTAAATGCGAAGAAGTAAAATGCCGAAGTATGGGGCATCCTTATTGTGAATTCGTAGCAACTAGAAAAGAAAGATGACCCAATTGTCTTCACCATCTCCTAATTCACAGCCGGCCATCGAAGTGATGGAGGTAGCGCCAGAAGAAATTCTGGCAGCTATCCCTAATGCTGTTTTCGCTACAGATAAAGATATGAGAATAATCTATTTTAATAAAATAGCTGAACAAATAACAGGATTCAAAAAACAAGAAGCTATTGGAATGTTCTGTCGCGATGTAATTAAGTCTGATCTATGTGAATATGAATGTTTAATTAAACGAGTATTAGATTCTGGTAAAAGTATATTTCATGTAAAAACAAAAATTGTTACTTTAGAAGGAGAAAGAATTCCTGTTTTAGTAAACACTTCTCTTTTACATAATAAAGGAGGGAAAATAGTTGGGTATTTGGTAATTTTTCAAGATATTTCTGATATACAAAGAACGATGGAAGAACTGCAACATGCTAAACGTTTGTTGGCAGAAAAAAATAAATCTTTAAGGTTAGCCTATAAACAACTTAAATTAACGCAACAACATTTAATACAAGCTCAGAAAATGGAATCTTTAGGAAGACTGTCAGGTGGAATGGCTCACCATTTTAATAATATTTTATGCGGAATTTTGGGACATTTAGAACTTCTTCGTAACCATATTAAACATGAAGATATAAATAATGTCTACTTAGATAAAATAGAGAAATCTACTTTAAAAGCAGTAAATTTGGTACAAAAAATTCTCACCTTTGCTCAAGGAATAAAGACAGAAATCGAGACAGTAGACATAAACAAAATCATAATAGATTTGACAAAGACTTTAAAAGAAAACCTAGATTCAAATATAGAAATAAAATTGGAACTATCACCTGATTTATATACAATAGAAGGTGATCCAAACCAGATTTATCATGCTTTATTCAATCTTTGTATAAATGCTCAAGAAGCTATGCCTGAAGGAGGCGTAATTACTATCAAGACGGAAAATCAAGAAGTATTAGCCAATAATATTGAACCAGGACAATATGTAGTCATAAGTATCTCAGATACTGGTGTAGGTATTAATCCTGAGATTAGAGATAAAATTTTTGATCCCTTCTTCACTACTAAAGAACCAGGAGAAGCCATAGGATTAGGGCTTTCCATGGTTCACGGTATCGTTAAGGCTCACGGAGGACATATAAGCTTCAAAAGTTCTCCTAATAAAGGAACGACATTTTCCCTTTATTTCCCCGCGCAAAACAGCAAAAATCAAAGCCTTAAATAATATTCTAAATAATTTTACAGATCTTTTTCTAAATTAGATAGTCGCTTTTCGATCTCGTTTAAGCGTTTTTCAAGGTCGTTAAATCTTTTCTGAAAATATTCTAGGAGTTGATTCTCGCCTTCGGGGTCGTACCTTTTCACTGATTTTTGATTAAAAAACCAGAGACCAAACACCAGAAGCCCCAAAATCAAAAGGACCCAGGGGCCAAAAGGCCCTAAAGCAAAGGGTGGCCCAGGGGGACCAGGAGGCGGTGGAGGGCCAAAAGGAGGACCACAACTCGTCATCAAAACAAGACCGATAAGCACCGAAAAAGACTTTAAAAATTTTCTCATGATAACCTCCTGCAAAAAATTAAGTTATAAAGCTTCCCAGGCTAAAATTTATAGAGGGACAAGGACTCCATTTTCCGTAGGCCTTAGAGCCTCTAAAGGAGTCCGTCCCTCTGTCCCTCAACTCCCAATA
>Ga0256914_1004359_pt1 | contig 10649 bp, 10 predicted proteins | sample HulkmetaG_FD_191571 | JGI IMG/M metagenome (GOLD analysis project Ga0256914, IMG submission 191571) | Hydrothermal chimney microbial communities from Main Endeavour vent field at the Juan de Fuca Ridge, Pacific Ocean - Hulk | ecosystem: Environmental > Aquatic > Marine > Hydrothermal vents ...
GACACGCGCGGCATGGGCGCCAAACGTCGAAAAGAGCAACACCAGCAGCAACCCACATCGCATTGGACGCATCTGTCGTTTTCCCATGCCTACCCCCCGCCGAATTCGATCACTTTTTTCTGCGGTGACAGATCGATCTCGTCGAAACAGACACCCGCCCGGCGCTCGAGCACGAACAGCACCGCGTCGGCAACATCGTCCGGCAGCAGATGGCAGCCGGCGGCGGAGGAGGGACGAAAATCCTGTCCGGCGAAGAAGTCACTGCGCACCATACCGGGGTTGACGAGGGTGACGCGCACGCCAGCACCGGCGCACTCTTCGCGCAGACTCTGGGCAAACCCCCGCAGCGCGAACTTGGTGGCCGCATAGACCGCCCCCTTCCGCCCGCCCCTGCGCGCCGCTTCGGAGCCGATGAGGACCACATCGCCCTGCTGCTGGCGCTTGAGCAGCGGCAGCAACGCCTGCGTCACCAGCATCTGGCTGGTGAGGTTGACATCGACGAGGCGCCGGATCTGCCCGGCGGAGAACGTCTCCAACCCACCGAACTGGCCATAACCGGCATTGAGGATCAGCCCGTCGATCCGGCCCAGCTCTTTTTTCAACGACTTCAGCATCCGTTCCAGCGCATCGAGACGGGAAAAGTCACAAGGCAGGAAACGGAAGGCGGGATGGCCCTCCAGTCCGCCAGCATCGCGGGAAAGGCCGACGACAAGGCCGCCGCGCCCGACGATGCCCCGGGCAATGGCCAGTCCGATGCCCCGGCTCGAACCGGTGACGATGTACCGCTTGCCTTCAATCATTGTGATGCTCCAGCCTGCCGATCAGCTCTTCCACAGCGTCGAGACGAGCGGCGATCAAACGTGTCGCCGCGGCCGGCTCGAACCCACCGGCCGGGCTGGCGGCGTTGTCCGATATCACCTTCAGACAGGCGACGTTGCAACGATCGGTAAAGCGCAGTGCCGTCTCGACGAACCCCGACGCCTCCATCTCGACCACCTGATGGTGACGATAGCGGGTATCGGGGGTTGCTACGGTCAGCACCTCGGCGGCCGCTGGATCGCCGGCGGCCAGCGGCAACCGCCACTGCCGGCCACTGGCCTCGTCGATCACCGCCCGGGCAAGCACCGCCGAACCAATGGCCAGATCCCGATGGCCGGCGATGCCGATATTGAGCCACGGCACCGTGGACACCGACCGGCTCACGCTCTGCAACCAGGCGCAACCGGCGGCGGCCGCCGCGCTGCCCTGGCCGCTGATGACCAGATGGATCTCCGCGCCACGATAGATGCGAAAGCCATACCGTTTCGACAACGGTTCGAGGCGGAAATGGTCGACCAGCGGTCGCGCCTCGGCCATCCAGGCGACGACGATGTTCAGCATCGCGCGCAACGCCCCCGTTCTTCCGCCAGCGCGGTGTAGTACCGCGCCCGCGCCAGCTTGCCCCGCTTCTCCGCCCCCTGCGCCAGGATGCGGCATTTCTCGACCAGCATCGCGCGGGTCGCCGCCTCGTCCCCGGCGTCGAGCAGCCCGCTGTCGAGCATCTTGAGCAACGCCCTCACCCGAAAACGATCCATCCCCCAATGGCGCCGCGACAACTGATCGGCATGCCCTCCGTACTTGACGATCTGCGGAGTCTCGACGAAGGCCACCGCTTCCCGGGCGCAGAGACGCAGCCACAGATCGTAATCCTCGCAGGCGGGCAACGACTCGTCGAAACCGCCGTGATCCCGGAACAGGCTGCGATGGATGGCCACCGACGACGGTGAGATCACGCACAACGGCAGGCAGTGCCGGTAGATGCGGCCACCGCGCTTGGCATGCTTCTTCATCGCGTTCACCCGCTTGCCATTGCGAATCCAGATCTCCTCGGTGTGGCAGAGACGGCAGCCGGCATGCTCTTCCAGCGCGGCACGCTGGGCCGCCAGCTTGCCCGGCAGCCACTCGTCGTCGGAGTCGAGAAACGCCAGCCACTCTCCACGGGCGGCGGCGATGCCGGCATTGCGCGCGGCGCTGACGCCACGGTTCTGCTGCACCAGACAGCGCACCCCGGGAAACCGCCGCGCCATCAGCGCCGCCGTGCCGTCGTCGGAACCGTCGTCCACCACGATCACTTCCAGTGGCGCCAGCGTCTGCGCCAGCACCGACGCCACCGCCCGCGGCAGCACTTCGGCACGGTTGTGGCTGGGTATGATGACGGAGACGGAAAAGCGCATGGAGGCCGGGCGATGGTGGAATCGGGGCCCATTGTAGCAATCGTGGCAAAAACAACGGCTGGGATTTTTTTCCCATCCATGAAACAATCAGCCGCTCCCGTTCCTGCACCGCCCATGGCCGACGCCCCCCTGCAACAAGCCACCACCCGAATGCTGCGGCCACTGGTACGCCTGCTGCTGCGCCACGGCATCACCCACGCCACCCTCAGCCAGTGGCTGAAGCGGCTCTACGTGGAGACCGCGGCATCGACGGCCGGCCTCGACGACCGCCGGCCATCGCTCTCCCGCATCGCGCTGGTCACCGGCATCCACCGCAAGGAGGTGCGACGGGTGCTGGACGAGCCGTCGCCGGCGGACGACCACCCTCCCCGCCACAATCGCGCCGCCCGCGTCGTTCACGGCTGGATGCGCGATACCGACTTTCTCGACGCCGGCAAACCACGGGAGCTGCCATTTGCCGGGGACGGCGCCGACTTCGGCGAACTGGTCAAACGCTACAGCGGCGACATCCCCGCCCGCGCCGTGCTCGACGAGCTGCTGCGCACCGGCATCGTCAGCCGCGGCGACGACGACAAGATACGCCTGGTCAAACCGGGCTACGTTCCCTGCCGAAGCGACGGGGAGATGCTGCGGCTGGCCGCGGAAGCCGTGCGCGACCTGCTCGAGACGGTGGACTACAACCTGGCCCAGGCCGGTTCCGCGTCGCGGCTGCAACTGAGCGTCGCCTACGACAACCTGCCCGACGAAGCGGTGGCCGCTTTTCGCCGGCTCGGCCGCGAGCGCGCGATGGAGCTGCTGCACGAGATGGACGCCTTCCTCCGCCGTCACGACCGGGACGCCAATCCGGCAAGCACCGGCAAGGGCCGCCATCGCGCCGGCATCGGCATCTACTGTTTCGAGGAGCCGCAAGACCATGAAGAGTGAACCACGCCTGCTGCTGGCCCTGCTGCTCGGCCTCGCCGGCTGCAACGAAGGCGGCATCGTCGGCACCGGCACCGGAGACGACCCCGCGACCCCGGTCGTGGCGGCCGACACCACCGCCCCACCACGGGAGGCCGGCACGACGGCCGCCGACCAACAGGCCATCTGCGCCGCCCTGCCACCGGCCCTGGCCGGCGACGTCGCCGGCTCGCCCATCACCACCGCGGCCGACTGGCAGCCGGTGAGCGACACCGCCTTTCACTGCCAGTGGCGTGCGCCGGCGAGCATCGGAGAGAGCATCGTCACCATCCGCTTCGACACCGACCCGGCCGCCATTGACGGGCTCGGCCGTGGCGACTACATCGGTCCCGATGCCACCATCACCGGCAACGGCTACCGGCTCCACGATCCGGCGGGATGCCGGTTCGGCATCGCCGTGCCGGTGGCATCACGGCTGCTGGTGAGCGTGACCAGCGAGAACCGGGCAGCCTGCCACAGCGGCATTTCGACGCCACCAACCACCACGGCGTTGAACCGCCTCGCGGCAGCGGCGATCGCAGCCGCCGGACCATGACACCAACGAGACAACCACGGATCCACGCCATGCAACGTTTTTTCCAGAATTTCATCGACCGCCTGGCCGGCGCCACCGACACGGCACCCGACGACGAGGAGGTCAGAATCGCCACCGCGCTGTTGCTGGTGGAGATCGGCCAGGCCGACCACCAGTGGCAGGAAAGCGAGATCGAGGCGATCGTCGAGCGGCTGGCTCGGCGCTTCGACCTGGACCGTGAAACAGCGGCCACGCTGCTGGAGGAGGCGCGCCAACGCGACACGGAGCAGATCTCCCTGCACCCAACGCTACAGGTTATCAATGCCCACTTCACGCCACGGCAGAAGCAGCAGATCGTCACCGACTGCTGGCGGGTGGCCCTTGCCGACGGCGTCCTCGATCACCATGAGGAACATCAGATCCGGCGTATCGCCGATCTGCTCCACCTGCCCCACAGCGCCTTCATTCAGGCCAAGCTCCAGGCCGAGGCCGAGCGCGACGGCGAGGCCGGATGAGGGCCGGCCGGATCCGGGCGGCGGGTGGTGCCGGCACCGACCCCCCAATACGGCCCCCGTTGCATCGACGGTTGTCGAACTCACCGTGGCTTCACCCGGTGGATTCACGGGCGTGCCGGATCGCCAATTGCTATGATGGGGCAAACCCGTGGAGAGACGCGCCATGTCCCCTTCCCTCCCCGATACGCTGGTCCAGCGCAGCGAGCAACGCTGGCACGAACTGGCCGACAGCCACCCCCGCCTCGCCACGCTCGATGACGCGGCACGGAACAAACTGCTGACGGTCTGGCAACTCAGCGACTTCGCCGCTCACTGGTGCAGCCGCCACCCGGACGACTTCATCGCCCTGTGGCGCAGTGGCAGGCTCGACCAGCCCCACGACAGCGGCGCCTTTTCCGATCTGCTCGACGACGCCCTCACCGACATCACCGACGAACCGACGCTGCTGCTGCGCCTGCGCCGGATCCGTCACCGCGAGATGTTCCGCATCGCCTGGCGCGACCTGCTCGGCCTGGCCACGCTGGAGGAGACAATGCGGGCCTGTTCCGATCTGGCCGACGGCCTGGTCGGGCGCGCGCTGGAGTGGCTCCACGACGACCTCTGCCGGCAACCCGCCGGCACCCCACGCAATGCCGCCGGCGAGGCGCAGCGCATGGTGGTGCTGGGCATGGGCAAGCTCGGTGGGCAGGAGCTCAACTTCTCCTCCGACATCGATCTGATCTTCGCCTACCCCGAGGCCGGCCAGACCGACGGACGGCGGCCCCAAGACAACAGCCAGTTCTTCACCCGGCTGGGGCAGCGGCTGATCAACGCCCTGCACAAGCAAACGGCCGACGGCTTCGTCTTCCGCGTCGATATGCGGCTGCGGCCCTTCGGCGCCTCGGGCGCGCTGGTGACCCACTTCGACGCGATGGAGGAGTACTACCTGCGCCACGGCCGCGAATGGGAACGCTATGCGTTGCTCAAGGCGCGGGTGATCGCCGGCGACGAGGCGGCGGGACGGGCGCTGCTGTCGCGGCTGGAGGGTTTCGTCTATCGCCGTTATCTCGACTACGGCGCCCTGGCCGCGATGCGGGAGATGAAAAGACTCATCACCATCGAGGCGGCACGCAAGGGTCAGGGCGACAACCTCAAGACCGGCCCCGGCGGCATTCGCGAGGTGGAGTTCATCACCCAGGTGTTCCAGCTCACCTACGGCGGCCGCGACCGCCACCTGCGCAGCCCCCATCTACTGCCGACGCTGCACTACCTCGGCGAGCGCGGCCTGCTGCCAGCCGCCAGCACGACCGAATTGCTGGATGCCTACCGCTTTCTACGGGTGGCCGAGAACCATCTGCAGATGCTCAACGACCAGCAGACCCACACGCTGCCAACGGCCGACGAGGCGCGCCGACGCATCGCCGCCGGGATGGGCTTTGCCCGCTGGGACGATTTCCATGCCGCGCTGGAAGCCCACCGCACCCGCGTCAACCACCACTTTCAGCAGGTGTTCGGCGACGACGAGGCCAGCGGGGCCGACCCGCTGCAGACCCGCCTGGAGACTCTCTGGCTGGCGCTCGACGGCCATGAGGAGATCGACGCCGAGCACCTGCTCGAAGCGGCGGGCTTCCACCACCCGGCACAGACGGCCACGGCGCTGCGGAACTTCCACGACGATCGCCGCATCCAGGCGCTGTCGGCCGATGGCCGCAAGCGGCTGGACCGGGTGATGCCACCGCTGCTGGCCACCGTCGCCGCCACCGACGACCCCGACGAGACGCTGCGCCGGCTGCTCGACCTGCTGGCCAACATCGCCGGCCGCACCGTCTATCTCTCGCTGCTCGGGGAGCAACCCCAGGTGTTGCGACAACTGGTGCGGCTGGCCGCGGCCAGCCCCTGGGTCGGTGACTATCTGGCGCGCCACCCGATCCTGCTCGACGAGCTCATCACCCCCGAGTCGCTCCATCGGCCGCCCGACCGGGCCGGGCTGGAGCAGATCCTCGACGCCCAGTTCGCCCGCATCGAGCCGGACGACGACGAACAGGTGATGGATCAGCTGCGCCACTTCCGCCATGCCCAGGTGTTCCGCGTGGCGGCGGCCGACATCCTCGGCGCGCTGCCGGTGATGAAGGTGAGCGACCACCTGACCTGGATCGCCGAGGTGACGCTGAACCGGGTGCTGGCGGTGGCCTGGCGCAAGACCACCGCCCGCCACGGCGAGCCGGAGTACCACATCGACGGCCAACGCCGGCGGGCACAGTTCGTCATCGTCGGCTACGGCAAGCTCGGCGGCTACGAAATGGGCTACCAGTCCGATCTGGACATCGTCTTCCTGCACGACTCGCAGGGCGAGAAGCAGTACACCAACGGCCGCCGCAGCCTCGACAATGCCACCTTCTTCGCCCGCCTCGCCACCCGCATCATCAGCCTGCTGACGACGCTGACCGCCGCCGGCGAGCTCTACGAGGTCGATACGCGGCTGCGGCCGTCCGGCAAGTCGGGGCTGCTGGTCTCCAGCCTCGAGGCCTTCCGCCGCTATCAGGAGAACGAAGCCTGGACCTGGGAGCATCAGGCACTGGTCCGCGCCCGGCCGGTGGCCGGCGACGCGGCGCTCGCCGACGCCTTCGGCCGGTTGCGATCGGCCATTCTGTCGCGGCCACGGGATCGTGCCGCACTGCGGGCCGAGGTGGTGAAGATGCGCGAGACGATGTGGCGCGAACACAAGGTTCTGGAGGCCGACTGGTTCGACCTGAAGCGGTCGCCAGGCGGCATCACCGACATCGAGTTCATCGTCCAGTATCTGGTGCTGGCCCACGCCGCCGACCATCCCGGGCTGACGCGCTGGACCGACAACATCCGCATCCTGGTGACGCTGGCCGATGCCGGCATCATCGACCCGGCGGAGGCCCAGGGGCTGATGGATGCATATCGGGCAATGCGTGATAAAATCCACCGCCTCAATCTGCTGGGACGCTCGGCACGGCTGCCGGCGGATGCCTTTGCCAACGAGCGGGCGCTGGTGCGCCGCCTCTGGCGGGTGTTGCTGGGCTGATGCCGGCGGCTCCCGCCCCACCCCACAACGGGAGACTTCACACTATGTCCATGGCTGATCGCGACGGTCTGATCTGGTTCGACGGGGAGATGGTGCCCTGGCGCGAGGCGAAGGTGCACGTGCTCACCCATACGCTGCACTACGGCATGGGCGTGTTCGAGGGCGTTCGCGCCTATCACGCCGACCAGGGCACGGCCATCTTCCGGCTCACGGAACACACCCGCCGGCTGCTGGATTCGGCCAAGATCATGAACATGACCGCCCCCTTCGACGCCGAGACGCTGAACCAGGCGCAAATCGCCGCGGTACGCGACAATGGCCTGGAGTCGGCCTATATCCGGCCGATGATGTTCTACGGTTCCGAGGGAATGGGGCTGCGGGCCGACAACCTCAAGGTTCACGTCATCGTCGCCGCCTGGGAGTGGGGCGCCTACCTCGGCGCCGAGAACATGGAAAAGGGAATCCGCATCAAGACCTCTTCGTTCACCCGCCACCACGTCAACATCAGCATGTGCAAGGCCAAGGCCAATGGCCACTACATCAATTCGATGCTGGCGTTGCAGGAGGCGATTCAGGACGGCTACGACGAGGCGCTGCTGCTCGACGTCGAGGGCTTCGTCGCCGAGGGCAGCGGCGAAAACATCTTCGTCGTCCGCGACGGCATCATCTACACCCCGGATCTGACCTCGGCGCTCAACGGCATCACCCGCAACACCCTGTTCGCCCTGGCCGCCGACCTGGGCTACACCATCGTCGAGAAGCGCATCACCCGCGACGAGATCTACATCGCCGACGAGGCCTTCTTTACCGGCACCGCGGCTGAGGTGACGCCAATCCGCGAACTGGACAACCGCCCCATCGGCGGCGGCTCGCGCGGCCCGGTCACCGAGGCGCTGCAGGCACGCTACTTCGATGTCGTCCACGGTCGGGTGGAGAAATACAACCACTGGCTGACGCCGGTGCGCTGACCGGGAGCCTCCATGTCGCCGCCCACGAACGACCGCGAAATCACCGTCACCACCGCCGACCTGCCACTGCACTGTCCACGCGACGACGACCCGGCCCGCTCCCATCCCCGGGTATTCCTCGCCATCGAGCCGGGCGGCTCGGTCGGTTGCCCCTACTGCGGCACGCGCTACCACCTGCCGGCGGACGAGGCGTGATCCTGCCCGACTTCTCCGCCCTGCGCCTGCTGGTGGCCGGCGACGTCATGCTCGACCGCTACTGGCAGGGGGCCACCTCCCGCATCTCCCCGGAGGCACCGGTGCCGGTGGTGCGCATCACCGATTTCGACGACCGCGCCGGCGGCGCCGGCAACGTGGCGCTGAACATCGCCGCCCTCGGCGGCTCGGTCTCACTGCTCGGCGTCACCGGTGACGACGAAGCCGCCGACGCGCTGCAACGCTGCCTCGAAGTCGCCGGAATCGACTGCCACTTCGACCGCCTCGAAGAACGCCAGACGATCACCAAGCTGCGGGTGCTGAGCCGTCACCAGCAACTGATCCGGCTGGACTTCGAGGCACCCTCGCCCGCAGGGGCCGACACGCTGGTCGAACGCTTCCGCCAGCATCTCGACCACTGCGACATCGTCGTGCTCTCCGACTACGCCAAGGGCACGCTGGCCGAGGCGGCGCGACTGATCGGACTGGCCCGCAACGCCGGCCGGCCGGTGGTCGTCGACCCCAAGGGCGACGACTTCTCCCGCTACCGCGGCGCCACCCTCATCACGCCGAACCTGGCCGAGTTCGAGGCGGTCGTCGGCCCCTGCGGCGACGAGGCCACGCTGTGCGAAAAAGGCTACGCGCTATGCCGCGAACTGGCGCTGGAGGCGCTGCTGGTAACCCGCAGCGAACAGGGAATGACGCTGTTGCAACCCGACGGCACCGCCCTGCACCTACCGACCCACGCCCGCGAGGTCTATGACGTCACTGGCGCTGGCGACACCGTCGTCGCCACACTGGCAACCGCACTGGCGGCCGGGCTGCCGCTGGCCGACGCGGCACGGCTGGCCAACCACGCCGCCGGCATCGCCGTCGGCAAACTCGGCACCGCCACCGTCACCCCGGCCGAGCTGCGCCGCGCGCTGCGGCCCACCCCCCCGGACAGCACCGGCATCATCGACGAGACATCACTGCTGGACGCGATCCAACAGGCACGCGCCAACGGCGAAACCATCGTCATGACCAACGGCTGCTTCGATATTCTCCACGCCGGCCACGTCGCCTACCTCGAGGAGGCACGCCGCCACGGCGACCGCCTCATCGTCGCCGTCAACAGCGACGAGTCGGTACGCCGGCTCAAGGGACAAAACCGACCCATCAACCCACTACGACAGCGAATGGAGGTGCTAGCCGGCCTGCGCGCGGTGGACTGGGTCGTACCGTTTACCGAGGAGACACCCGAACGGCTGATCTGCAAACTGCTGCCCGACGTGCTCGTCAAGGGGGGCGACTACCGACCCGACGAGGTGGCCGGCGGGGCATGCGTCCGCCGCAATGGTGGCAAGGTGGTGATCGCCGGTTTCACCGACGGATTGTCGACCAGCGCCATTATCGAAACCGTTACATACCATCTCAAATAGCATGGCTATTCGCGAACAATGCCCCACAACCGTCAACCTCAATACATCCCCATCAAGCTGCCCCTCCGTCCATTCTGTGAACAATGGCCTGACGAACCATCTATAACACGATATATTCCCAGGAATCTCAATAACTTTTTAACCGGCGACAGCGGCAACCTTGAAGATATTTCACATCATCCCGACGCTGGCGACTGCCGGCGCGGAAACATTCGTTGTTAGTCTCAGTAACGCTCAATCTGATGACCACGACGTCACCGTCGTGACACTTGCAAATCCCACAAGTGAGATGTTCCTGAAAGACAGACTGGCCCCACGGGTGAGGCTCCTGTCGATGGGGAAGACGCCAGGATTCGATCCTTCAATTCCATGGAAACTATACCGTCTTCTAAAAAACGAACGCCCTGATGTCGTCAACACCCATCTACGGGCAATACTTTACTCTTTTCCGGCCCAGATACGCCTTAAGATCAGGTCGTTCCATACAATCCACAATGTCGCGGATAGGGAGGTGGGCAAGGCATACAAGTATCTTCTACATCTACTACTAAACCACTTTGGATTCACAGCTGTATCCATATCTCCAGCCATAGCCGAATCCACAGTGAAGCTATATGGACCTCAGCACAGATTGGTCATAGAGAACGGGATCGAGCAACCAAAAACCACACCCGCCCTTATCACCGTCCGGAAACAAATTGACAACTTTAAGCCTTCGTCCGACTTCCGCGTACTAATCAACATCGGACGAATATCAAGGCAAAAAAACCAGAAGATGCTGATTGATGCTTATTGCGATCTAGTCAACTCTGGTTACAAAACAATTTTACTGATC
>Ga0256914_1004360_pt1 | contig 10648 bp, 8 predicted proteins | sample HulkmetaG_FD_191571 | JGI IMG/M metagenome (GOLD analysis project Ga0256914, IMG submission 191571) | Hydrothermal chimney microbial communities from Main Endeavour vent field at the Juan de Fuca Ridge, Pacific Ocean - Hulk | ecosystem: Environmental > Aquatic > Marine > Hydrothermal vents ...
CTCCACAGCCTCCACTCAAGCTTCTTCCGGGGCGATCTTGTTAAAGCTAGAGGATATTGGAGCAATCGGAAGCGTAATGGAACCTGCGGCGGAAATTTTATCGGAACAGATCAACTCTTTTGGCATAATGCTGACGATAATCGTAACTTTATTGTCGATATTCGCCTATGCGGGCGTCTTTAAACCTTTAAAAGACAAAATGGACAAAATAGACGACTCGATAAAAAATCAAGTAAAAAATCAGATAATATACGGCATAGACAACGAACTTGAAAAAGCTACCAATTACGCGCAAAAAAGAATTGACGACGAAATCAAGAAAATTAAAATGAGCGCTCAAGATAGAATTTTCGAGTACCAAAATCTTGTTTATCTGGTAAATCAAAAGATCAAGGACGATAGTGACAAAATACTAGAAAAGGAGGATATGAGCGATATCGAAAAATTGAAAGAGGCTATAAATGTTCAATTTAAATACAATGAAATAATCAACAACTTTTTGACAAAACTAGTTAGCGACGATTTTACGACCGTCAAACAGACTATAAAAGCCTTGTCGGAATACGATTCGATAAAATCAATTATAAAAATATATCTAAACGACCTCTGCCAAAATGGAAAACATACTCATCAAGAGAAAGAGGAGATAAAAAAGCTGTTAAAAAAATATTACGATTACAGCTGTTGAACTCAAAGAGATGAATAAAACGCCGGCATAGTAAATTCGCCGGCGAATAAGCGTTTTAATTTCTATTTATACAGTTAAGATCGTCAAAGGCGATCTTCAATCTCTCGATCATCGATTTTTCACCCTCTCTAAGCCATTTTCTCGGATCGTAATATTTTTTGTTCGGCTTATCTTCACCTTCGGGGTTTCCGATTTGCGACTGTAGATAGTCATGATATTTAGATTCGTATGATCTCACACCGTCCCAAAAAGCCCACTGTGTATCGGTATCTATATTCATTTTTATTACACCGTAACTTATAGCCTCTTGTATCTCTTCATGACTACTCCCGCTTCCGCCATGAAATACGAAATTTACCGGTTTTTCATCTTCGGTCGCTAACTTTTGAGAAATATATTTTTGAGAATTGTCAAGTATCTTCGGCTCGAGTGTAACATTTCCAGGTTTATAAACCCCATGAACGTTTCCGAACGATGCCGCTATCGTAAACTTATCGCTTATTTTACTTAATCTTTCGTACGCTTCACAAACCTCTTGCGGCTGAGTATAAAGAAGTGAATTGTCGATACCGGAATTATCAACTCCATCCTCTTCACCACCGGTTATACCAAGCTCGATCTCCAAAGTCATACCGATTTTACTCATACGTTTTAGATACTCTTCGCAAACGGCCAAATTTTCCTGCAAACTCTCCTCAGAGAGATCCAGCATATGAGAACTGAAAAGCGGCGTACCGTACTTATTGAAATGTTCTTCACTCGCTTCCAAAAGTCCGTCTATCCAAGGTAAAAGCTTCTTAGCCGCATGATCGGTATGCAAAATCACCGGCACGCCGTACATCTTCGCCAAAGTATGTACATGTTTAGCACCACTTATAGCTCCGGCGATCGCCGCTTTTTCTTTACTATTGTCAAGTCCCTTACCGGCATAAAAAGCCGCTCCCCCGTTTGAAAACTGAATAATAACGGGAGAGTTTACCTCTTTTGCGGCTTCAAGTACGGCGTTTATGGAATTCGTACCTACTACATTCACCGCCGGCAGTGCGAAACCCTGCTCTTTTGCCACCTGAAAAACCTTCGTTACATCGTCGCCCGTAACGACGCCGGAATCGACAATATCGAGAATTTTAACACTCATATGTAATTTCCTTTAGAAAAATTTATCTTTACTTATTATATCTAAAGAATTATTTAATTTTTATATCAGCCTTGTTTCTTAACTCTTTCGCGATATTTTTCATCTTCTGCTGAAATTTTTGTACTTTCAAAGATTGAGTGATATTCGCTTTCGCCTGTTCTAAAGTTACGTTTCCGGCCGGCTTTTTATCTTCAAGATAGATGACATGATATCCAAATTGAGTCTTTACCGGCGTTTTAGTATATTCGCCTTTTTTAAGTTTAAACGCCGCATCGCTAAAAGGCTTCACCATTCTTTTTGCATCGAACCATCCGAGATCACCGCCGCTGGCGGCGCTTGGACCCGTTGATTTTTTCTTCGCCAATTCGATGAACTTCTCTTTTATATCTTTAGCTTTTTTAAGCTCTTTTATTACCGCTTGCGCATCGGCTTTCGTCTTTAAAAGAATATGTCTTGCTTTTGCCGTTGCAGGTTGTTTGAACATTTTTATATTTTTATTATAAAAATCTTTGATCTCTTTATCGGTAACTTCGACGGAATCAAACTGCTTTTTCATCCACAACTCTAGCGCCAACTCTTTTTCAACGGTTTTCAACGCTTTTTTGTATTCGGGATCTTTCTGAATTCCGGACTCGATAGCCTTTTGAGCCAAAAGTTTTTTTTCAACCGCTTGGTTTATGATTTGCTTTTGCTGCTCTTTTGTCATATCTTCAAATTTCGCACCTGGGATCACTTGTAAAATAGTCTCTATATCTTTTGACGTGATATCTTGACCGTTAACGGTGGCATAAGTTTTCGCATTTAGTGCGGTTGACGTTAAAAGTGCCGCTGCGAGGGCTGAAGCTACTAAAATTTTTCTCATATTCAATCTTCCTTTTATAAATAGTATTTATTAAGATAATCACCCTCCACGCATAAAGCGTACAATTTATCAAAGATTAAGAGGGATAATTACTTTTGACGATCATACTATAACTCCGCTTTATTAACAAAAAGCAAATATTAAATTATTGAAACGATATTATAACTCTATGCTAAATTTAGCACCCAAAGAGCCGTTTTCGACAATAAGTCTGCCGTGACAACTCTCTTCGATAATAAATTTTGACATATAAAGTCCTAGTCCGGTCGAACTTTTATGATCTTTTGTCGTAAAATACGGTTCGAAAATCTTATCTAAAAACTTTTCCTCTATTCCTCCGGCATTATCTTCTATCTCTATGACGCAGCGATCATTTTTTTCATATGCGGTTATAAAAATTTTCGGATTCTCAATCTTCCTTTTAACAAGAATATTTTCGGCGTTTTTTAAAAGATTTATCAAAACCTGTATCACTTCGTTGGGATATGTTCTTATCTCTTTATCGCACTCATCTTTTACGATGATATCGATACTATTTTTTCGTATCGACGCGGACATGATGAATACGGCTCTATCTATAAGATATTTCATATCGGTAGTTTCGACTCTCTTGGAGGGCTTGAAAAAGTTGGTGAAATCGTCTATCGTCGTTGAAAGATGTTTCACATACTGCTCTATCTTATCCAAGGAGGAGAGAAAAAAATCTTTTTCGAATTTCTCAAGCTCGATCTTCACATGAAGTCCCGTTGACGTAGCGCTTATAGCGCTTAGCGGCTGTCTCCACTGGTGTGCGATCAAACTCATCATCTCTCCCATCTGCGCGAGTTTGGAGTTGTGGATGAGAATACTGTCTTTTTTACGATTTTTTTCCACCTCCTCTTTTATGCGCCTTTCTAGTTTCTGGTTTAACTCTTGAAGTTCCATAGATGAGACTTTGGCGATGTTGGCAAGCGCACGAAACGTCTGAAGCTCTTTGTTTACGTCTTTAGGTTCTTTGAACTCGAGCTCTTTGGCGGATATATTCTCTTTTTCACTTAAAACCAAAACCGTAAAACTTTGATTCAAAAAAAATCTATCGTTTTTATTTTGTAAAAATTCACCGTATCCGTAAAAACCGCTTACGGGAGCTATTTTTGAAAACGGCTCAATTTCGTAGTGAGCGTACTGTTTCAAAAAACGCCTTCTTCCGGCCGAGGCATAGATAAAAATAGATTCAACCGGCTCCTGATTTACGCGACGGAGTATTTTCCAGACATTGTGAAGCATCTTTTGAGCATCGCCGAAACCTATCTGTATCTTCTCTCCTTTTGGCATATCCGAACCAAATATCAATGAGCCGTCTTTAGGATCGCTAAGAGCCGTTTTCGCTATATATTCGCCATCTTTTTTAAGAACGAAAGGAAACTCCAAACCGCTTAACGGAAGTTTATTCGATATCTCTTTTCCTAAATATTTTTCATACAGAGATTTCACGGACATTTTGTCAACGCTTATAAGCCTGTTGGCTTTTGATTTTGTTATAACGAATTCCCGCCCGACTGGCTCCCACTGTGATGTGTAGTGATTTTTCGCGATAAGCTCTTTAGAACTCAATGAAACCGCTACCGCCGAGTTATCGCTGATCTGCTCTTTGTCAAAAACATAACCGCTTTCAAATCTTCCCTGATCCGCAGAAAGAGCACCCGAGACGACTAAATCCTCTTTTACGGAACTTATTCCTTCAAGAAGATCTTTAGCGTTTATCTCTTTGGATCTGGCAAAAACTATAACCGCCTTCGTATCTTCGCGTACTATCTCCTTGGCCATTTTTCTACCGATGGCGAAATCGTCTCCATATGTCAGCTTTTGCGTCGTAGAGACTATTTTCGTGGTCTCGAAAAGACAAAAGGAGATTATAATATCCTTTGTCATAATTCGGCCGTTAATTATTTCACCGTCGGTAGTGGTACCGATCATATGGGCTCTTGGAAAAAGCTTCTTTAGATTTGAAACGATAGTTTCGATTTTTCTCGGATTAATTTCGTATGAAAACACTTGTATCAAAAGATCCGGACAGTCGATGATCTCATGTTCAAAAATGAAATCTTCCAATTTATCTAAACTTCTGTATCTTACATTAAATGTTTTCATATGTTACAACAACCTTAAAAGTTAAAAATCTTATACTTAAAGGTTATTGTATTAAAGTTTTTATAATAAAAAGCTAAATTAATTAACTTTTTTCAATTATCGGTACGGTTAAAAGAAATATAGTATGTCCGTCCGCACGATAATGTTTGACATCCGCATTGAGCGTATCGATAGCTTGACGAACATTTTTAGGAAGTATCTCGTTCTCTGCACCGCTTGAAAAAGTGAGATTCTCTTTTTTGAGAATCTTATCGAACATCGACGCCTCTTTTTGTTTCTCTTTTCTATCGCTTGCGCGTATCTCAACCACGAGTCTTTCTTTCGAGGTGGTATAAACATTCACTCTGATTCGTCTTTGATCATATTGAACGGGAGCCGTGAAATAGCTCTCCAAAATTCCTTTGACGGCATCTTGTAAGGCGTCAGGATTAGTTTTTAGATATATCTGCTCGAGATTCTCCTCGAGATCTCTATCTACTTTTATTCCGTTAAGATAAAGAGTCTTATGCGAAGCGAAAGATTTTAGAAGTGAGGCTATAACAAAATAGACGTTTACATATTGGTGTTTATAAAGATCGACCTGCAACACGCTCTCTTTGTCGTCTTTGTTTATATACTCCGAAATTCTCTTTAGAGTCTTGTATATTCTAGAATATGATCTTTCGCTCTCTTCAAGATCGATCTCCTCTTTCAAAAGTTTCAACTCATCGTTCACTTTGCCGCGACACTCATTGAACTCTTTTTCATTCGTTTGAGGCAGATAGTTATGGTTATTAAGAAGCTTCACGACAAACATTCTGTTACCAGGAACTCTTATTTTTCTTAACAATAGAGAAAAGCTGTAAGGTGTGGAATTCTTCATAATCGTAAGTCCGAAATGAAAACCTTCGGCAGAAGTACTGATGTTAATCCATTCGTTAAATTCGTAATGATTTAAATAATTGGCGTCTTCGCTGTTAGGAATATATTTTTTCATATATCTGCTTTTTTTAAGAACCTTGTTTACAAACCTCAAATCCTTAAAAAAGCGCAAAAAGACTCTATTGGCATCTACGATCTCGTTTCTATCCTGATCATAGATAAAGAGTATGTTTTCATCAACCTCCAAAAAACTTTTGTAAATATTTAAAAATGATTTCGCGGCATCCAACTTTTCGTTCATCATCTCTTCAAAAATCGACGAACCGTAAGTTTTTTTATTAAGATTTTTAAAAAATGCCGAAATTCTGGCATTGAACATAACGGGATCGATCGGTTTGTTTATAAAGTCGAGATTTATATCTCTATATGAATCATATCTCTCTTTTTTAAACTTTCCGTTTATCAATAAAATTTTCGGTATCTCTTTTAAGAGCGACCTTCCGTTTAACTTGTCGATAATCTCGAATCCCTTAGCGGTGGGAAGCTCCTCGTCAACGATAATAAGATCTATATCTTTATGGCTAGTTATATTAAAAGCCGTTTTAAGATTTCCCGCCTCATATACTTTGCACCCGTCCACATTTTTTAAAGATTTTTTCATCAAATCAAGTTCAAGATGCTTTTGAGTTATTATCAAAACGGTATTTGAAACGATCTCCTTTTCTCGATGCTCCATATGAGCGGCAATATCTTCACTCAAAATGCTATTTTGTCTATCTAAAGTCACTTTTTGTCCTTAATATATCAAAAAGTCTTTCGCTTTTGAAACGCAGACTTTTTAAATTAAACTTCTCTAACATATCGGACAAAAAAAATTATTTTTTAGAAGAAAAGAGTGATTTTGTTATCAATTTGAAAATATTTTTAAAAAAACCGTCCTGTCTTTTAGTTATAGGTATAGGCCGGCAAGCATTTAAAGTACTTAAACCGACTCTTGCCGTAAGAATTCCGTTTGCAACCCCCTGTGCACCATGAGCCGAAACTTTCGATAAGATGGAAGCTCCTAATATATCATGAGAGTGATGGAGCATAATATCCGTCACTCCGGCAAACGCCAAATTCACGAAAACTTTTTTAACAAGTGCCATTTCACCTAAAAAATTCGGCCTAAGACCGTAAACTTTCGCTATCTCTTTTATCATGACATGACTTCGTGATATAATCAAAACCGCGTCGATCATAGCGACAGGACTTATAGCGGTGGAGATAGCCGTTTGATTTGCATACCTGGTAATGATCTTTTTAGCCTTTTCATCCATCGATTCAAACACGATCTCGTCGAGCCTTTGTAAAATTTCATCATCCATCATACTAGGAAGCTCCGCTTCGAAAGCCGCTACTTTGCTTCTTATCTCCCCATCATCATGATCTCTATAATGAGATATAATTTTTTCTGCAAATTCTCTAGCCCGCTTTAAAGGAGCTTTTTCTACCTCTTTGGCCTCTTGCTGAATTTTATCTATTCGTTTTATCTTGCGATATCCGATCATCTCTTTTACGATGCCGTATCCTAAAACGGCAATAAGAGAAAAGAGCATTACAAGATATATTACGCCCAGTGCGGGAGCGTTTTGCATCATAGAACCGGCCGTTGAAAAAGCGTCGTATATGGTACCTATGACGATAACCCCGAACAAAAGACTAAGAACGGTAGCGCTTTTTTTAGCGAAATCACTCATACTTTTTAAAGATGTCAGTCTTTTCTTCTCCTCCTCTACAATCTCTTCGATAACCTCTTCTTCACTCAACCTGGCAGGAGATAGAACTTCATCTTCTTTTATCTCTTTGGTTACAAGTTCATCATCAACCCGTCCGGGCTTTATCTCTTTCATACACGATCCTTTAAAATACTATATATCAGTTTATCCATACGAATATGTTCAACCGCATTTATATCACGCAGTGGAAAAGATATGGGTTTAAACTTTGTAAAATGGTACGATGAATTATCCCAAAACTCTTTGTCAAGATAGTTTTTAGGCAAAATTCCCGGAAAATGCGTCGAAAACTCCTTCTCTCCGTCAACTATACCGCGAATACAATCCACCTCTTTGCCGTCGATCTTAGCTTTCACGTCGCGAGTACTTTTTACCGCCGCAAAAATCATAACCTCGGTATCTATGTGCTTTACGTCAAGTTCTCTCTTCAAATCCCAAATCATCTCTTCGACCAACTTCTTATACTGTGAGTGTTGACTGGTTGGAATATGATCAGCTTTTGTCGCTGCGAATATAACTTGATTTATTTCAGGATTGAAAAAGCGGGTTAAAAAATTGTTAGAACCGTATGTAAAAGATTTTAAAATATTTTTAAAACTAAGATGCATATCTTCAAATACATCATAACCGTATTCCAATGTCTTTAACAAATCTATCAAAATGATCTGTGTATCAAACGACTCGAAATGCTCAAGATAGAGACGATTTACAACCTCTTCGATATAGAGTTCGTATTTTTTTTGAAACTTGGCATATATTGAGTTTTCATCGACTTCACCGTTTGGATGAGGCAGCGGCGTAAAAAGCAAAAGGGGATCATCTCGCATATCTCCGGGCTCCAAAAATCTTCCCGGTTGCACGAAAGAGAATCCGTGATAATGAAGTCTCTTCAAATACTCGCTATAATGATCATGCAACTGCTCTTCGAGAAATTCGTTTTCGTTTTTTTTGTAAAGATCTACGCTATTCATAAAATCAAGCCACTCTTTGGCAAACGGGGCTCTTTTCTCTTCATCGGCCAACAAGAGCATATATTCAGACCACTGTGCAAAATCTTGTTCAAGCATACTAAGATCAAGCAGCCACTCGCCCGGATAGTCGATAAGTTCTATATTTATTATCTGATTTTTTAAAAAAGCATACTCGCTCTTGAACTCAAGCTGAAGAGTTGTTTTACTGACCGATTTTGTAGCTTTAGGCCATTTTGGATCTTTGAGTCTGAATGCTTTTAATTTGCTGTAATAATCGAATCTGACATATACGCTATCGGGAGGAAGGAGTCTTGCTACAAAAGGGCGCTTAATCTTTTCATTTAAAAGCGGAAGTTTGTCGTTTGCGATAAGCTGGTTTAAAAAAGAGGTCAAAAAGACGGTTTTACCGCTTCTGCTAAGTCCCGTAACAGCTATTTTGATAGTTTTATCCGGTGTTGGAATTTTGAATGGAAGTTCAATATCTTTGATAAAACTGAGCACTAAATCCCTTTTTTTTATTTTTTACATTGTACCAAAAAAAAGTGAAAAAAAGTGTAGGCAAAAGAGCTTATATGGAAATAAGCTCTTTTGATAAATTACGCATCGGCGAAGGTTTCACCCGCTAGCGCGCGTTTTGCATAATCCGTACCTAGCTCCCACGCTTTTATATTCGCATCGAGAACCTTAGGAGGAACTTTGCTTTTCATAGTTTCAAGAACTTTCTGAGCATCCATAACATGCGTCATCTCAACGGCGATCGCAAGTGCGACGACCGATTGAGTTACAACGTTTCCGACTTCATATTTCGCTATACGAATGATCGGTATCTCATAGATTTTCCATTTCTCTCTATCTTCATCGGTAGGATGCACCAAATCAGGATCTACAACGATGATCCCACCCTCTTTTACACCGCTTTTAAACTGATCGTAACTCACCTGAGCGACCGAAAGCATAAACTCTATTTCACCATCGATCGCATATGGAAAAAGTATCTCTTTGTCATCAAGCAAGATATCAACAACAGTCGGTCCGCCACGAACTTGAGATGTGTAAGTTGCAGCTTTAACACCAAAACCGCCCTCTCCGATCTTCGCCGCAGCCAAAATTTCACCTGCAAGCAAAACACCCTGACCGCCTACACCCGTAAATCTAAGTTGACTTCTCATTCAAAATCCTTTCTGGTGATTTTGTCACCACCTTGCGCAGCTTCGATCACTTTATCATAAAGCTCACAATACTCGGCCTGCTCTTTTTCTACCAAAACACCTGTAGGGAACAATCCCTTTCTCTCCTCTTCACTCATGTTGTCATACTTCTTTTTACCGACCGTAATCTCGTCGATCCAACTAAGGTTATCCATAGCTTCGCCCATTTTATTTTTACGACCGAGGTTAATATGACAGTTAGAAAATACATCAAAAAACGAGTAACCTTTATGCTGGAAACCTTTAACAAACATCTTCTCAAGTCTCTTAGGATCCGTTACCGCTTCTCTTGCGATAAAAGTGGCACCGGCACCTTCGGCCAATTTACAAGCATCGAAAGTAGGATCGATATTACCATACTGCATAGTAACCGTCCACATACCCTGAGGAGTGGTCGGAGAGGTCTGAGAATTTGTCAAACCGTAGATAAAGTTATTGATCAAAATATGATTTAAATCGATATTTCTTCTACAACCGTGAATAGTATGGTTACCGCCGATCGCAAGGCCGTCACCGTCACCGGTTACCATGATTACGTGTTTATCGGGATTTGCAAGTTTGATCCCGGTTGCATACGCGACGACACGACCGTGAGTGGTATGAACCGTATTACAGTTGATATAAGAAGAAAATCTTCCCGAACAACCGATCCCCGAAACCACACAAACATCATCCATGTTCCATCCTAGTTTATCGACGGCTCTTATGAAAGCCTTCAAAATAACACCGTCACCGCATCCCCAACACCAAAGAGTTGGCATCTTATCCGTTCTTAAATATTCGTCGTAATTAAAAGCCATTAGAACATCTCCTTCACTTTTGCTACCATATCAAGCGGCGGAATCGGTCGCCCGTTTGCCGTTCTTAGTGTTGCGAAATCTTTTCTTCCCGTAATTCTCTCTATCTCTTCCGTATATTGACCGACTTGGTTCAACTCAGTTATAAAGATTTTGTCAAATCTCTTACCGATCTCCGCAATCTTTTCAGCGGGACTAGGCCACAACATAATAGG
>Ga0256914_1004361_pt1 | contig 10648 bp, 8 predicted proteins | sample HulkmetaG_FD_191571 | JGI IMG/M metagenome (GOLD analysis project Ga0256914, IMG submission 191571) | Hydrothermal chimney microbial communities from Main Endeavour vent field at the Juan de Fuca Ridge, Pacific Ocean - Hulk | ecosystem: Environmental > Aquatic > Marine > Hydrothermal vents ...
CCGTCAGCCCGTCTTGCATGGAGCAGCCTGGCCGCAACCAGCCACCGCCCATCCGGCAGCCTCATGAAAATGTAGAGATCCTTCTGCATGGCCCATTCTGATTTTATGAATATAATATATTACCTTATTCTGATTATTGCAAGATAAAGTTTATTATATTATACTAAATAAAAGGGCAGAGTAGGAGTGGGGTCAAGGGACGGGGTCAGGTCTTGAATCGTGCATCTTGGCGCCAAGATGCACGATTCAAGACCTGACCCCACCTGTGACCCCACCTGTTGTTACCAGCTGCCGCTGGCGCCGCCTCCGCCGAATGAACCGCCTCCGCCGGAAAAACCTCCGCCCCCGCCACCTCCACTCCCAGAGCTTCCGGATCCGGAGACCACGGTCCATCCTGTGCTGTGTCGTTTGCTGCCGGATGGGCCTCCCCTGTAGGCCATAAATCTGTAACCGGTAAAGATGGCGATAAAAAGCACAAGGACTTCCACCAAGGCAAGTTGGTTGAGAATGGAAAAGGCCATGAACAGGGCAATGGAGCAAAAAGCCAGTGACCAGACAAAGAGAAAGACCGGAATCTGTTTATATTTCAGATAGCTGATGCCGTGACCAAAAACACATCCTCCTGCGATCATGAACAGGGAGATGAAGGGAAGACCGAAAAACCAGGGTATTTCACTGCTGCCACGCTCCCTTGCCGGGGCGGTAAATTCCCCTCTTGATGCGTCCATCAGCGCATGCACGGCCTCCCTGATACCGCCGGCAAAGTCCCCGGAACGGAAACTGGGCACGATAATCTTTCGAATAATGGTGCCTGCCAGCGCGTCTGGAATGGCCCCTTCGAGACCGTAGCCGACTTCGATACGGATTTTTCGGTCCTCTTTGACCACCAGCAGGACAACGCCATTGTCTTTGCCCTCCTGGCCTACCTGCCAGGTTTCCGCCAGACGATGGGAAAAGGATTCCAGATCGTTTCCCTGGAGCGAGGGAATGAGTACGACCACGATCTGATTGGAGGTCGATTGTTCAAAGGCGGCCAGTTCCCGATTCAGCGAGCTGAGAGTATCCCGGTCAAGTGTATCGGTCAGGTCGGTGACATACCCGTGGGCGGCAGGAATGTCCAGGGCCCATACAGGACTGATGCCGGGAAGAATAAAGATCCCGCCCATCAGAATGAGAACTGTAGCCAGAATGGTCAGAAAACGGGAAACAACCTGATGATTCATGACCAGCTTTTCCTCCGGGAACATATTGATCTTCTGCTGCAAGCATAAACGAAAGAAGAAGCCTGCCTCTGTTTCAGGATATACGATCACCCCCGGTGGCGACAAAAAAATCGCTGATCTTGGGAGAGATATGGCTGTCCCTGCAAGGTCCTCCTTGCCGGCAGTGGTGATTTCTATCACCTGGTTTGTATTTTTCTGTAATAATGCTATGTGAATAGAATTGGCCGACGAGCTCGGCATCTGCAATCACCTCTATCATTGTCGGCTACGTGCAGATGGGGGCATCCTCACCGCTGCCCATTTTCTTTTCAGGGTGCCGGTGGTCGACAGCCTGAGCCTGCTGCCCGTCGTATCGTTTCTGTGGCCTGACACGTTACCGGAGCACCCTGGATTGAGAGTAATCGGTCACAGGCACAGTTACAGTGTGGAAGTATGATATACTGCTGGGTTACATGCCCTGTGATCGGTTGCGACTGAGGTTGTCAGTCCTGTCGCGACGATGCGCCGCCCGCCGGTCTGTATCGCTGCTGCTGAACAGCAGCTCGACCAGTTCCTGGACAGTCTGTACCGGAACGATGTCCATGGGGCCTGGCCCCCGTTCCTTGATCTGCCGGGTGCTGGATTCCGGCATGAAGAATCGCTGGAAGCCAAGCCGTTCCGCCTCGCGCAGCCGCATCTCGGCCTGGCCTATGGCCCGGATCTCGCCCGCCAGACCGACCTCGCCGCAGACAACGGTGACCGGGTCCACTGTTTTCTCGAAATAGGAGGAGAGCAGGGCCACCACCATGGCAAGGTCCAGGGCCGGCTCGTCCACCCGGATGCCGCCGGCGATGTTCAGGAAGATATCATGATCGAACAGGGTGACCCCCACCTTTTTTTCCAGGACCGCGGTGAGCAGGGCAAGCCGCTGCGGATCCGCGCCAATGGCGGTCCTCCTGGCCGTGCCCAGGCTGGTGGGGCTGACCAGTGCCTGCACCTCCACCAGGATGGGCCGGGTGCCTTCCACGCTGGGCATGACCACGGATCCGGGCACGTTGACCGGCCGTTCGGCGAGGAAGAGGGCCGACGGGTTTTCCACCTCTGCCAGCCCCTGCTCCTGCATTTCGAACACCCCGATCTCGTTGGTGGAGCCGAACCGGTTCTTTACCGTCCGCAGGATGCGGAAAAAAAGACCCTGGTCGCCCTCGAAATAGAGGACTGCGTCGACCATGTGCTCCAGGACCCGGGGGCCGGCGATGGAACCGTCCTTGGTGACATGGCCCACCAGCACGACAGCCGTACCCGAGGACTTGGCCAGGTGGAGCAACCGGGCGGTCGATTCCCGGATCTGGCTCACCGTTCCTGCCGCCGAGTTCACCTCGCTGCTGAAGATGGTCTGGATGGAGTCCACGGCCAGGAGCACGGGCCGGACCTCCTCCGTGGTGGCCAGGATAGCCTCCAGGCTGGTCTCCGTGGCCAGCAGGATGTCGGGGGCAGCGATGGCGAGCCGGTCGGCCCGTAACTGGATCTGGTCTGCCGACTCTTCGCCGCTGACATAGAGCACCCTGTGCTGTCTTTCTGCCAGGGCGGCCAGGAGCTGGAGGAGCAGGGTCGACTTGCCGATGCCAGGATCGCCGCCGATCAGGATCAGGGAACCGGGGACGATGCCCCCGCCCAGCACCCTGTCCAATTCCCTGATGCCGGTCTGCAGCCGGGCCGGTGTGGTGGTGCCTCCCCTGCCGAGAGGGTGCACGGGCGCCGGCCGGTTGCCGCCGGCCATCGGTCTTTTGTTGGTCTCCTGCATGGAGTCCCATGTGCCGCACTCCGGACAGCGCCCAAGCCATTTCCGGCTTTCGTAACCGCAGGTGGTGCAGATGTGCACCGGCTGTGCCCGTTTCCCAGCCATCTCACGCTCCGGCAGCCAGCTCTCGAATGGCCCGGATCCGGTCCAGTACCGGGGGGTGGCTGTAGTTGACGAAAACGTCGAGGGGATGCGGCGTCAGGTTGACCAGGTTGGCCTTGGAGAGCTTTTTCAGGGCGCTGATCAGGTCCTCCGGACAGCCGAGGGTCCTGACAGCATAGGCGTCTGCCTCGTACTCATGCCGCCTGGAGAAGATGTTGAAGACAATGGCCAGCAGGGTGGAGATGGGGGAGTAGAGAAAACCGAAAAAGATGATGCTGGAATAGGTCGAGACATGTTCCATGCGGAAGGCGGCTGCTAGGCCGGCGTTGTTCAGGAACAGGGAGAGGATGAAGAGCATGATTCCCATCTGGAGGATATTGGCCCCGGTCATCTTGAGAATGTGTCCCTGCTTGCAGTGTCCCATTTCATGGGCAAGGACCGTGACGATTTCCAGGTCGGAAAGCCTGTCCATCAGGGTGTCGAAGAAGACGATTTTCCGGAAGCGGCCAAAACCGGTGAAGAAGGCATTGGGTCGCCTGGTTCGGCGGGAACCATCCATGACATAGATGCCGTTTGTTTCAAAGCCCTGGTTACGTGTGTACTTGACGATAAAACGCCGCAGTTCTCCGTCCGGCAGGGGAGTAAAGGTGTTGAAGAGCGGCAGAATGAGCACCGGGGCCAGGAACTGGACAAAGAGGATGAACAGGCCGATGAGCAGCCAGCAGTAAAGCCAGGCCAGCGGTCCTCCATGGTCGAAGAACCAGAAGACCAGGGCCAGTACCGGGCCTCCGAGCACGACGGTCAGGGCAGCGGTCCGGCAGATATCCAGGATAAAGGTACGGGGCGTGGTGCGGTTGAAGCCAAACCGTTCTTCGATGCCAAAGGTGGAGTAGATGGAAAAGGGAAGTCCAAGAAGCGAGGAAAGCAGCACCAGGAGAGCCGTGTAGACGAGGCCGGTGACAATGGGACCGTACCCGAACCCCCGGACCACAAGGTCCAGCCGGTTGAATCCGCCGGCCAGGAGAAAGAGGATCACCACGCTGGTCATGAGCGAGGAGCGGAACAGGTCCAGGCGGGTGGTGGCCCTGGTGTAGCGCTGGGAATGGCGATACCTTCCGGCAGAGTACACATCCATGAACTCGGTCGGCAGCTTCTTGCCCAGGGACCTGAGCCGGGCCAGAGCCACTGCGGCTTCGAGAGCCAGGTTCCCCAGCAGGGCGAGGAGGATGAAGAGAAGGTAGACGTTCATTATCCGGGTTGCCGGTCAGTCGGCTGCAATGCGAGCCGGCGTGTTGTTTACTGATCTGCCTAGAAGTATACCACCGCTACCGATAAAAATGCCAGCCAGGATAATGCCCTGGGAAAATAATCCCCGGTCCGCGAGAAAAGCGATCAGGGCCGGGACGATGCCGCCGCCGACGACAAAGGCCAGGGGAACGGTGAGGGCGATCACCAGGTTGCGCAGTGATCCCTCCACGATGGTGGCCAGGTGGGCAAAGGCGGCCGGAAAAAACGACACGGCCAGGGCCGGTTGCAGCCAGACCCACCAGGTGATCCTGTCCGAGGAGTCCCACCCGAGGAGGACCGTGACCAGGCCGGTGAACAGCAGGATGATCCGCATGGTCTGTTTCCGGCCGATGCGGTCGGAGAGCCAGCCGCCCAGGCAGGCCGTCAGCAGACTGATGCTTCGGGAGACACCGATGAGCATGTTGGCGTCCCGGACCGGGTAGTGGTGGGTGTTGACCAGAAAGACCGGCAGGATGTTGTAGATCCCCAGGGTACCGGTGATGCCCATGGAAAACAGGAGGATCATGAACCAGAAACTTGGCCGGGAGAGGATCGTCCGGTAGCTGGTCAGGTTGGGCGCGAGGATGTCGGTGGCCGGTTCGGCACCCAGGCAGCCATACAGGAGAGCTGCCGCAAAAAGGGCGGAGGCCAGGAAGATGATGAACTGCTGCCAGCTCAGCGCGACCAGGGCCAGGGCGACCAGGAAGGGAGCTGTCAGGAAGGCCAGGTTGGGGGCAAGCTCGTGGATGGCAAAGGCCCTTCCCAGCTGATGGGGCCGAAACAGGACCGAGATGGTCGCCACTGCAGAGGGCAGGTAGATGCCGGCGCCCAGGCCGAGGCAGAAGAAGAAAACTCTCAGCAGCGGAAGCGACCGGGCCATGCCCATGGCCAGAAGCGACAGGCCTGCCAGGGAGGCGGAGAGGATGATCGTCTTTTTGTGGCCAAGCCGGACCGCGACAAAGCCGGAAAGCGACAGGGAGACAAAGTAGCCGCTGCTTAGGATGACAAAGAAGAGTCCGGCCTGGCTGTGGGAGAGGGTCAGCTCCTGTTCCAGGACCGGCAGCAGGGGAGCAAAGACGATCCTGGAAAAGAAGTTCAGGTAAAATATGGTCGTGAGCAGGAAGAGCGCGACTGAGCCGAGCGGCAGGGACACGTCGGTGTCCAGCTCAGCGGAGCCCGTTCATGCCGATGGTCTTGCCACCTTGCCTTTCGTATCCGTCTGATGAATAGGAGGAAATCTCCGGCGTTGCCTGCTGCTGTTCCCGGATTGCCTTGGGGATCTTCGAGGCCGGCAGGACAAAGTCACGGATCTTCTCCACCTCCTGGGCAAGTTCCGCATCGGCCTGACAGACGTCGCATTCCTTGATATGCTGATCAACAAACTGCATCATCCGGGCAGGCGCCATGGTCTCGTCTCTGACATGCAGATACCAGCCTTTGATGAGACGAATCAGTTTTTCACATTGCATGGAATATCCAGGACAAAATAAATAGTTTTGAAATGAAGGTTGCCGTTGATCAAGTATAGGTGATCAAGGAGAAACTATAATAAAAAGTTGTTTTTCAGGTCAATAGTTATTAAAGAGAATTTGCGGGCGGAAGTGGAAAGGGCGCTGGTGGCCCTCCCGGACTTCAAATCCGGTGTGCCGGGTGAGCAACCCGGCAGGTGGGTTCGATTCCCATGCACTTCCGCCAGGATCCCTCCTGTTTTCCTTCCCTTCCGTGGGCCGGGTTGCCGTTTCAGGATGAATGCAGTTCACGCTGCCAGCAAGGGGTGGCCCATGGCCTTGCGCTGCTCGACAAATCGGCGGGCGACCTGACGGGCGATGTTGCGGATCCTGCCGATGTACCTGGTACGCTCCGCCACGCTGATGGCCTTGCGCGCATCGAGCAGGTTGAAGGTGTGCGAACACTTCAGGCAGTAATCGTAGGCAGGAAGGATCAGGTCCTTGTCGACCAGTTTCAGGGCCTCCCGTTCATAGTTGTCAAAGGCGGTGATCAAGTCGGCGACATTGGCCTCCTCGAAGTTGAATGCGGAAAATTCGCGTTCGGCCTGGTGGAAGATCTGGCCATAGGTGACATCCCTGTTCCAGGCGATGTCATAGACCGAATCCACCTCCTGCAGGTACATGGCGATCCGTTCCAGGCCATAGGTGATCTCCACGGTGACCGGATGCAGGTCAATGGAACCTGCCTGCTGGAAGTAGGTGAACTGGGTGATCTCCATCCCGTCCAGCCAGACCTCCCATCCCAGGCCCCAGGCACCGAGGGTGGGTGATTCCCAGTCATCCTCGACAAAACGGATGTCATGCTGGAGCAGGTCGAGGCCGAACTGTTTCAGGCTTTCCAGATACATCTCCTGGACATCTTTCGGCGACGGTTTGAGGACCACCTGGTACTGGTAATAGTGCTGCAGCCGGTTGGGGTTCTCGCCATACCGGCCATCGGTTGGCCGGCGCGATGGCTGGACATAGGCGGCCTTCCACGGCTCTGGCCCGAGTGCCCGCAACAGGGTTGCAGGATGAAAGGTGCCGGCGCCCACCTCCATGTCATAGGGCTGCAGGATGACGCAGCCGATTGCCGCCCAGTGCGTATTCAGGGCGCTGATAATATCCTGAAAATACATTGGTGAAAGAATTTTTCCCGTATTGATTGTTTGCAAGGAGTGGATACAGTAAACTGCAATGTTACCATACCCGCGATACGGGGTAAACGATTTTGTCATCAATGTTGTGAGGGGGCGCACCATGCAACAGTTTCCAATACCCCAGGAGATCCTGGACCAGGTTTTGACCAGGGCCACGACCATCGCCGTGGTCGGTCTTTCCCCCAAGCCGGAACGGCCAAGCAACCAGGTGGCCAGCTATCTGCTGGCCTGCGGCTACACGGTCATCCCGGTCAACCCCGGCCAGAACGAGATCCTGGGCCAGGCCTGTTATCCGGATCTGCGTTCCATTCCCGGGCCGGTGGATGTGGTGGACATCTTCCGCCGGGCCGACCAGGTGGAGCCCATTGTCCGCGAGGCCGTGGAGATCGGGGCCAGGGTCGTCTGGATGCAGCAGGGTATCGTCAACGAGGCAGCTGCCCGGATTGCCCGCGAGGCAGGGCTCACCGTGATCATGGATCGCTGCATGAAGATCGAGCACCATAACATGGTCTCCCGGGGGGACGGCCCGGCAGCGGTCTGAGGAAGACGTACCGCCATGGAGCCGAAGTTCATCCGCATCCGGGGCGCCCGGATGCACAACCTGAAAAATATCTCAGTCGACCTGCCCAGGAACAGGCTGGTGGTCTTCACCGGCCTGTCCGGTTCCGGAAAGTCCACCCTGGCTTTCGATACCCTTTATGCCGAGGGCCAGCGCCGGTATGTGGAGTCGCTGTCCACCTATGCCCGCCAGTTCCTTGGCCAGATGGACAAGCCGGACGTGGACCTCCTGGAGGGGTTGTCTCCGGCGGTCTCCATCGAGCAGAAAACGACCAGCAAGAATCCCCGTTCCACGGTGGGGACGGTGACGGAGATTTACGATCACCTCAGGCTGCTCTTTGCCCGGGCCGGTCAGCCCCATTGCCCTGACTGCGGCCGTCCCATCCGGTCCCAGTCCATCGAGGACATGGTGGAGACCCTGCTGGCCCATCCGGAGGGCAGCAGGGTCCTGCTGCTCGCTCCCCTGGCGGTGCGGAAGAAAGGACGGCATGAACAGATCCTCACCAACCTGCGCAAGCAGGGGTTCGTCCGGGTGCGGATCGACGGGACGGTCCGGTCGCTGGCCGAAGAGATCAGCCTGGAGAAGAACAGGTACCATACCATCGAGGCAGTGGTAGACCGGCTCGTTCTCAAGAAGTCCCTCCGTCGCCGGCTGGATGAATCCGTTTCCACGGCGGTGCAGCTCAGCGGCGGCACCATGGTGGCCTTTTTTCCGGACACCGATGACGAGGTGCTCTTTTCCGAGACAGCGGCCTGCCACCGGTGTGGCGTTTCTGTTCCGGAACTTTCCACCCAGTTGTTCTCCTTCAACAATCCCCAGGGAGCCTGTCCGGAATGCAGCGGTCTTGGTGTCAGGCAGTTCTTTGACGAGGCCCTGATCGTGCCGGACCCGGGACGGAGTCTTGCCGGGGGAGCCATCGCACCCTGGACCAGGCGCAAGCTCTCCACCCATGCCGGGCAGTGGATTGTTGCTTTGGCCCGGCATTTCGGTTTCAGCCCGGAAACACCCTTCAACCGGCTGGAGAAGAGGGTGCGCCAGGCCATCCTGTACGGGACCGGCAGGGAGCGGATCCGCTTCGAGCACAGCCGGGGGAATCGCCACCTGGTCTCCGATATTCCCTTTGAAGGCATCATCCCGCGGCTGGAGCGGCTCTTTCGGGAGACCTCCTCCGGCCGGGTGCGGGAGGAGGTGAGCCGGTTCATGAACGAGCAGCCCTGTCCGGGCTGTTACGGGGCCAGGCTGAAACCCGAAGCCCTGGCTGTGCGTATCGGCCCCTGGTCCATTACCGAACTCACCCGCCTGTCCATCGAGCAGCTCATCAGGGAGTTGCGGCAGCTTGCCTTTGGGGAGCGGGAACAGGTGATCGCCACCCCTATCCTCAAGGAGATTCTGGAACGGCTCTCCTTCCTGCAGGGCGTCGGTCTCGGCTATCTCTCCCTGGACCGGAAGGCCGGCACCCTGTCCGGCGGCGAGGCGCAGCGCATCCGGCTGGCTTCCCAGATCGGTTCCAGGCTGGCCGGCGTGCTCTATATCCTGGATGAACCGAGCATCGGCCTCCACCAGCGGGACAACGACAAGCTGATCAGGACCCTGCTCGGTCTGCGCGACCTGGGCAATACGGTGATTGTGGTGGAACACGACACCGATACCATCGCCATGGCCGACCACGTGCTGGACATCGGTCCCGGTGCCGGCGTGCACGGCGGCGAAATTCTCTACTCCGGGCCGGTGGCCGGCCTGCTGGACTGCCAGGAGTCGCTCACCGGGGGGTATCTCTCCGGCCGCCTCGAGATTCCCGTTCCAGCGAAGCGGCGGCGCATCCGCAAGGGTAACCGTTACGGAATAACGGTCAGGGGCGGCTGCGCCAACAACCTGCAGGACATCACGGTCCGGTTTCCCCTGGGAACACTGACCTGCGTCACAGGGGTGTCCGGATCCGGCAAGAGCTCGCTGGTCATGGAAACCCTGTTCAGGGAGGCGCGCCGTCATTTTCAGGAGAAAGGCGGCAGGGCCCGGCCTGGCGGACTGCTTGCCGGGCTCAACAACATCGACAAGGTGATCGATATCGACCAGAGCCCCATCGGCCGGACCCCCCGGTCCAACCCGGCCACCTACACCGGTGTGCTGACCCCGATCAGGGAACTGCTTTCCCGGTTGCCCGAATCCAGGGCAAGGGGGTATAAGCCGGGCCGTTTCAGCTTCAACATCAAGGGAGGACGATGCGAGACCTGCGAAGGGGACGGTGTGCTCCGGATCGCCATGCATTTTCTTCCGGATATCTACGTCACCTGCGAGCGCTGCCAGGGCAGGCGGTACAACCAGGAGACCCTGGACATCCGGTACCGGGGGAAGAACATCGCCGATATCCTGGCCATGACCGTGGAGGAGGCCCTGGAGTTTTTCCGGAACATTCCGCCGATCAAGAACAGGCTGCAGACCGTTGCCGACGTGGGCCTGGGGTATATCACCCTCGGGCAGTCGTCGGTCACCCTGTCCGGCGGCGAGGCCCAGCGGGTGAAACTGGCCCGGGAACTGAGCAGGCGGGCCACGGGCAAGACCCTCTACATTCTCGACGAACCGACCACGGGGTTGCATCCGGCCGATATCCAGTGCCTGCTGGAGGTCCTGAACCGACTGGTCGACAGCGGCAACACCGTGGTGGTCATCGAGCACAACCTGGATGTGATCAAGACTGCCGACTACCTTATCGATCTCGGCCCGGAAGGGGGCGACAGGGGAGGCCGGGTCGTTGCCACAGGCACTCCGGAACAGGTGGCCCGGGTGGAGGCGTCCTATACCGGCAGGTATCTCAGGCAGGTCCTGCCATGAACGGCCTGGCCGGTGGAGGCAGGAAAAGAGTTGTGACCATCCGGCCGGACAGGTAATATCAAAATTTTCAGCCCTGGCCGGCAGGTCGACCAGGGGCTGGCTGCCAACCATGCCGGCAGGCAGAAACCAACCGCTGTACGCAATCCGGCTATCTGGCCTTTCGTCCGGAGACGCGAGGCATTGATGGCGAGGAGGATGAGCGGGAAAACAGGAGATCCGGA
>Ga0256914_1004362_pt1 | contig 10648 bp, 6 predicted proteins | sample HulkmetaG_FD_191571 | JGI IMG/M metagenome (GOLD analysis project Ga0256914, IMG submission 191571) | Hydrothermal chimney microbial communities from Main Endeavour vent field at the Juan de Fuca Ridge, Pacific Ocean - Hulk | ecosystem: Environmental > Aquatic > Marine > Hydrothermal vents ...
GAGCGGGTGGAGGATCCCCTGGCGGTGTGGCAGTGGGGGGCTCCGGTCGGGGATTCGGTAGTTGAGTCGCGGGGGAACGTGTGGGCGACGGAACTGGATCAGCACTACCTGCCGAATGCACTGGCGGTCATTCGTTCTCCGACCTTTTCGCTGAGCAGCTATCCCGGCGCGACGATGTTGATGGTGCACTACTATGACATCGATCCGAACGGCACGTGTACGCTCTCGGACGGGACACAGCTCGGGGGTGTTTGTGGAGATGGTGGGTTCGTGCGACTGGTGGAAGCGGATGGGGAGACGCACATGCTTGCCCCGTCGGAGGGGTACAACGCTCAGGTGGTGTACGAGGATCGTGTCACGGCGGCGTTTTCTGGGACGAGCGAGGGGTGGGTGACCAGCTATTTCGATCTGGAGGGGATGACCGGGGACGATCAGTCGCTGGAACTGGTATTCGTGAGCAACGAGACGCGCTGGTCGGACGGATGGTTCATCTCGTCACTGATTTTGTTTGAAGAGGACATCATTCCGCCGCAGGTGAGCGTGGTGGTGCGACCGACCGACACGTCGAACGTGAGCGGTCCCTATCCGGTGGTGGCGGTGGCGACGGACAACCGGGCCATTGCGGGTGTCACACTCCACTACCAGGCGGGCGAGGAGGACGTTCGGGCGGTGGACATGGTGGCGAACGACAACGGCCGATGGGAGGCGGACATTCCGGGGCAACCCACGGGCACGGAGGTGCGGTACTACGTGGAAGCAGTGGACATCAACGGAAACACGACCACGGACCCGCCGGGGGCGCCCGGGGACACGTGGCTGAGTTTTCGCGTGCGACTGCCGCCGCCCCGTTCTCTCGACTTTGTGCCCTCCCCGCCCCCCTCCCTGGCCTTGACTCTCACGCTCCAGTGGCTGCCGCCGCAAGAACTGGGGGATGAGGGTTTCGCCCAGGACGGACAGTATCTCATTGACTACCAGGTGATCCACACGGTGTTGGACAGCGAAGGCCAGGTAGTCAAGGTGGAGGTTGCCGAAGATCAGAACGAAAACGATCGGGACCTGGTTGCGGTGGTGGAGCCGGCGGGCAAGCCGTACACGGATCAGTATCAGGTGCGTGCGCGTTACCAGGTGGAGGACGAGACCGGTCAACCCATTCTGGTTCCGGGGGATCTGTCTGACCCTGTGTCCACCACGCTCTATGTTCCCCACATCCAGGAGATCATCCCCCCCTCCGAGTATCGGGGGGAGAGCACCACGGTGACCATCGTGGGGGCCTACACCACGTTTGTGGACGGGGATGTGACAGTAGGATTTGGACGTGGCATCCAGGTCTCCGACGTGGTGGTTGAAAGTGTGACCCGGTGCAAGGCCAACATCACCGTGGCCCCGGACGCGCCGCTTGGCCCTCACCCCCTCACCGTGCAGACAGGAGACTACACGCTGACCTACGAGCCTGGCCTGGAGGTAGTCGACCAGGCGCTCAAGCCCCGAATCGTGGATGTCGAGCCTGACTACATCCGCGTGCGAGAAAAGAAACAGATCAAGTTCACCGGCGCAAATACCGATTTTATCGACGAGAGCCCTTCCGTGGACTTCTGGCGCGACATTCAGGTGCTGTCCCTGGACGTCCGGTCCGCGACAGAGTTTGTCGTGGAAATAGAGGTCTCCGCGGATGCCGCTGTCGGGTCCCGTACCGTGCGGGTCATCAGCGGTGGAGAGACGTTCGAGGTGAAGTTTTGGGTGGAGTCCGAGGAAGTGGTCACCACCTCTCCCTGCACTTCGAGCGGGCTCGACGGGTCCGTTTTTGGGGATTTCTCGTTGATCGTTGCCACGTTTGGTGGCCTGCTGCTGTACCGAGGGCGCTGGCGTACCCCCGGACAGCGGCTGCGAGGTGAATATGCGGTGCGGCGGTGTGCGTCTGACCATCCAGGCTCTGGCAGCCTGGGGCCTTCTCGCGGCGGCGACGAGCCAGGCCGCGGGACCTGTGCCCCGGGTCCAGGAAGCAGGTACTGATGCCGGCGTTCCTTTCAACGCCGGTCCGGCCATCGATCTTCATGCCCCTCCCGAGGTGGAGCTGCTTGACCCGGATAGGACGCCCTTCCCCGGGTTGGGAGCAGAAGTCGCCGAAGATCCTGGAGGCCCTCCGGACCAGGACCAGGCGAGGACTCCGGACGACAACCCATCGGACACGACCGTGTCGGTGGATGGAGAATCTGCCGAAGGCGCTGCAGTCGACGCGGTGGACCCGGGCGACCCGGCCGGAGAGCCGGCCGCGCCCGAGGGGCTCGAATCGGTTGACCAGGACGGAGGGGATGGAGAAGCAACGGCCAAGGAGGAAGCGGCGGGAGGACTGGAGGAGGACGGCCAGGCGACGCCTGTGCCGTTGACCGAGGAAGAACTGGCGCAACGGGTCCTGGAACTCGAGGCACGACTCAGCGAGGTGGAACAGGCCTCGGAGGCCCAACGGGAGCACGCCTTTGTCAAGGGTTGGCTCACGGGCGTGGGGGATGTGGACTTCACCTTCGACAAGCACCGGTTTGTGGTGGGCTTCCAGATGTTCCCCATCGAGCAGTCTGCTGGTGGGACCCTCACCAATCGAACCTACTACCTGGGCGCGGTTCCGCGGGTGTTCCTTCACTTCGGGAAACTCTTCCTTGGTGTGGAACTCCCTCTGGCGTTCGAGATCTTCGACACCCAGGTGGACAGCGCAGATCCCAACTACGTGGGGGGAGCCGGGTTTGCCAATGCTGGTGAGTTTGCCGGATTCCAGTGGGACGAGACGAGCGAATTCGCCCAGGTGATCGACTACATCCGCTATGGCCACAAGGAAGACGATCTCTACGTCAACGTGGGCAAGGTTTCCGCCGCCACCGTGGGGCATGGTACGCAAATCCGCAGGTACAATCCCAACATCGACCTGGATCATCACCACGTCAGCGCCCAGATCGACAAGGGGTTCGGGTATGCGGGGCTTGAGTTCTACACCAACGACATTGTCAACTACGGTCTCACCGGAGCGCTTGGCTATGTCAAGCCATTCCGGCTCTTCTACCCGGACAATCTGATGCTCCGCTCCCTCTCCATCGGTGTGAGCTACATGGCAGACCGCAAGGCTCCCTACCTGCTGGCCCATGACCCGTCCAACAGCAGCTACCTGATCGCGGACGAGTTCTACACACCTCGAGTAGAGGACGCCCGGGTGGCTTCCGTGTTCGGGGTGGATACCGAGGTAAAAGTCGTCAAGACCCGGCAAGTGGATGTGAAAGGGTACGTGGACTACAGCCGGTTGATGAACACAGGAGGCGACGGGTTCTCACTGGGCTCACTCGTCCGGATCAATGTGGGAGGGAACGCGGACGACGAGCGTATCCACGCCTTCCGTATCCGCGGGGAGGTTGGAGCCTACCATGCCCGCTATGCGCCTGGATATTTCGACATGTTCTATGAAATCGAGAAATACCAGGCACTCATGAACACCGAGGGAGAAGTGGTGCCCAAGCTGAGGTACCTGGAGGCTCAATCGGGAGGATACCGGCTTGGCGGACGGTTCGAGGCGACCTACGCGCTGGTTCACGGTCCGGGCATCTCGGCCGCCATTCAGGGCACCTCGGGCGGACGGGACAGCCAGTTCTTGCTCCATGCCGAGTTGCCTTCTGGAGATCATCTGCGGCTCATGGCCACCTATGTCCGCATGAACCTGTTCGATGGTGAACGGGTGTTCGACATGGAGGCGCCCGACTCCCTCTTGATCGGTCGGGCCAAACTGAAGGTGCTCCCTTTCCTGTTCGTCAACGCAGAGATTTCCAAGATGTATCGCCTTCGTGCCGTGTCTGAAGGGGAGACATCCGAAAGCGCCATTCCCGCCGTGGGCGACCCGGCCGAATTCCGCAATGTGATTCGGTGGGTGCTCGAGACCGAGGTCGGATTCGAATTCTGACGGTTCCAACCCTGCCTCCCACGGCTCCAGTACCGACATCCACTTGATTCTGCTGCACAGACCGGTACACTACACGGGAAGTATGGCCGGCCCTCGACCTCGATCCAGGCTTCGACGACCGGCCCGGGTGGCGGCCCTGTCTGTGCCTCGAGTGCTCGACACCTTGTGGACACGGGTGGACACCTGTCGTCTCTGGATACGGACGGGAGAATCTTATGAGCACAGAACCCGGAACCGAACTCATGGCCGGGCGCACATGCCTCATCACCGGAGCGACGAACGGAATCGGCAAGGAGACCGCTGTGGGCCTGGCAAGAATGGGGGCCACCGTGGTCATCGTGTCACGCACGCGCGAGCGTGGCGAGTCGGCCGTGGAAGAGATCCGCGAGCGAAGCGGGAACGATCGTGTTTCCATGCTCCAGGCGGACCTGGCCAGCATGGAGCAGGTGCGTGCCGTGGCCAGGCGTTTTCTGGACGCTCATGGGGCGCTGCATGTCCTGATCAACAATGCAGGCGGGATCTTTCAACCTCGTGCCGAAACCCCGGAGGGGTTCGAGATGACCTTTGCAGTCAACCACCTCTCCCATTTCCTGCTGACCCATCTTCTGCTCGACCGTCTCAAGGCATCCGCACCGTCCCGTGTGGTCAACGTGGCGTCCCGAACCCATTTTGGCGCCCGGATGCACTTCGACGACCTCATGTTGACCCGGCGTTACCGACCGATTACCGCCTATCGCCAATCCAAGCTCGCCAATGTGCTGTTCACCTATGAATTGGCGCGCCGCCTGGAAGGAACCGGGGTTACGGTCAACTGTCTCCATCCCGGGGTTGTGGCCACCGGATTCGGACACAATACCGGCTGGTTCTTCCGGAACCTGGTGAGGGTGGGCCGATTCGTGATGATCGATGCCGAGGCAGGAGCACGCACCACCCTCCACGTGGCCACCTCCCCCACCCTGGTGAAGATCAGCGGCAAGTACTTCGACAAGTGCCGGGAAAAACCATCCTCCCGGGCCTCCTACGATCTGGAAGCGGCGAGGCGGCTCTGGGAAGTGAGCGAAGAACTCACCGGCCTGACCCAGGGCTGACAGCCTCTTGGTTCGATTGCGCCCTCGTTTACCGTTCCCGGCCAGGCGGCGGTAACCTTCCGGAAACAGAGAACTCCTGCGCAGACCGGCTCAGCAACGGGAATCTCCTGTTCCATACAGTGGTTTTCTGGATCTCCGACTTCCCTGTCCCACCGTGGCACGCCGATTGCACCTCAACTCGCCGGAAGAACACCACCGTGTTCTCATCAACCCAAAAAGACCGGAGGCTGTCATGAAACGCTCGGTTGCCACCTTGGCCATCGCCCTCTCTTCCATCATCGGTTCCACGGTCTCGGCAGCAGAAGAGTCCGGGGCCTACGACGGGACCTACGCGCTCGAATTCGACGAGACCTACATCGTGGTCAATTGCGCCTTCTCCAACTTCGCCGGAGACCTGCGGGTCGATTCGCCCATCATGGTCACCCTGACAGAAGGGGAAGCATTTCCCCAGGACCTGATCGAGGAGATCGCACAACAGACACTCGAATACATCGCAGAACTCGGCCTCGAGGGCTATTCGGCCCGCCGCGCGGCCACGTTCGCCGATACGTTCTACCAGGAACTCCTTCGAGCCCTGGACGCGGAACTCTCCGCCTATCCCGACGCCATGACCGTGACCTTGAGCGACCCTCTCGAGGAGTTCCCCTACATGTATCTCTTCGACACCACCCTGACGGACGAAACCACCGGGGCATCTTCGGAGACTCAAGGCGCCATGCGGACGAACGTGGGAGCCTTCGGTGTGGAACCGATTCTCGAACTCGACTACGACATCGCCTTTGATACCACGGTGCTGGGTCTGGCCGTGACCCGACAGATGGGGGGGGTGGTCGACTACCAGGAAGGACTGTTCCGCTGGGCCACCCGCCTGCTTGCGTTCAACACCTACACCGAACTCATCCTGGGGTGCAGCGCCAGTGGGACCGCACCATTCGGGCTCGAGTCCGCAGACGAGACCGCCGAACCGGAGGCCACGCCGACACCGGATACGTCGGACAGGGTGTCCGCACCCGGCGGCGTCGAGCAGTTGCCTGCGTTCCGTGGGGATATGGTATTCTTCCCTGAGTTGAAGGGGATCCCCGCGGACGCCGAATCTGCCCTCGATGCGCTCGAGAGCACACTGGGCGGGCGAGAGTAGTCTTCCGTACGCCTCGGCGTCTGAACCGCGGCTCAGGCCACCTGTCATGGCCTGGGTGATCTGGCCGGTCCGAGCCTGGAGCCCCCCAACCGATCGGCGTGACGCGGACCGAGACGCATGAGGCTCACATGCGAATCAAAAGATGCCCGCAGTGCAACTCGCCCATCAAGGACGTGCAGGTCAGCTCCACCAGCGTGACGTGTTTCCGGTGTGGGTACGATCTGGGACCGCTTTTGCCTGCCTACTCGATACAACGCCTGGCTGCGCTCCTCCCCTGGCCGGACCGGGTCACGCTCCTCAAGCACTGTGGGTTCGAGCGGCAGGAGGGGCGCAGGACATCGCGGATCGTCCTGGGTATCGCGCTGCTGTTCGCCCTTGTGGTCATCGCGATGGCGTTCTGGATGCATGCCTGGGAAGCGGTGTTCATGACGCTCCTGCTTGTGTCCTGTGCCTATCGTGCGCGCAAGGATGAAGGCAAGCCTGTATGGAAAAAGCGAGGGGAACAACCGATCCGGTTCCCGGACTGGCCTCCTGCCGAAGAGGCCGCGGGCAACGACAACGCCCTTCTGGAGTCCCGTCGCACGCAGGACGAGTGAAAGACGGCGATGGTGATGGGCCCTGGCGCACCCTGGAAACTCAGCGCGTTGCGGGCTGCACGTGCACCAGCACCCCATAGTGGTCGGAAAGCCGTGTGGGACTCGTCTGACCCTCGATGTCGATCGGGTCATCCATGATCCGATGGTACTCGAACTGAAGCCCGTCCGGGCACCCATTGAACATGATGTAGTCGATCAGCTTGTCCACCTCGGATCCGGCCAGGGGGTTGTCCTTGCACCAGGTGCACCGGGGAGACTCCCAGTACCAGTGGTAGCCCTCGGAAGCCAGCAGCTTGAAATTCTCGGGCAGCTCCCCGGTCAGTCCAAAGTCCTCGGGCCCCGCGTTCAGGTCGCCCATCAGCACGGTACACCGGCCGCCCGGTGCGGCCTCACCGAGAGCAAGCACCTGCGCCGCGTGCTCATCTTCCCAGCTCTCGAAGTCCCGCCCTGGGGGATAGGGGACCACGCCCAGGTCCGCCGACAGGTGGGTGCAGATGGTGTGATACCCCTGGATGTCGGCGGTGATCATGCCACGCTTGACCAGGAGGGTGTCGTGGGGGACATAGGTCGCATGCTCAATGGGGTGGCGACTCAGCAGAAGCAGGCCGTTCCGCCCCTTGGAGACGAAGTCCTGGGCACCACCCAGCGCGCACGACGTGGGTGCGGCGGTGTTTGCGGCCAGGCACCGCTTGCAATCGTCGGCAAGGGCATCATACTTGGCCTTGCAAGGTCCGGTGGCAACACACTCCTCGGTGGAGATCCCCTGGGACTCGCACTTCCTGTCCACGCACCTCTTGAGGAAATAGGTCTTGAAGATCCCACACGGTGTGCTCGGTTCGCTCGTGTCCTCGGTCACCTGCCGGAACGTGTAGGGGTAGGTGTCCTCGAGGGCGGACACAATCGCTGCGGCGTCCTCGTCGGTCCAGACTTCCTGCAGGCAGATGACGTCTGCGTCGATACCGGCCAGGTGAGCCTCGATCAAGGGGAGGCGTTGGTCCGCCAGAGCGACCGCCCCATGGGCCAGTCCAGTGTTGTAGGTGACAAAAGTCATGGGAGGAAGCCCGGGCACCACCCGCCCGGACGGTGTCGCCCCCGGCGTCTCCTCGACCGCTTGCCCACCCTGGTCATCTCCGGCTTGCTGCTGTGCAGCCCCCTCCAGAATGATCAGACCGGACAGCAGCAGAACGACGCCAAGGCCCTGGGCCATGCGTTTGGTCATGTTGTCCTCCTGTCGGCAGGTTGAGAGATTGATGTCTGCACCTACCGAAATACGCCATTGCCGACCCATTGGCAACGGTGTTCTCCCCGGGGAGGCGCGTGTGGCCCATGACGCCCGGCCCCACGGCAGCAGATGTCATGGCTGGCACCGCACTTTTGCTGTCTCCCCAGACAGATTCGCGCTTTCCTTCCCACACCCCGGCATGGTAACATATTTCTCCGGCACGGCGCCGAGACGGTCCGTCCAGCTTTGGGGCGACCCAGGAGGCTTTCCGGACCACGGTACGCCTTGGGCCGGGGAGGTCACCAGCCGGCACAGGATGGCTCTTGGCCACTCGAGGTTGCCATCCCACACGCCCAGGGAGGGAGGTCAAAGTGAAAAAACGTATCCTGCTCGTACTACCCCTGAACACCGAGCCGCTTTTCTATCCCGATCTCTACACGGTTCGGGACCTGACCCGACGCAAGGGAACCCATCTCAACCTCTCCCTGCCCACGGTGGCAGGGCTGACCCCCCCGGAATTCGAGGTCCGGGTGCTGGACGAGAACGTCGAACCCATCGACTACAGCGAGCACTATGACATCGTCGGGCTCACCACGTTTGCCAACCAGTTCGACCGCGCACGCCAGATCGCCGAGGACTGGCGCAAGCGTGGAGCGCTCATCGTGGCGGGCGGGCCTTCGGCATCGTTGATCCCGCACAAGTGGAAGCCCATCGCCGACGTGGTCATCGTGGGAGAGGCGGAACGTATCTGGCCTCAATTCTGCCGGGACTACCTCGCCGGTTCCTACAAGGAGATCTACCGCGAGGAGGGGCTGGTGGAACTCGCCGGCCTCCCGCTTCCGGACTACAGCAGTATCCCGACCCCGGTGATCCACCAGTACCTCAACGGGGTGGTGGAGACTGGGCGAGGGTGTCCCTACGAGTGCGAGTTCTGCTGTGCTGTGGTCGTGCTGGGACGAAAACTTCGCTTCAAGCGCATCGACACCGTGATCGAGGAACTCGAGCAAGTCTACCAACTGGGCCTGCACCGGGCCCAGCTTTGCGATGTAAACCTGACCGTGGAGCGGGACCGTGCCAAGGCCCTGCTTCGACGTATCCGGGACTGGAACGCCACGAAGCGTCGGCCGATGAAACTCTACGCATCGGTTTCCCTGGACGTGGTGGACGACGAGGAGTTGTTGGAACTGCTCCCCCAGGCAGGGGTCTGTACCATCAACACCGGCGTGGAGAGCGTGAACGTGGAAAGCTTGCGGGAAACCCGAAAGTTCCAGAATATCCGGCCGGATCTGACGGGTGACATCATGCGTTTCCACGAGCACGGAATCATGGTGATTGGAGGGGCCATCGTTGGATTCGATCACGATGACTTGAGCGTGTTCCGGCGACAGTTCGACTTCTGGATGCGTACCGCCGCGCCCTTGATCCAGGTCAACCCGCTTCAGGCGTTCGACGGCACCATGCTCAAGGAGCGCATGGAAAAAGAAGGGCGGTACGTGGATCCGGAAATCAGCTTGCGGGGACGAATTCCCACACCGCTCAACATGCACACGCTGATTCCCAAGCAGTTGACCCCGGCCCAGGTCCGGAATGGCACAATCTGGCTTCTGGCCAGACTCTACGAGTGGGACAACCTGGCCGACCGGGTGGAGCGCTTTTTCGAGATGTTCGAACGTTCGCCCAAGAGAAAGAAGCTCTCCATCCCCGGCGGCCCCCCCGAACTGCACGAAATCGGCATCGCGGCCCGGATTCTCAAGCACCTCTTGCTCAAGGCGCCCATGGACGAGAAAAAGGCGCTGGCCCGCATGATGGCCGCTGCGCTCCGGTCCTCCCACCCGTTCCGATTCTCCTTTGCCGTGGGAAGCTACCTCGCCGCCAAGGATACCCGTCAGACCCTCGCCCTGTCTGTTCCGGGGTTCGAACGCGTGGGGTATCCCGGCCCGGAGCCTCACACCGGCGAGACGAACGCCCCTCCCCTCTCCGTGGCGGCTGAACCCATCGAAGCGGCGCGCGCAGCGCTCTGACCTCCCGGAGCCGACCCCTCTGCTCAGGGTTGCTCGCACCTGTCCGAAAAGCCTTTCCACCTGCCCTCAAGGGTAGCGGCTTCCCGCCTTCCCGGCCCGCCCGGCAGGTTCACGACACCACCCCACGCTCAGAATGCAAGGTGCGCACCTTCGGCAGGCGCCTCGAGGACGACATTCGCTTCCCGTCTGCGGACCCAGCACCCGGGATCTCCGGCCAACGGATCTCCATGCACCGCGTGCGCCACGGCCCGACATCCCCTACACCGCTCCAGGTACTCGCACGTGGCGCAAGTTCCGTCCAGATGGCCTCGAGGCGTTCGGAACCCGGCCAGAAGGGGCGCGCCAGACCACACCTCCACGAACGAGGAATCCCGCACCGACCCCACCCCCACCGGCAGGCGTTCGCACGGTGACACCGTCCCGTTTGCAAGAATCGCTCCGGCCTCCCGCCCGGCCATGCAGCCGTGATAGGTGCCTCTCCGGTCGTCTCGCAGCAACAGCGAGGCACGACAGTCGTGCCAGGTGACCTCGACCCGATGGTCGTAGGCCTGCCTCAGTTCGATCCACTCGTTCAACACAGCCAGTTGCTGATCCGGATCCAGTTCCAGAACCCGGCCTCCCCGGCCCTCGGGCACGTAGGGAGAAAGGT
>Ga0256914_1004363_pt1 | contig 10646 bp, 8 predicted proteins | sample HulkmetaG_FD_191571 | JGI IMG/M metagenome (GOLD analysis project Ga0256914, IMG submission 191571) | Hydrothermal chimney microbial communities from Main Endeavour vent field at the Juan de Fuca Ridge, Pacific Ocean - Hulk | ecosystem: Environmental > Aquatic > Marine > Hydrothermal vents ...
ATCCCCTTTATACTCAACTGGTAGTCCCCTCTCGGTAAGTAGCCACGCACAGCTTCCATCATCTAAAATAGCGTGATCACGCAGAAACTCAGCGCCTAGTTTAGCCCCGCCCTCAAGCTTTTCTAACTTAGTTTGGGGGAACATATCCCGAAAATGTCTGTAGAGATGGGATAACACCCAGAGAAATCTTCCTTCAGACCACACGTACTTATTTTTGGAGACCAGTTTATCCCCCAAATTATTAAAACAGGTAAAAAACCCGCCGTTATCCCAATCAATTCCACGTTCCAACCAGAAGGGAAGTATTCTCTCAACGAGATGTGTGATTAAAAAATCTCTAAGAGAGTTTAATTCCACGGTTAATCTCGCCTAACATTACAAGTTAGAACCATCCAGAGGAAAACCAAAATCACTTAAATACCTCCGCCACTTTGTAAAAGGCGTGTATGTACTGATCCACCAACGAACCATCATCATTGGGGAAGGTGGGTAGAGCCAGAATCCGTCTATTTACATCCGTGGTAACCGGAAGGTCATCAGGGTTACTGCCCCTCTCCACAAAGTAGGGTTGCTGATGTAAAAGTGGGTACCTATCACCCCTAACAAGTGCACCCTCCGCCCTTAACAGCTCGATAAGCCTCTCCATAGAAACCCCCGTTTCTTCCTCCCTATAGACAACGTTATTCTCATAATACACCCTTTTGATATACACAGGACTCTTGTATACGTGAAAACCAGGAATATCAGAGAGAGCATTTAAAAGTCTCTCTACATTTCTGTTTCGTTTCTCATTTCTCCCGTCAAGATATCTAAGCTGCACCCTTGTAATCGCAGCATGCAGAGGGGACATTCTGTGCTTGAAACCGAAAGAGGTATGCCGATACCTACTATAACGCTCCGGCAATTCCGCCGCCCTCCTATAGTGACCCAGGGTAACAGCCCTGTAATATATCTCCTCATCGCCGGTTACAAGCATCCCCCCCTCTCCGCCGGGAAGATTTTTAGAGGCCTGGAAACTAAAAAACCCTATATCACCCAACGTACCCGCCTTTTTTCCCCTATACTCAGCCCCGTGTGCATGGCAGGCATCCTCAATAACAACTATTCCATGCTCCCTGGCGATTTCTAGGATATCATCCATCTCCGCAGGAAGCCCCCACAGGTGAACGGGAATCACTGCCTTTGTCCTGCCCGTAATTTTCCGCCTAAAATCCTCAGGATCGAGATTAAGAGTCTCCGGATTCACCTCGCAAAACACCACCCTGGCACCAAGCGCAGCAGCGGGCATTGCCGTTGCCCAGTAGGTGTAAGAGGGACATATTACCTCATCTCCCTCCCCTACACCTATAGCAAAAAGTGCCGCATAGTTTGCCGCAGTTCCGTTAACCTCCGCAAGTGCATACTTAGCTCCCAAATATCGGGCAAACTCTTCCTCCAACCTCTTAGGCTCCTCGGAAACAGAGATATCGCCCCTACGCAAAAGCTCTACTACCGCCTCTTCTTCCTCTCTTCCAATAACGGGCCATCTAAGGGCATCATTTTGATCCATTGTAATTGCCCTGGGACCACCCTCAATGGCGAGTCGCTCTCCCATATCCTATTCCTCCTATTAAAAACCTTATGCATACCCCTCATTCCATACCAGCTACTTCCGATAGTTTTTCTCTCATCTAGAATCCTATTATAAACATCATATGTTATCAATAGCGAGAACAGGTATTTACTTTTTTAATAACAACGGTTTTAATACATATAATGATAATTGATTTTCACACCCATGTTTTCAACCTACGCTCACCCCAAACCCGGGAGAAACAGCCCGTAACATGGCAAAAACTCCTCGCTCGATTGGACGACGAAGGAATTGACAAAGCGGTGGTACTTCCCCTGGGAATAAGCCCGGAGATAATAACAGGACCCTCCCTATTTGACTACGGGAACGACATAATAAGTCAAATAACCCCACCACACAATATAAAGGACAGAGTGATTCTGTTCGGGAACCTGGATCCCAGAATGGGATGTAAGGGAAATCTCACAGAGGAAGAATTAAGCGCCCATACCCCTAGAACGGACTTTGGCTGGATTCTTAGAGAATTTACAGAGAGAGGATGCGTAGGAATAGGGGAAATCACATCCCATCTTCCTCAGGATGATCCCTTGGTAATAAACCTCTTCGAGCAGTGCGGCCAATACCAACTCCCCGTACTCTTTCATACAACGGGAAGCGGACGCAGCGATGTTTACGGCCTCTCTGACGAAACGGGTCTTCCCAGACTGGAAAATCTCTTAAAAGCGGTACCCAATACAACGTGCATTGCTCATGCTACCGGGATATGGGCAGAGATTGACGGGGATGTCAACCCGGAGGACAAGTTTATATACCCAAGGAGGAGAATAAAACGCCCCGGGAAACTGCTAAAACTTCTGGAAAGCTACGATAATCTCTACGTAGATACCTCTGGAAGAAGCGGTTACAATGCACTCACCAGGGACATTGATTTCACCGTAAATTTCTTAAACGATTACGGTGATAAAATCATATTCGGTACCGATGTCTGCTTTGCGGATCCGGAGGATAGAATGCCCCACCTAACACTTCTTAAAAACCTACTGGAGGACGGCTCCATAAGCAGAGAAACATTCGAAAAAATCACCTATAAAAACGCTTTAAAAGTACTAAAAAGGCTTACCAAACCGGAGTAAAAGCAGCTCCTCACGAGCAAGACTAGTACGAGAGGGAAACCCCAAGATCAACAAACTGATTATTCTCAAGATCGGTACACCCTTTTGCCTTATCCATTACGTAACTCGTTTGCCACACAAATCCGGCTTTAAGACCCAGCTCTAACATACCAAAAAGCGGTATATGAAGATAATTACCATTCAATCCAAACTGCCATACATAGTTAATTCTATCCTGAGTAAGAAATCTCAGATGTGAAAATATATGCTCGTTCTGAGAGATCCACCCGTCGTCGAATATCGTGCCATCTCCCGAGGAATAACCCTCCGAGGCATTCCCGTGTCTTATCAGCTGGGAGAAGAGATTTATTCTGAAAAATGCCCTTGGCAAAAATACAATGTCCACTCTCGTTCTATCGGAGTTTGGTTGTACACCGGGACCCAGATTCGTGGCGAGATGAGTGTAATTCTGATAGTTTACATAGTTAGAGTATCCCGAGGTTCCAGGTATTCCCTCGTTAGAACAGTGAGTATACATATACGGGGTAACCATCAAATAATTTAGGGAAAGCGTTTTAACCAAGGGTATCGTAGGAGCCCAGGATATACCAGTTTGAAACGAGAACTTATACTTTGTATTAAAGTGAAAAGCCGCCATATCACTGAACTGAAGATCATCTGCGTAGAACACAAGGGGTATATGAACATTTCCCAGGCTTACACCGGCCGTAATTCCAAGAAGTGAGTTATCATAGAAACCGACAATCCCCTGAGAATCAAAGAGTATAGCCGCCGGCATCAGGTACAACAATTCCAATCTCTTTCCCCATACAACAGATTCCAGGATACTAACATCCAACCACGGTGCTACAAAGAATCTAAGCCCATGCAGAAAAAAATACTTACCCGGGAAACGACCTGTCCCACGATTAGTCGAAGCCGAGAGGTTTAGAAAAAGGGCAAAGTAGTTAAATCCGGGCAACTCCCAGAGAAAGGAAAAATGTCCCGCCATAGGGGCATCACTGCTCACAATGGCCCCGTCATCAAAGAAGGGACCAAAGGATGTCCTAACCATCCCACTTTGAAACCTAATTTTATCGGTGTATATGGAAAAGAAGGTATAAATACCCTGACGGACATCAAAGGTTTTACTCCCCCACGTAACAGAGGCACCATCCTCTATAAAATCATAATCCCTTCTAAAACCATAGGGAAAAACCTCGCCATCTGGCCTATCCAGGAGATTTACTCTAACATTTCCCCCCGCCATAACACTCGGAGTAAGGTAGTACTGAAAATTATACACGAGACTGGCGACACCGGAAGATCTATCCTTAGCTACTGTCGTATTGGCTAACGCCGTTACACTAGCCTTAAATGCCTTAGCTCCCTCCATCTTCCTGAGATAGTAAGCAGCAATCTCTTTATCTACCACTGTCCCCCTAGCCTTAACCCTATTCAAAAACTTAACAATAAGTTGAGGGGGATAGGGACGCACGGAGGGTAGGTTTTTTAAAATTCCCTCATCATGCCACGTGTCGATGTAACTATAAATATCGTCTTTAAGATCCATAAAATTCTGAGGGAAGACATTCAGGAGAGCACCTACAAATAAAAGAATCACAAAACTTAATTTCACTATGAATTTATTCATCAGTAGTACCTTATTTTACACATTAAACTATTGAAAATCCTAGCACATTAAACCCCCAGGGGCAATACATTCGTCAATCTATCCCCGGAGGTTACCGGGAGGTTACCGAAAAAATACTACCCGAAGCAAATTGACAATTTTGAATAATTTTGAATAATAATGTCTAAATAGTTCAAAATACATCAAAATGTATCAAAATATATCAAAAAGAAGGTGAAAAAATGGGATTAAAAGAAGATTCTTTACACTATCATTCAATGGATAAGCCGGGTAAATTGGAGGTAACAACAACCAAACCCTGTCAAACGGCAAAAGAACTATCACTCGCCTACACGCCCGGGGTTGCCGCACCCGTCCTGGAGATAGAGAAGAACCCTCACGATGCGTTCAAATATACAAACAAGGGCAATCTTGTCGCTGTTGTATCCAACGGAACAGCCATTCTCGGGCTCGGAAACAGGGGCGCACTGGCCAGCAAACCTGTAATGGAGGGTAAAGGGGTTCTATTTAAACGGTTTGCGGATATCGATGTTTTTGATATAGAGATAGACACCGAAGATCCGGATAAGATAATAGAGATAGTAAAACTGTTAGAGCCAACATTCGGGGGGGTTAATCTCGAGGACATAAAGGCACCGGAGTGCTTCTATATCGAAAACAAACTAAAAGAGATATGTAATATTCCAATATTCCACGATGACCAGCACGGAACCGCAATCATAGCCGGTGCCGGTTTACTTAACGCGCTGGAGATAACCGGAAAGAATATCCGGGATATACGGGTAGTCTTCAGCGGTGCGGGAGCTGCCGGCATATCATGTGCACGCTTCTTCGTCTCGCTCGGTGTAAAAAAGGAAAACCTCATAATGTGCGACAGTCACGGGGTAATATACAGAGGACGTTCCGAGGGGATGAACCCACAGAAGGAAGAGTTTGCAGTAGATACCTCACTTAGGACATTAAAAGAGGCCATAAAGGGAGCGGACGTATTTATGGGAGTATCGGTTAAGGATCTGGTTACACCCGAAATGCTTCTATCTATGAACAGAGATCCTATAGTCTTCGCAATGGCAAATCCCGATCCGGAGATAACCTATGACCTGGCAAAGAGTACCAGGGAGGATGTTATAATGGCAACGGGTCGAAGCGACTATCCCAATCAGATAAACAACGTACTCGGATTCCCATTTATATTCAGAGGGGCATTGGACGTAAGGGCTAGCAAAATCACGGAGGGAATGAAGATAGCGGCCTCTCACGCGCTCGCGGATCTTGCAAAAGAGCCGGTACCAGAGGTTGTAAAAAAGGCATACGAGGGGAAAGATTTTACATTCGGCAGGGATTATATAGTTCCCAAACCCTTTGACCCCCGCGTAATAGAGTGGGAAGCCGTGGCAGTAGCAAAGGCGGCGTGTGAGGAGGGGGTAGCAAGGGAACCAATAACAGATTGGGAAAACTATAGAGAGAGTCTTAGAAAAAGAATCGAAAAATTCTGGAAATAATCTCCCCCTAAAATACACATAAAACCCCAAAATCGCTATACTCTGTAGGTATATCAGATAACGCAAACCTAAATCTCTAAGAGGAGTTTCATCAAAAGATGGACGAGGTAATCTACTACGTAAACAGAAGCAACCAGAGAAGTGCACGTATGCTCTCCGTAATAGATTTAATAGAGGCAAAAACCCTCACACTCCAATCCGCCGCGTGGTTACTCAGACGGATAACAGAGGGTTCCTCCTGGCTGGTCGGGGCAAAACCAGGTGCCGCCGGGAAAACCACAGTGGCCAGTGCCCTTCTTGCAATGCTTCCCGCTGATACAAAGATTCACCTCCTCGGGGGCTATACCGCGGGTTATGCCGAGAGCTACGCCTCTCCGCTCGAATCGACCGGTTCCATTTCACACTGCGGGAAAAACATCTGCATACTCACCTACGAGATAAGCCCCGCCTCCTACGATGGTTACATCTGGAAAGACGAGGTAAAACTGATGACACAATTGGGAATAAAGGGATGTCGTCTTGTTGGGAACCTCCATGCCGATACGCTCGAACAGGCAAGAGAACAGATATGCAAGATAGGAGGTGCCACAGAGGAGGAATTTGGAGCATTCGATATCTTCATACCAATAACCCTAAAACCCAGAGGGTTTTCCTACGAGAGACGAATAGAACATGTATACCTGTTTAACAGAGAGAAAAAAGGATGGGAAAGGATAAGAGATTTTTCAACCCCTGAAAGCACCTTCCAAAGGGAGATAGAAAACTTCCTCCAGAGTCTGGCCAAATCAAAGATTATCCTGGTAGAAGAGGTTCGAAAAGAATGGCTTAAATGGCTTAACCAACGAGGTGGTTCCTACACGGGGTAAACATACTCCTCCCTCGAACCCTCCCTCTTTTTAATAATATAATTATCACCCCGCCTCTCAATATCCACTGCAAAAAGAGAAACTTTTCCTCCACCACCCGGTAAGTCAAGAGCGTAATCCGGCATTCCAACCCCGGAAAGCACCTCCCTAAGCCTTTCCATAATGGTAAGTCCCCTCTCTATGGGCACCCGAAAGTGCGAGGTTCCTCTTGCCAAATCACACTGGAATATATAGTATGGCTTAACCCTATTTCTAACAAGTATCTCAAACAATTCGGCAAGCACCTGCGGATCATCATTTATTCCCCTAAGAAGTACCGACTGATTTAGAATGGGGATACCCGAATCAACAAGCAGTTCCACTTTATCCAAAACCCCGGGGGATAACTCTTTCGGATGGTTAAAATGAGCTACAAACCAGATGGGTTTGTGCCTCTTAAAAACCTCTATCAGGGAATCTGTTATCCTATCGGGCAAAACTGAGAGAACGCGAGAACCAATACGTATTACAATCTCATCTCTACTCTCTCGCAACCGGGTGATAATACTCTCCAGTTTGGAATCCGAGAGGCTAAGGGGATCACCACCGGAGAGTAATACCTCTTTTACCTCTCGGTGTTCGCCTATATACCTTAAGGCCAGTTCAAGTTCTTTCTTTGAGATTACATCCGGTTCCATCTCCTTGTAGTAACGCCTGAAACAGTAACGACAGTTTAGAGGGCAAAAATTGGTAACGAGTAAAAGCACCCTATTTCTGTATCTATGAATAAGCCTGGGAGAAACCCTATACCTCTCCTCGTAGAGGGGATCATCGCTCTCCATAGGGCTTTCTTCCAGCTCACGAGGATCCGGCATAAATTGTCTTCGTATTGGACAGTTCGGATCGGTGTAATCAGATAACGAGAGAAAGTACTCCGTAACAGAGAAAGGCATATAGGACACGCCAGAACGAGAGGTTTCCATATTTTTTATTCTTCTAAAAAACTCCAATTCTTCCTTCGAGACAACAAATTCCTTGGGTAAATCCTCCAATCGCCTGATATTCCGCCTTAACTGCTCTTCCCAATTCACCCTAAACACTCCTTATACCATCTGTTGGCTTTACTACGATTGATTCAAACAAAGAGATGTACAATAATAGTAGAGTCATGAATGGGATTATTGCAATATTAACCGATTTTGGCAATCAGGATGCCTACCCTGCCATAATGAAGGGGGTAATCCTCTCCATCAACAGGGAAGCAATCATTATTGACGTTACACACCAGGTAAAACCCTACTCTATAGTAAGTGCCTCCTATCTGCTCTACACAGCATGGGATTACTACCCCGAGGGTACCACCTTTCTGGCGGTAATAGACCCGGGGGTAGGATCCTCTCGAGGCATACTAATAGCAACAGACAAACCTCGCTCCAAGGTCCTGGTTACTCCGGACAACGGGATAGTCTCCATGCTGGTCAGAATGAAAAAACTGGAGAATTTTTACAGACCCTCCGAGGAGACAATGAAGAGTATAAAACAATTGATACCGAATACAAGCTCCACATTCCATGGTAGAGATATCTTTTCGCCGCTAACGGCATTGATATCAAAAAATAGGATCGAGGAAATAGTAGGGGAAGAAATCTCTCCCCAAATCCTTGCCGATCTTAGCCCAACAATCTCAGTAGAAAACTCCGTGGAGGGAAACCCCGTAACCACCCTTATCAAGGGGAAAATCCTACACATAGACAACTTCGGAAACTGTATATCCTCCATTCATAAAAACGACATGCTCACCGCCAAAAAAATATTGAGGCTCCAGGCGAAAATTGAGACAAACCTACCCACAACTCCCATAGATATCCAAGTTGGCAAAATCCACCTACACAAACTCTCCGATTACTTCTCTCAAGCAGATATAGGCAGTGCGCTTGCCTACATAGGAAGTTCCGGATTTTTAGAAATAGCAATTAACCAGGGCAACGCAGCCTCTACTCTGGACATAGAAATAGGCGATGAGGTTAACGTAAGAAACAAAATTCCAACCTAAAAATCGTTTTAACCTAAGGAACGTTTTAACGAGGCTACAGGTTAAAAAACCCCCTCAAAAAATGAGCAACCCCCTCCTCCTCGTTGGTCTTAAGAGTCATTGCTCGTGCATACTTTGCCACATCTTCCTCAGCATTCCTCATAGCAACGGGGAAACCCACCCTTTTAAGCATTGGAATATCGTTTTTCCAATCGCCAAAAAACAGCATCTCTTTCATCGTAAGGTTATAGTAGCTTAAAAGCTTCTCAACCCCCCTGTACTTTCCCGTTGTAACGGAACGAAGGGTGAGATAGTACTTATCAAGATACCTCTGTGGCGTAAGATACGGCACAACGTATTCACCGTACAGATGGCAAATAGTCTCTCTAGCCTCTTCAAAAACCCCTCTCTCATCGGAAATAAAGACAATCAGGGTGGTATGCTTAAAATCACACTCCTCTATCCTACCAACATCCTCCCCACCCCAGAGAACGTAGTGCTTTTTGGCAACCTCTCCCCTAACAAAAATTCTATCATCACTCACCACAAAACCGGAGAAACGGGGAAAGCGATTTATAATCTCTCTACACAACTCAGATTTTATAAGACACTCAGAATTCCAGATATCCTCTCCCATAACGTGTATATAAGCCCCCTCAAGAGCCACCATGGGAACATCCAACCCACGAAAAATTTCTTTGGTAAGAGAGAGGGTTTTACCGGTTACGGGCAAGAATGGGATTCCTCTTTTCATCAACCTGCTTATGACATCCCTCGTCCCCGCAGGAATTACTTTGGATTCAGGAAGCAGGGTACCATCCAGATCCGCACCGACTGCCTTAATCTCTTCCGGTAGATACATCCTGTGAGATCCTTTTCCTCAGTCAAGGTCTATGTGCTCATCGATAAACCTCTGCTTTAGCTCCGCATCCTCCTCACTCTCGGCCTCTCCCCTTTTAACCCCAAACATCATTAGAAAGGCAAGGATAAAAAAAGCTATGGAGAAGGGGAACAGAGACGCCCTACCTGTCTTATCCATTATAAACCCGGCAAGAGGCGGGGCTATTATCTGGGCAAGGGAGGAAAAGAAGTAGTACAAACCTGTATAGGTACCTATCTTCTTGGCACTTGCAAGCTCCCAGACTATAGTAATGGAGTTTACATTTATTAGAGCCCAGGCAATACCGGCAAATGCAAAGAGAATATAAAGGGTAAGCCCTCTCCTTGTAAATGTCACTATAGCAAGATCAACTATAAACAGAGCAAGACCTATTAGTATTGTTTTTTTCCTTCCCAAACTCGTTCCTATGAACCCGGCAGGGAGGGCAAAAATCACAAACATCAGAGGAACAGTTGAGAGCATCCTGGAAGCGGTGCTTGCCTTAACCTTTAAGACATCAACACCGTATGTGGTAAACCAGGTTTCTATACTATTGAAGGCAATAAACCAAAAGAGAATGGCAAGTAGAATAAAGAGAGCGGATTTCTCTTTATTTACAATTATCTCACCCATAGATTTTATAATCCCTACCTTTTCCTCTTTGGGAGCATCGAGACCAGATGTATCCGAGTTGGTTTTAGCTCCGGTGGTAGGTTCCGGAAGTTTCTCACGGATAAAGAGAAGGAGAATAACGAGAGCCAAAATCATAATAACAGCAGTCACGACAAAGGGAACAGGAACACCCATATCGTACATATAACTCCCGGCAAAGTAAGCAATAATCGAACCAACTCCTCCCATAAGATTTATAACACCATTCGCCTTACTCCTATGAACCGAAGGGGTCACATCCGGCATTAGAGCCACAACCGGAGCTCTGTACACAGCCATAGCTATATTGAAAAGCATTATAATTCCGATTACAGGCAAAATTCCTGTTGACAGAGATACGCTACCCAATAGGGGAAGGTGTGTCTTAATAAGCTCT
>Ga0256914_1004364_pt1 | contig 10644 bp, 13 predicted proteins | sample HulkmetaG_FD_191571 | JGI IMG/M metagenome (GOLD analysis project Ga0256914, IMG submission 191571) | Hydrothermal chimney microbial communities from Main Endeavour vent field at the Juan de Fuca Ridge, Pacific Ocean - Hulk | ecosystem: Environmental > Aquatic > Marine > Hydrothermal vents ...
ACGGAAGCTGAATATGCGCCCCAGGAAGTGCCTCGGCTATCAGGCACCCATTGAGGTGTTCTGTGATGGAGTACAGTGGCAGGACACCAAACTAGGTGGTGTTGCATTTATTGGTTGAATTCGGGATCAAATTTCCCGCCTTTCCAAACTTATCTATCAGATCTATATTTTATTTCTTTCTTCTTTAAGGCCTTGATCGACATCAATGTCCCTTCGAAAGGTAAGCTGATACATTCAAAAACGAGAAAGGTGATAGCGTCTTCCATCACTCCTGAGGCGAATCAATGCATCGGAATCGTTTATCCCGCTATGCAGCCGCAGCCATCTTGGTAATGGGCTGTGCAGGTGTATTAGCTGCCGCTCCTGCGCCGGAAAGACAGAAGGAACTGACCCACTTGCTCAAACATGATTGTGGTTCCTGCCATGGTATGCGGTTGGCGGGGGGGCTTGGGCCCGCTCTCAATCCAGAACGGCTTGATTCCTACTCTGTAGAGCAGTTGGTTGCCACTATCTTGCATGGTCGGCCGGGGACTCCCATGCCTCCGTGGAGCCCCTTCCTGTCGGAACAGGACGCGCGTTGGCTTGCCGAACGTCTGAAAGAAGGGGTTACTCCGTGATTCGCGTTGTGGTCGCCCTCTTGTTCTCGCTGCATATCGGTTTGGTGCTGGCCGCCGATTGTCAGACGAGGGGGACCGGCGATCTGGGAATCATTGTCGAGCGGGCCTCCGGCAGCGTGGTAGTAGTCGATACAACACAACGAAACATTCTTTTCCGAATCAAAGGGCTGGGTGATCTGTCACACGCCTCGGCGGTCTACTCTCGTGATGAGCGGTATGCTTATCTGTTCGGCCGTGACGGGGGGCTCTCCAAGGTGGATCTGCTTTGTGGAAAGTTGATAAAGCGCGTTGTTCAAGGGGGAAACAGCATTGGAGGTGCTATTTCCCAAGATGGTGCATTGATCGCGGTCTCCAACTATGAGCCAGGCGGCGTGAAGATCTTTTCCGCGCAAACGTTGAAGTTGGTTGCTGATATTCCTGCTACGCGTTCCGATGGGGGAAAAGGTTCAAAAACGGTGGGCTTGGTGGATGCGCCAGGCCAGCGTTTCATCTTTAGCCTGTTTGATTCCGGAGAGATTTGGGTAGCGGATTTGAGCCAGCCAGAGTCTCCACGGCTTCAACGGTTCAAGAATATCGGGCGCCAGCCCTATGATGCTCTGATCTCTCCCGATGGAAGGTTCTATCTCGCGGGCCTGTTTGGAGAAGATGGGTTGGCATTGTTGGATCTCTGGCATCCGGAGAGGGGGGTTAGGCGAATCCTGAATCACTATGGGAAAGGGGAGCGCAAGCTGCCGGTATACAAGATGCCGCACCTGGAAGGTTGGGCTATTGCTGGAATGCGGGCGTTTCTGCCGGCAGTGGGGCATCATGAATTATTGGTGGTAAATACTAATGACTGGAAAGAGCTGGGGCGTGTGGCACTCAAGGGGCAGCCGGTCTTCGCGGTGGCTCGTCCCGATGGGCGACACATTTGGGTGAACTTTGCCTTTCCGGACAACGATACCATACAGATTGTAGATAGTGAGACTCTGAAGATCATTCGTACGCTTGAACTTGGAAAAGGCGCCCTGCATATGGAGTTCACTCCTCGAGGGGAGGCGGTGTGGATATCGATCAGGGATGAAGACCGTGTAGCGATCTATGATACTCAAACCCTGACCCAAATCGGCTCTCTTCCGGTGGCCAAACCCAGTGGGATTTTTTTCACCGCACGTGCGCACAAGATAGGATTATGACCATGTCAATGGAGTTATCCGGCATTAATCAATATCCCGCTTCGGCCTCTTTCCTCCGGGAAAGGGAGGGTGAAAACGTTTTGAGTCTATTGGAAAAACGCCTCTTGGACGAGTTTCAACACCATTTTCCTCTCACCTCTTCCCCTTTTGCCGAGATTGCCAAGCGATTGGGGGTCTGCGAACGGGAGGTTCTTGAGACATTGAAGTCTCTTCAGGAACGGGGATATATCTCTCGCATTGGGCCTGTGTTTAGGCCGAGGCGGGTTGGGGTTAGCACCTTGGCGGCGATGGCAGTGCCCCGCAACCGCTTGGAACGCGTTGCCCGATATATCAATGCCTATGATGAAGTGAATCACAACTATGAACGGGAGCACCATTACAATCTCTGGTTTGTGGTGACGGCATGTCACCGGCAACGGCTGCAGCAGGTGGTGGAAGAGATCGAGAGTCACACGGGGCTGCCGGTGATGATGTTGCCATTGGAAAAGGCGTTTCATATCGATCTGGGATTTCCGTTATGGTCTTGACCGAGAAGGATTATCGGTTAATAGCGGCCATTCAGGATGGTTTACCCTTGGTGAACCATCCCTATGCAGAAGTGGGTGCTCAACTTGGGATGTCGGAGGATGAGGTTATTCATCGGCTTGACCAGATGCTGAAGGAGGGAATTATCAACCGGTTCGGCGTGGTGGTGCGCCATCGCGAACTGGGGTACCGAGCCAATGCTATGGTGGTATGGGATGTTCCGGATGAGCGATTGGAAGAGATCGGTGCATTACTGGGTTCCCAGCCCCAAGTCACACTGTGTTATCAGCGCGCCAGGCATCTTCCCCAGTGGCCTTACAATCTCTACTGCATGGTTCACGGCAGGCGGCGCGAAGCAGTCAGAGGGACGGTTCGTCGTTTGGTAAACGATTTGGGGCTGGAGGAGATACCCCATCAGTTGCTGTTCAGCAAACGGCGTTTCAAGCAGCGAGGGGGGCACTACCGATGACGATGGACGAAATCGATAGGACCATTCTCAATCGGTTGCAGACCGCTTTCCCCGTCTGTGATCGCCCTTACGCCAAGGTTGCAGCTGATATGGGGATTGGGGAGGAGGAACTTCTGCAGCGCTTGCAGTGCATGTTGGAAGAGGGTGTGCTTTCCCGATTCGGCCCTTTATTTAATGCTTCTGCAATGGGAGGAGGGCTTACTCTCTGTGCAATGGCGGTTCCACCAGAGCAGTTTGAAACGGTGGCCAGAGAGGTCAATTCCTATCCTGAGGTGGCCCACAACTATGAAAGAGACCATGAGTTCAATATGTGGTTCGTATTGGCCACGGAGATCCCACAGCGTATCGACGAGGTATTGGCCGAGATAGAGCAAAAAACAGGGATTGCAGTCTACAATATGCCGAAAGAAGAAGAATTTTTTGTTGGATTGCGATTCGATGTCTAGGATGGGTGAGATGGGCAGCGATGCAAATGCTCATGGGCTGGATGCGCTGGACCGTCGCATTGTGCTTGCGACCCAAGAAGGGTTGCCTTTGGTATCTGAACCCTATCGCCATATCGCGGAGCAGATCGGAGCCTCGGAAGATGAGGTGATGCGGCGAATGCGCCGTATGTTGGAGAACGGAGTCATCCGCCGCATCGGGGCAGTACCCAACCATTACGCGTTGGGTTTCCGGGGTAACGGGATGTCGGTGTGGGATGTGCCGGATGAGGAGGTCCGGCGTTGTGGGCGTTTGATTGGTGAGCTTGATTTCGTCAGCCACGCCTATCACCGACCCCGTCACTTGCCCGCTTGGCGTTACAATCTGTTTGCCATGGTTCATGGACGCAATCGGGCTGAGGTGGAGGAAAAGGTGGCGTATATTGCCGAAATGTTGGCAGAAACCCAGCGCGCCCACGAGATCCTGTTCAGCACGAGGATTTTGAAAAAGACCGGCTTGCGGTTTACTTCTCGACAGGGGAACGGGTGATGCTTCGTATATCGAAATTTATGCGAGAGCTGGTAGAACCCACTCCACTCGCGCCACAACGAGATCCGGCCGGGCCAGTGGTGATCTGGAATCTGGTCCGTCGCTGCAATCTCACCTGCAAGCACTGCTATTCCATCTCTGCTGATAAGGATTTTCCCGGAGAGCTGGACTTCGAGTCGGTTTGCCGGGTGATGGATGATTTGCACCGTTTTCGGGTTCCGGTATTGATTCTGTCCGGAGGGGAACCCTTGCTGCGACCAGATATCTTTGCCATTGCCAGCCGAGCCAAGGAAAAGGGATTCTATGTGGCTCTTTCCACTAACGGTACGCTCATTGGTCAGGGTAATATCAAGGCTATCGAGGCAGTCGGCTTCGATTATGTGGGGATCAGCATTGATGGAATGCGAGAGACTCATGATGCCTTTCGGCGCAAGCGGGGGGCATTCGATGCCTCGATGCACGGCTTGCGGCTGTGCCGCGATCGGGGTATCAAAGTGGGCTTGCGCTTTACAATGACTGAAGAAAATGCAGCGGATCTGCCAGCCTTGCTCCAATTAATGGAAGAAGAGGGGGTGGAGAAATTCTATTTTTCTCATCTCAACTACGCGGGCCGGGGAAACCGAAATCGAGAAACGGATGCTTTCTTTGACACTACTCGCTGGGCGATGGATCTTTTATTTCAGCGAGCGCTAGAGGACGTTCAGGCCGGAAAGGAAACCGAATTCGTTAGCGGAAACAACGATGCGGACGGTGTTTATCTGCTGCATTGGGTGATGCGGCGTTTCCCTCCGCAAGCTGAACATCTACGTCTCAAGCTAGTGCAGTGGGGCGGAAACAGCTCGGGAGTGAATGTTGCCAATATCGATAATCTGGGGAATGTGCACCCTGATACCATGTGGTGGCATTACAACCTGGGCAATGTCAAGGAACGGCCTTTTTCCGAGATTTGGAGGGATACGGGCGATCCTATTATGGCTGGGCTTAAGTCCTCGCCGCGCAAGATTGGGGGGCGATGCGGCCGCTGTGGCTATTCCGATATTTGTGGGGGCAACACACGAGTGCGTGCTCTCCAGCTGACTGGTGATCCCTGGGCAGAGGATCCGGGTTGTTATCTCACCGATCGGGAGATCGGCTTGCCAGAGGAGCATCCAAAGGAAATGAACAGAAACCCGGTGGCCCAGTGAATATTACGACAACCATTTCCTATCCGCTCTCCCTTCGAATATTGTCATTTCTGTTTGTTGCTATTATTTTCCTGTTCTCTGGCCAGATTCGATCAGCGTCTGTCAGCGCCGAACGGTTATATGAAAAGTACTGTGCGGAGTGCCATGGCGCGGGTCGATTGGGTGGAATGGGACCCGCGCTGCTTCCCCAGAACCTTAAGCGCCTGCGGAAAAATGCAGCCGTAGAAATCATCAGGGAGGGTGCTCCCGCCAGCCAGATGCCGGCCTTTGGAGAGAAGATAAATGAATCGCAAATCCAGTCACTTGTGAATTACATCTATACCCCACTTGAAAAGATGCCCGAGTGGGGGATGGATCGGATCCGCGCTAGCCACTTGATCCATCACAAGCCAGAGGAGTTGTCGGAAAAACCCCGTTTTTCCGCAGATTTGCAAAATCTGTTCATCGTAGTGGAGCTGGGTGACCACCACGCCACCTTGTTGGATGGAGACACTTTCGAACCCATTCACCGTTTCCGGACCCGGTTCGCTCTTCATGGTGGCCCTAAATACAGCAATCGTGGCCGTTACGTGTTTTTTGCTTCACGAGATGGGTGGATCAGTAAATACGACATCTATAACCTGGAGTACGTAGCGGAGATCCGGGCCGGGATCAATACACGCAATCTGGCAGTTTCTGCCGATGGGCGCTATGTGATGGTGGCCAATTATTTGCCGCATACCCTGGTAGTACTGGATGGTCGAGATCTGTCACCCCTGAAGGTGATCCCGGTCAGTGATGTTAAGGGGTCGAGCTCCCGCGTCAGCGCGGTTTATGCGGCGGAGCCCAGACAGAGTTTTATCGTTGCACTCAAGGACATTCCTGAGGTGTGGGAGATCACCTATCCGCCTGTGGGAACTGAGGTCCCCGCTTTTCCGATTCGCCGTATCAGTCTGGAAAGCTATCTGGACGATTTCTTCCTGAATCAAGAATACACACTGATTATCGGGACCTCCCGTAGTGGGAAAAGCCAAGTGGTGGACCTCGACCGTGGAAAAGTGATCCGGGAACTGGATCTATCAGGAATGCCCCATCTGGGTTCGGGAATCACTTGGGAATACCGGGGCCGAACGGTTTTGGCCACACCTAACATGAAACAGGGGATAGTCAGCATCATCGACATGTCCAACTGGAAGACCATCAAGCGCATCAAGACGCTGGGTCCCGGATTCTTTATGCGCAGCCATGAGAATTCTCCGTATGCTTGGGTAGATGTTTTCTTTGGTCCCAATAGTGATGCGGTACATGTTATTGACAAGCAGACGCTTGAGATAGTCAAAACGTTGCGCCCGGTTCCCGGCAAGGTTTCGGCACATGTCGAGTTTACCAAAAATGGTTCTCATGCCTTGCTGAGCATCTGGGATAAAGAGGGAGCCTTGATTGTCTATGATGCCCGTACCCTGAAAGAGGTGAAGCGGATTCCTATGTCCAAGCCTTCAGGAAAGTACAATGTATTCAATAAATTGAACCGTTCCAGCGGCACAAGTCATTGAAAGAGAGCTTTCGGTCGTTTCGATTGTGTCAAATCCGGAAAGGCCCGGGAAATCCTGTTAGGGGGGCGGTATAATGGGTGAAGCGACAAAGAACTCTACATCCCATCATGATTTGAACAATTTTTGCCTATGGATCTGCTTCCCGTATTTCTCGATATCAAGAATAAACCCTGTCTAGTAGTGGGAGGTGGGGAGGTTGCTGGACGCAAGGTCAATCTTTTGTTGCGCGCCGGGGCGCAGATCCGGGTTGTTGCTCCTGCGTTGGGCCCAACACTCCATGAACTGAAAGAGAAAGGCAGGGTTGAGCATTGGCAAAGAGAGGTTTCTCCAGAGGACTTGAACGAGGTCTGTCTGGTGGTAGCGGCGACCGACGACGAAGTCGTAAACCGCCAGCTCTCGGTGCAGGCTCAGCGGCGCCGCATTCCGGTCAATGTGGTGGACCAGCCCCATTTGAGCAGCTTCATCATGCCATCTATCATCGATCGTTCGCCCATCGTGGCGGCGGTCTCAACGGGTGGGGCATCCCCGGTTCTGGCACGGCTGATTCGGGCTCGGCTGGAGTCTTTGATCCCTGCAGGTTACGGGCGGTTGGCAGAATTGGCCAGCCGCTTTCGGGAACGGGTAAAAAAGCGCTTCCCAGACGCTGATGACCGACGTCGTTTCTGGGAGGAGATACTGCAAGGTGGGGTAGCAGAAAGGGTCTTTTCCGGCCACCTCGAAGAGGCGGACAGACTGATGGAGGCAGCGCTGGAAAAGCGAGAACCTTCTGCGGGGGTTGGTGAGGTGTATTTGATCGGGGGCGGACCTGGTGATCCCGATCTGCTCACTTTTCGAGCCCTGCGTTTGATGCAGCAAGCAGATGTGGTGCTTTACGATCGACTGGTTGCCCCTGCGATCCTGGATCTGGTCAGACGAGATGCAGAGCGGATCTATGTTGGAAAGGCAAACAGCCACCATGTGGTCCCTCAGGAGGAGATCAATCGAACCCTCGTACGCCTGGCAAAGGAGGGTAAACGAGTAGTGCGTCTGAAGGGGGGTGATCCCTTCATCTTTGGGCGGGGGGGTGAGGAGATTGATACCCTCGCGGAAGAGGGCATACCATTCCAGGTGGTACCGGGAATCACGGCTGCTTCTGGGTGTGCCTCCTATGCCGGGATTCCGATTACCCACCGGGATTATGCTCATGCGGCTGTTTTTGTCACTGGACACCTGAAAGATGGGACCCTTGATCTGAATTGGGAGATGTTGGCGCAACCCAATCAGACAGTGGTGTTTTATATGGGCCTGATGGCTTTGCCTCTGATATGTGAGCAATTATTGGCTCACGGTGTCTCTCCCGACATGCCTGCCGCTCTGGTAGAACAAGGGACAACTCCAAATCAGCGCGTCCACACCGGTACACTTTCTCTACTTCCGGCGCTTGCCGAGAAAGAACAGCCAAAACCGCCGACGTTGATCATTGTCGGGGAAGTAGTGAAATTACGTGAAAAACTGAACTGGTTTCGTACTTGAAGAGGGTTGGTTATTTTCGGCTCTGGGATATTCCAGAATTGACACAGGTCAAGTAGCCGAGGCTTAACACTTATCCCCGGCCTTTGTTGGGGCTACAATTTGAACTGGGTATCCAAGTTTGTTTGGGGCTTGCTGTAACAAGGAGTTGTCGTGTGCTTCGGACACATTCAATCACCATGAAGAACCGTCACGATGTAGAAAAGGAGCTTCGCAGACACATCCTCTTTTCAGCGCTCAGCCCAGAGCAGCTGGCATTGATTGCGAGGCATTCCCGTATCTTGCAGCTAGGGGAAGGGGAGATCCTGTTTCAGCAAGATCAGCCAGCAGATCGTTTTTTCCGGCTTTGCAGCGGGCAGATCAAGCTCTCAAGGCTATCCATGGAAGGCACGGAACATGTCATAGAGGTGATTCACCCAGGACAACCCTTTGCTGAGGCGGTGCTGTTTATGAAAAAAAGGGTGTATCCGGTCAATGCAGAGGCATTGATGCCTAGTGAAGTGCTGGCGGTGGATAGTGCGACCTTTTTGCAGATACTTTATGATTCTCGGGAGACCTGTTTTCGTCTGATGGCTGATATGAGTTATCGGCTGCATATCTTTGTCAACGAGATCGATAACCTGACGTTGCAGAATGCCACCTATCGGCTGGTTCATTATCTTCTACAACAGATTGTTGATTGTACTGCCGAAACGGCCGATGTTGAGCTCACAACTTCTAAACAGATTTTAGCGTCCCGTCTCTCCATTAAGCCGGAAACATTTTCAAGGATTCTCAAGACTCTGAGTCAGCAGGGGCTGGTTAAAGTGAACGGACGTACGATCCACATACAGGATGTGCAAGGATTGCGCTGTTTCGGGAGCTGAGTGTATCTTGCGTGGTAATTCGGCGAAAAGCCGATTAGAGAAAAAAAGAAGGATCAGGGGGGCACTGGAGGTGGGAAAATCAGTGTTCACTGTTTGCTTCCCCTGATCCAAACGGAGGAATCATCATATGCAGAAGAACAAACGCTCTCGACCCCGCAAATGATGGTTCTATTTCGCCAGAATAGGTAGGGGAAATCCTTGATGTAAGTCAACCCGGCCTGCGCCGCATGGGGCAGGGGATCTGGGTAACGACTGTTTCTCCGTCCAGGCGTACCGCGGTGAGACTTCCACCCCAGAGACAGCCGGTGTCGATTGCAATTACATTCTCCGTTATACGTAATCCAAGAGTAGACCAGTGCCCGCATACGATGCGAATGTCACGGCTCTTGCGCTTTTTGACCTCGAACCACGGCAGGAATCCTTTGGGCTGCGTGCCGGGTTTACCTTTGGAACGAAATTCGATCTTGCCTTCCTTGGTACAGTAACGCATCCGAGTCAGGCAGTTGACAATAAAGCGTAAACGCTCCCATTTGCGCAATTTCTTGCTCCAGCGATCGGGTTGATTACCATACATGTGTTTGAAAAACTTTAATCCATTTTCTTGCTGCAGCGCGGTTTCCACCTCTTTGGCATAACGTATTGCATCAGTAATACTCCATTGTGGTGGTAGACCAGCGTGTAGGAGAGCGGTATTCATTGCTTTGTCAAAATGAAGCAAGGGTCGAGATCTAAGCCATCTCAGCAATTCATCTCGATCAGGAGCCGCCAATATTGCATCCAGAGTATCAGTCTTTTTCTTGAGTTTCCCTGCACCTGCATCGACTGCCAGGAGATGAAGATCATGATTCCCAAGTACGGTAATGGCGTTATCTCCGAGCTGATGAACAAAACGGAGAGTCTTTAGCGAGTCAGGTCCACGGTTGACCAAATCACCGGTGAACCAAAGTGTGTCGTTGTTCTGGTCATAGCAGATTTTCTCCAACAGGCGCTGAAGTTCATCAAAGCATCCCTGGATGTCGCCAATTGCATAAATGGCCATAATCAGGAGTCTTATGATAAAAAATGGGTTCGTGGGCTACTTCAGTAAAGGGTTTTCAAGAATGGTATCTAATATTTGTTTGACGTTTTGCCATGGGGGATTACCTGGTGTCGTAAGAAGGTCCGGCTGCAATTCACCACTGCTATGGTGCAGGTGATTAGGGAAAGTGGAGAGTTCTGGATGCAGGGGAGCAGTGTCGATACGAAATGTCTCTTTGCCTGATTTCCACTGAAACGAATATTCCTCTGAAGATGCAATACGGATTTCTAGCGTTACTTCGTTAGCGAGGGATACAGTCAACGCATCGTGGCTTTGCTTGGGAGTGTCAATGAGTCTCTCACCATAACATTCGATAATTTCATTTGCTATTTCTGTATGCAATGTCATACGGTTTATATCTCCAGCATGTAGTTTTTAAGCTCCTTGCGTATCGCCTCACGTATGGTCTGGATGGATTTTGCTCCCAGATAGGCTTCGTAGGCGGGGTGTTCTCCGATCTCACCTGAGCGAATCTTTTCCAGTAAAGTATCTTCGCCATCTACTCCGTAGTATTCGAGAAGGGCGTCACGGCTCTCCCTCAACTCAATCAGCAGCACTGACAGGCTGTCCAGAACCTGAACGTCTTCAGGGGAAAGGTGTTCATAGAAATTATCCATTTTCCCGTTCTCCCCTACATCGCATGATCATGTTTCGCTCCGCCACGCAGATCGACCATGTCAACGGTAATCTCATCGAAACGCAATAGTTTTCCTCCAT
>Ga0256914_1004365_pt1 | contig 10644 bp, 11 predicted proteins | sample HulkmetaG_FD_191571 | JGI IMG/M metagenome (GOLD analysis project Ga0256914, IMG submission 191571) | Hydrothermal chimney microbial communities from Main Endeavour vent field at the Juan de Fuca Ridge, Pacific Ocean - Hulk | ecosystem: Environmental > Aquatic > Marine > Hydrothermal vents ...
TCTTCCACGGCACGGCCCGTAGGATTCGCACCCCATACGAAGAAACGGGAACCGATGCCACCGGACCGGCATCGTCAGGGAGAGAAGCCATGGAAGGAATCGGAAGCAGGAAGCGGCTCGTGCTGGCCGCCATCATCACGGTCGTCACGCTGCTGAGCGTTCGACACACGCTCGCCGGGCAACAGACGACGCCACCACCGAATACCGAGGTCGAGACCGCGCCGACCCCGTCGAAACCCGCCATCTGGATCATGGGCTCGATTCTGGCGGGATTGGTGGGCTCGACCCGCTTCGGCGCCGGCCGGCGCTGACGGGTCAGGTCTTGGGCAGCGTGACGCCGCGTTGCCCCATGTACTTCCCTCCCCGGTCCTTGTACGAGGTTTCACAATCCTCGTCGGATTCGAGGAACAGCATCTGCGCCACGCCTTCGTTGGCATAGATCTTCGCCGGCAGCGGCGTGGTGTTGGAGAACTCCAGCGTCACATGCCCCTCCCACTCCGGCTCCAGCGGCGTGACATTGACGATGATGCCACAACGAGCATAGGTAGACTTGCCCAGGCAGATGGTGAGCACGCGGCGCGGAATACGGAAGTACTCGACCGTGCGCGCCAACGCAAAGGAGTTGGGCGGGATGATGCAGACATCCGACTTCACATCGACGAAGCTGTCCTCGTCGAAGGCCTTGGGGTCGACGATGGCCGAATTGATATTGGTGAAGATCTTGAACTCGTCGGCGCAGCGCACGTCGTAGCCATAGCTCGACGTGCCGTAGGAGACGATCCTGCGCCCGTCCACCTTGCGGATCTGGCCAGGCTCGAAGGGCTCGATCATCCCCTGCTCGGCGGCGCGGCGAATCCAGGAATCGGGTTTGATGCTCATGGGTCGATCGGGTGTCGGCGATGGGGAGCGCAAGACTACACCATCGGGCCGGAACTGACGAGGGACGGCGGGGCGGACGCCCCGCCGCGGCAACGGAGTCAGGTGTTCTGAATGACGATCTTCGGAAACTTGGCTTTGTAGTCCTTGGCCTGGGACGCCAGCTTGGCCGCGGTGCGGCGGGCGATGTCGCGGTAGGCCCGGGCGATCTTCCCTTCCGGGTCGGCGACGACGGTCGGGTTGCCGCTGTCGGCCTGCTCACGGATATGGATGTCCAGCGGCAACGACCCGAGCAGATCGACGTCGTGCTCCTTGGCCATGCGCTCGCCACCGCCGGCACCGAAGATATGCTCCTCGTGCCCACACTGGCTGCAGATATGGGTGCTCATGTTCTCGACGATGCCGAGCACCGTGACTTCCACCTTCTCGAACATCTTCAGCCCCTTGCGGGCATCCAGCAGCGCAATGTCCTGCGGCGTGGTGACGATGACCGCGCCGGAGACCGGGATCTTCTGCGACAGCGTCAGCTGGGTGTCGCCGGTGCCCGGCGGCATGTCGATGACGAGGTAGTCGAGATCGTTCCACTGGGTGTCCGAGAGCAGCTGCTCCAGCGCTTGGGTGACCATCGGCCCACGCCAGATCATCGGCGTGTCCTCTTCGATCAGAAAACCGATCGACATGGCCTGAATGCCGTGGTTCTCCATCGGCTGCAGCGAATTGCCGTCGGTGGAGGTGGGCTGACCGGTGATACCGAGCATCCGCGGAATGCTCGGGCCGTAGATATCGGCATCGAGCACGCCGACACGCGCGCCCTCGGCGGCCAGCGCCAGCGCCAGATTGACGGTGGTGGTGGACTTGCCGACGCCACCCTTGCCGGAAGCGACGGCGATGATGTTCTTGACGTTTGGCAGCGGGCTGAGGTTCTTCTGTACGGCATGGCTGACGATCTTCCAGCCCACCTCCACATCGACGCGGTCGACACCATCGAGCGCCCGCACCTTTTCGGTGATCTCCCTGGCCAGCTCATCGACGACGCCCTTGGCGGGATAGCCGAGCTCGACCTTGATGGAGACCGCGCCGCCATCGATGTCGATGGACTTGACCGCCTTGCTGGAAACGATGTCCTTCTCCCCGTAAGGGTCCTTGACCCCCTTGAGAGCCTCTTCGATCTGAGCCTGAGTGATTTCAGCCATGCGCGCGTGCCTCCCGGCAAGAGTTGTGTGAACGACAGGCGAGGGATTCTACACCAAGGCCAAGCGACACCAAATTGACATATCGAAATACGGGTTGAGTGGTCGCGCCAGCGCCGCGCTCAATGCTTGCCGGCACGCACCAGCGCACCGAGGCCGGCATCGACCAGCGCCTCGTTGAGCAGATTGCGAACGCTGACGGGATCGAGCAGCGCCCGCGCCTGTTCGAAGATCTCGCCGGCGCGCTGGCGGGAAAAACTGCGAATCACCCATTTGATCCGCGGCAGGCTGGCGACGCTGACGCTGAGGCTGTCGACACCGGCGCCGAGCAGCAGCAGCATCGAGGCCGGATCGCTGGCCATCTCGCCGCAGACCGAGACGGGACGCCCCGCCCGATGGGCACCATCGACGATCGCCTCGATGGCGCAGAGCACCGCCGGATGGTCATCGTGGTAGAGCTCGGCGACACGGGTGTTGTTGCGATCCACCGCGAGCAGATACTGCACCAGATCGTTGGTGCCGATGCTGAGGAAATCCACCTTTCGCGCCAGATGCTCGGCCAGGTAGACGGCCGATGGTACCTCGATCATCACCCCGGTGCGCGGCATCGGGGTTTCGATCCCCTCCTCCGCCAGCTCCTGTCTGGCGCGGGCCAGCAGTTGCAGCGCTTCCTCCAACTCCCCCATCGAGCCGATCATCGGGAACAACACGTGGAGATTGGCGGTGGCGCGGCTGGCCTGCAGCATCGCCCGCAACTGGGTGAGGAAGATGTCGGGGTGATCGAGCGATATGCGGATGCCGCGATAGCCAAGGAAAGGATTGTCTTCGACGATGGGAAAGTAGCTCAGGGCCTTGTCGCCACCGACGTCCAGCGTCCGCAGCGTCACCGGATGGGCCGGAAACGACCGCAACACCCGTTCGTAGATGCCGGCCTGCTCCACCTCGCCGGGAAAACGCTCGCGCGCCATGAACGGCAGTTCGGTGCGATAGAGACCGATACCGTCGGCCATCGAGCGATGCGCCGGCATCAGGTCGGACTTGAGGCCGCTGTTGATATAGACCGGGATGGTATGGCCATCGAGAGTGATCGCCGGGCGCGTCGCCTCGCTCCACAGCCCCTGGGTCAGCTCATTCTCCTCCCGGGCGAGCCGTTCGAACTCGCGACGGATGATCTTCTCCGGCCGCAGGTAGATGCTGCCCTGGTAGCCATCGACGATCACCTCCAGCCCGTCGATGCGGCTCACCGGCAGATCGGTGGCCCCCATCACCGCCGGAACGCCGAGCGCCCGCGCCAGAATCGCCACGTGGGAGGATCCCGAACCGGAGGTGCAGATCAGGCCGGCCAGCTTCTCGGCCGGCACCTCGGCCAGTTGCGACGCGGAGATGTCCCGCCCCACCAGAATCGTGTCATCGACGAAGCGTGGCCGCTTGTGCCCGTCGGTGAGCAGCTGCTCCAGGATCCGCCGCCCCAGATCCTGGATATCGGTGGCGCGCTCGCGCAGGTAGTCGTCCTCCATCTCGTCGAAATAGCGCTGATATTCGAGAAAGGTCGCCCGCAACGCGCCCGGCGCCCAGTTGCCCTCCTCGATACGCGCCACCGCGCCATCGATCAGCGAGCTGCTGGAGAGCATCATCAGATAGGCATCGAACAGCGCCTGATCCTCGGCCGGCAGCTTGCCGTCCAGCTCCGCCTTGATGCGCCGCAGATCGGCCTCGACCCGCGCCACCGCCTCGCGGAACAGCGCCACCTCCTGCTCGATCGAATCGGCCTTGCGGTCCGGCACCGCGGCCAGCTCGGTATCGGGGAACACCACCACCGCCGTGCCGATGCCGATCCCGGGCGAGCCGGCGATACCACTGACGAGAATGTTGCGGCCGACGTCCCGCACCTCCCCGCTGCCCAGCTCGCCAGAGATCTCGGCACTGCTGATGACCCCGGCCAGCTGCGCCGCCAGCGTCACGAGAAAGGCGACATGATCCTCCTGGAAGCGGTGTTCCCCCAACGACTGCACCACCAGCACACCGAGCAGCCGCCGCCGGTGCAGAATCGGCACCGCCAGAAACGACCTGAACGGCTGCTCGCCGGAACCGGGGAAACGACGATAGCGGGAGTGGGTGGTGACATCGTCCAGCAGCACCGGCTCGGCCCGCTCGGCCGCCAGCGCCACCACGCCCTCGTACTGCTGCAGGTGGGCCCCTTCCGGCAGACCGGCGCTGGCCATCAACGTCAGCTGCTCGTTCTGCGGCCGCAACAGATAGACCGACGAGACATCGACGCCGAGCGCCTCGCGGACCCGCAGGGCGATCAGTTCGAGAACGTTCGAAAGCCCTTCGGCCTGCGTTGCTTCCTGAACGATGCGGCGAAGGATGAAGAGCATCGGATCAGGGCGAGGCGAGATCCGGTGCCGGACGCACCCCCTCGATCGCGGGGGCGAGTTCTTTCAGGGCGCGGTAGTAGACATCGCGCTTGAAGAAGACCACCTCTTCCACCGGCAGCCAGTAGTCCACCCAGCGCCAGCCATCGAATTCCGGCTGGGCCGTGGTATCGAAACACACCTCCCCTTCGTCGCACTCCATCCGCAGCAGAAACCAGCGCTGCTTCTGGCCGATGCACAGCGGGCGGGAATCGCGGCGCAGCAGATGCTTGGGCAACCGGTACCGCAACCAGTCCCGGGTCGACGCCATGACGGTGACATGCTCCGGTGACAGCCCGATCTCCTCGCGCAGTTCGCGGTACATCGCCTCCTCCGGCGTCTCGTGCGCACGAATGCCGCCCTGCGGGAACTGCCAGGCCCGCTGACCGATGCGTTTGGCCCAGAAGACCTCACCCCGCCGATTGGACAGGATGATGCCTACATTGGCTCTGAAACCTTCTTCATCAATCACTGTATGCGCCTGTTTTAGCAGAACTATTTTCCATCCGGGACAGAGCAATTCTTCCACAAGGGTTTTGATCCGGCAAACCGGCCTTATAATGCTCCGCGATCCATTCGAGGATAACACAACATGCCCCTGGCACTTTTTGACCTGGACAACACATTACTCGCCGGCGACAGCGACTACGCCTGGGGCCAGTATCTGGTCGAGCGCGGCATCGTCGATGGCGATCGCTACGAGGCAGCCAACCAGCGCTTCTACGACCTCTACCGGAAAGGCGAACTCGACATCTACGAATTCACCCGCTTCGCCTTCACCCCGCTGAAGGAGAACGACTACCACCAGCTGCTCCAGTGGCGCGCCGAATTCATCGCCGAAAAGATCCGGCCGATGATGCTGGAGAAGGGCCGCCAAGCGATCGACGAACACCACGAACGGGGCGACACCGTCATCGTCATCACCGCCACCAACCGCTTCGTCACCGCACCGATCGCCGCCGCCTTCGGCGTCAAGCACCTGATCGCCACGGTGCCGGCGATGCGCGAGGGTCGCTTCACCGGCGAGGTGGAGGGCACACCCTGTTTCCAGCAGGGCAAGGTGGCCCGGCTCGAGGCGTGGCTCGAGGCCAACGACGCCTCGCTCGACGGCAGCACCTTCTACAGCGACTCCCACAACGACCTGCCGCTGCTCGAACTGGTGGAGAACCCGGTGGCGGTGGATGCCGACGAAACCCTCACCGAGACCGCCCGCCAACGCGGCTGGCCCGTGATCTCTTTCCGATGAACGACACGGCCCCGTACCCGTCACCCTGGTCTTCGCCGGCCTCGACCCCACCGGTGGCGCTGGCCTGCAGGCCGACATCGAGGCCATCGCCAGCATGGGCGGCCATGCCGCCACCGTCGCCACCTGTCTGACGGTGCAGAACACCAGCGAGGTGATCGAAGTGGCGCCGGTCGGGCCGGCACTGCTGGCCGAACAGGCCCGCGCGGTGCTGGAGGACATCCCGGTGGCCAGCATCAAGCTTGGCCTGCTGCCCGACACCGGCGTGGTCGAGGCGGTCCACACCATTCTGACCGACTATCCGACGCTGCCAGTGGTGCTCGATCCGGTACTGGCCTCCGGCAGCGGCAAGCACCTGAGCAACGACGCGGTCGTCGATGCCATCCTCGAGCTGCTGCTCCCGCAGACCACCATCGTCACCCCCAACAGCCTCGAGGCCCGTCGTCTCGCCCCCGGCGCCGATTCGCTCGACGCCTGCGCGATGGCGCTGCTGGAACGCGGCTGCGACCAGGTGCTGATCACCGGCACCCACGAAGAGACACGCGACGTGGTCAATACGCTCTACGGCAACCACCGCAAGCTGGACGAATACCACTGGGAACGGCTGGACGGGGAGTATCACGGCTCCGGCTGCACGCTGGCATCGGCCATCGCCGCATTGCTCGCGCAGGGCAGCGAGGTCGCCGGCATCATCGAGGAGGCGCAACGCTACACCTGGCAGGCTCTCCGACACGGCCGCCACGTCGGCATGGGACAGAAACTCCCGTACCGCCTCTACTGGACCGGCGAACGCCATGGCTGACCCACGGTTGCGTGGTCTCTATGCGCTCACCCGGGGCGGCTACGCCGACATCGACGAACTGCTGGGCGAGGTGGAGGCCGCGCTGCGGGGCGGTTGCCGCATCGTGCAGTATCGCGACAAGAGCGACGAGACGGAACGCCGGGCGGCCGAGGCCGATGCCCTGCGCCGGCTCTGCCACCGCCACGAGGCGCTGCTGATCATCAACGACGATGTCGAGCTGGCCGCCACCAGCGGCGCCGACGGCGTCCACCTGGGCCGCGACGATGCCGATATCGTCACCGCGCTCGAAACCCTTGGCGCCGACGCCATCGTCGGCGTCTCCTGCTACGACCAGCTCGACGCGGCCCGCCACGCCGCGGCCAGTGGCGCCAGCTATGTCGCCTTCGGCGCCTTTTTCCCCTCTCCCACCAAGCCGGGCGCCGTCAAGGCACCCGTTGCGCTGCTGCGGCAGTGGGACCACCCGCATCGTCCGGCCTGCGCCATCGGCGGGATCACGCTGGACAACGCCGCCACGCTGATCGAGGCGGGCGCGGCGATGACCGCCGTCATTTCCGATCTGTGGTCGGCACCCGACATCGAGGCGAGAGCACGCGCCTTCTCCCGGCTGTGGCCTTGAGCCTGGCATCGACCGCCCGAATCGGGCCGGCACGGCTCAGCGCAACCAGATCAGCAGTGGCAGTGTGACGATGGAGAGGCCGGAGAGCACGCCCAGCCAGATATAGAACACCCGATCGATTTGCATCTTGTTATTGTTGTTGTCGTTGCACACGGGCGCGCCATGATGCACGACGGCGACGGCCACCGGGACGCCATGGGTAACAGATTGACCGCGACCCGGACGGCCAGTGGTCCCGACGCCTTTTTTTCAGCGATGAGCGGCGCTGCGCTGACGCAGCGCCTCGTAGAGACAGACGCCAGCGGCCACCGAGATATTGAGGCTCTCGACCTGGCCGCGCATCGGAATCCGCACCAGATAATCACAATGCTGTTGCGTCAGCCGGCGCAAGCCCTTCCCTTCGGCCCCCATGACCAGTGCCAGCGAGCCGGTGAGATCCTGCTGGAACAGCGGGATATCCCCCTTGTCGGTGGTACCGACGATCCAGACACCGGCCGCCTTGAGCCTCTCCAGCGTGCGCGCCAGGTTGGTCACCTGTACCAGCAGCACCGAGTCGGCGGCGCCACTGGCCACCTTGCGCACCGTCGGCGTCAACCCGACCGCGTTGTCCCGGGGGACAATAACCGCATCGACGCCGACCGCATCGGCACTGCGCAGGCAGGCGCCGAGATTGTGCGGATCGGTGACGCCGTCGAGCACCAGCAGCAGCGGTGGCGTCTCCAGCGCCTCGAGACGATCGAACAGTGCCTGCTCACCCGGCAGCGCCACCGCGCGGCTGCGGGCCACGATTCCCTGGTGCCGCCCGCCGTCGGCGAGCCGCGTCAGTTCCCGGTCGTCGCTCTGAACGACCTCGATGCCCAGCTGGCGCGCCCGCGCGACCACCGCCTCCAGCCGCCTGTCCTTGCGTGACGCCTTGTAGTGGAGATCGACGATACGCCCGGGGTCGTTGCGCAGCGCCGCCGCCACCGCGTGCAGGCCGATGATGGTGTCGAACCGCGCCACCGGTCAGCTGCTCTTCTTCGCGCCACGCCCCTTGCCGCCGCGCTTTTTGCGCGACCGCGACTTTTTCTTGCCACTGCCGCCCTTGCCACCGCCGGTACCCTTTCCCTCCTCGACGACGTCACCGGGCGCATCCCCCCCGGACTTCGGCTTCTTCTTTTTCGGGCCGCGTTTTTTCTTGCGTGGCGGCTCGGGCTCCCGCGCCTCTTCCGGAGGCAATTCGAAATCGATTTTCTTTTCGTCGAGATCGACCCGCGCCACGATCACCTCCATGCGGTCACCGAGACGGAAGACCCGCCCGGCGTTCTTGCCGACCAGGCGGTGGCCGACGGCATCGAATTCGTAGAAGTCCCGTGTCAACGAGGTGATATGCAGCAGACCCTCGATGAAGATGTCGTCCAGCGCGATGAACAGGCCGAAACCGGTGACGGCACTGACGGTGCCGGTGAAACGCTCGCCCACCTTGTCGAGCATGTATTCACATTTGAGCCAGTCGGCGGCATCGCGGGTGGCCTCGTCGGCGCGGCGTTCGCACATCGAGCAATGCTCCCCCTTGACGACCATCTCCTCGTGGTTGTAGAGGAACCCCGACGCCTTGCCGCCACGCACCAGATGCCGGATCGCGCGATGCAGCAGCAGATCGGGGTAGCGCCGGATCGGCGAGGTGAAATGGGCATAGTCGGCACGCGCCAGGCCGAAATGGCCGGTCTCGCCATCGGGTGAATAGATCGCCTGGGACATCGAGCGCAGCATCACGGTCTGGATCAGCTCCCGGTCCGGCCGACCTTCGATCGCCTTGAGCACCTTGCTGAAGTCCTTGGGCGTCGGCTTGTCGCCACCACCGAGGGTGAGGCCGAACTCCGAGAGAAACTCGCGCAACGCCTCGATCTTCTCCTCCTTCGGCCCGTCATGGACGCGATAGAGCGTCGGGATCCTGTGCTTCTTGGTGAATCGCGCGGCGGAGACATTGGCCGCGATCATGCACTCCTCGATCATCTTGTGGGCGTCGTTGCGCTCCAGCGGCACGATGTTCCTGATCTTGCGCTGCGCATCGAATTCGAAATAGGTCTCCGAGGTCTCGAAGTTGATGGCGCCACGACGGTTGCGGTCGGCCAGCAACGCCTTGTAGAGGCGATGCAGCTCATCGAGATGGGGCACGATGGCCTTGCGCTTCTTGCGCAGCACGGCATCCTTGTCAACGACGATCGCCGCCACCTCGTCGTAGGTGAGCCGCGCATGGGAGCGCATCACGCCCTCGAAGAAACGGTACTTGCGAATCGCGCCACGCGGGCCGATCTCCATTTCGCAGACCATGCACAGGCGATCCACATCGGGGTTGATCGAACACAGCCCGTTGGAGAGCACCTCCGGCAGCATCGGGATCACCTGTTTGGGGAAATAGACCGACGTGCCCCGTTCGTAGGCGCTGGCATCCAGCGCCGTGCCGGGTTCCACATAGGCCGACACATCGGCGATCGCCACCAGCAACCGCCAGCCGTTGCCGCTCTTTTCGCAATAGACGGCATCGTCGAAATCCCGCGCATCGACGCCGTCGATCGTCACCAGCGGCACATCACGCAGATCGACTCGCCCCTTCTTGGCCGCCTCCGGCACCTCCTCGGTGAAGGTCTCGATCTCCCGCAGCACCTCGTCCGACCAACGGTGCGGCAACTCGTGGGTGCGAATGGCAATGTCGATCTCCATTCCCGGCGCCATGTGACTGCCCACCACCTCGACGATCTTGCCGATCGGCTGGCTGTGGCGGTTGGGCTGCTGGGTGATGGCCGCCACCACGATCTGCCCCACCTCGGCCGCGCCGAGATGCTCGGGGGGGATGAACACATCCTGGTGGATGCGCTTGTTGTCGGGCACCACATAGTGGTTGCCGGCCTCCTCGATGAGGCGGCCGATGATCTCGTGGTGAGCGCGCTCCAGCACCTCCACCAGCTCCCCCTCACGCCGCCCGCGCCGATCGATGCCGACGATCCGGCACACCGCCCGGTCCTCGTGCAACAGGCTGTGCATCACCTTGGGCGAGAGGAACAGATCCTCGCCACCCTCGTCGGGGACGAGAAAGCCGAAACCGTCGGGATGGGCGACCACCCGCCCCCGCACCAGCGTGCTCTCGTCGACCGGCACGTACTCGCCACGGCGATTGCAGACGAGCTGGCCGTCCCGGGCCATCGCGCGCAGCCGGCGGCGCAGCGCCTCCAATCCCTCCTCGTCGGTGATGCCGAGCTTCCTGGCCAGCTGGTCACGGGTCTGCGGCCCACGGGACTTCTTCACGGTCTCCAGAATCAGCTCGCGGCTGGCAATGGGGTTTTGGTATTTCTTCTTTTCACGGTCCCTGTGCGGGTCTACCGGTTTGGACATACTCACTATTCCTTCGATCTCATTGGGTACCGCCTGCCGCTCCGGCGACCGGAAAACGGCGGCCAGGCCCGGACAGGCCATGCAACACGGGTTTCACCAATCACAACGGTGGCCGCGGACCCGGCCGGAAG
>Ga0256914_1004366_pt1 | contig 10642 bp, 7 predicted proteins | sample HulkmetaG_FD_191571 | JGI IMG/M metagenome (GOLD analysis project Ga0256914, IMG submission 191571) | Hydrothermal chimney microbial communities from Main Endeavour vent field at the Juan de Fuca Ridge, Pacific Ocean - Hulk | ecosystem: Environmental > Aquatic > Marine > Hydrothermal vents ...
TACGTAAAAAGGACTGAAACAAATCCCACAATACAGAGCCATGCTAATTTTTTTCCAGCCCATCCTCTGGAAAGTTTGGCATGGATGGTTCCTCCGTATATAAACCAGGTAATAAGAGACCAGGTCTCCTTAGGATCCCAGCTCCAGTAACTTCCCCATGCCTGATTTGCCCACACAGCTCCTGTAATTATCCCAAGAGTAAGCCAGAAAAATCCAAACAAAATAGATCTATAGATAAAACTTTCAAGAGTGCTTTTTTCTGGAAGATATTTACTTATTCCAAATTTATTACCGAGAAGGTAAAAAATTGCTACTGCAAAAGCTACCGCGAATGCACCATACCCAAGAAAACAGGTAATAACATGTGCTACAAGCCAGTTACTTTTTAAAGCCGGTATAAGCGGTTTTATTCTTGCATCGGCTTTTAAAGATGCAAATGCCATAACCATACTTGCAATAATAAAAACAAGGCTTCCAAAGATTTTCTTGGTAAGTTTAAGCTCCCAGAAGAGATATATTCCAGCTATACAGGCTCCAAAAAACACCAAAGATTCATAAAGATTGGAAAGAGGAACATAACCAAAACCAGCCTGATGTGTCTGAATCCATCTAACTATAAAAGCAATTACATTTATAAAAAAACCACTCCATCCTATAGTAGAACCAATAAATCCTCCTTTTTCCCACTTAAAGATCCAGTGTATTAAATAAACAATGCCAGCAATTAAATATATAAAAGTTGCTATTCCAAAAAGGAAACTATTTTCAGGCAAAAAAGTTTTAAACTTAAAACAAACCAGAAAATAAACAATAAGCATTAAGAAAAATCCTGAAATCACATTTGTTAATTTCATAAAAACTCACCCTCCTGAAAAATACTAATTTTATAGCCTTAAAGTATACAAAAAGTATAATTTAAAATTTTTAAAAAGCAAGAAATAAGATTTTAGAATTCGATTTTTACCCCCCACCTTTTAAAGGTGGGGGAGATATTTATTCTATAGTAATTTCTTCTGATGGATTACCGGCTTTAATGATTAGGAAACTTCCTGCATCCATAACTTTTTGAAGAGTTCCTGGACCATGATAGAGATTTTTCATTTTCATAAAGAGTTCATAGGCATTACTTACTCCTTTAACATAAACCACATAACTTACCATATTCTGACCTGAGGCAAGACGTTTTATAGGTCTTCTGGTAAGTTTTTTAAATACTCCAAAGTAAATCTCCTGATCCACTCTACTCATATTTTCAGGGGTTGCCAAAACCACAACTTTAAAAGGATGACCTTTTTTGGTTTCTTTTATCCAGGCTTTTTTAATCTGAGAAGTTATTTTGTCAGCTGCATCATTTGCAGCTTCCTGCACAATAGCATCTACAGAAACTACTGTTCTGGGAGGAGAATAACCTGTAGTTGCTCCAATCTGTTTACCCGTAGCAGTTTCATAAGCATTAACAGAAACTGAAGCTTTTTTAAATTCTCTTCCATAAGCATATTCTTTTTCTACATTAACTCTTACTTTTACATATACATCGGCTCCAAGCTGAAGAGCTGCTGCATAATAAGGATCAACATTGCCTTCAAGTGTTGCCACTTTCTTTACTATTTTATTTAAAACCTGATTTTGTTCTGCAACATAAACTTCAAAATCTCTATCCTGAAGATATTCCTGAAATACAGTTACAGCAGTATTTATACCGGGTGCATTATTAGCCGGGATTACAGCTATAGTAGGAAGTCCTACCTCTTCAGCAAGCTCTTCTACAGAACTGATAACACCTGCTTGAACAAGTTTTTGAGTAAGAGCATTTACATCAATTTTAAAAAGATAGGTTAAAAGTAAGTAAGGAGGTATGATTTTCTTTTCTTTTACATCGCTTTGCCAGCGGATATAAAGATCCGGATTGGAAAGAATTTGCTCTACTATTGGCTTTGCTTTTTGCTGTTCTTGGTAGGTTTTTAAAATAGGATGATCACCAGCATAAAGAAGAAACCATATAGCAGCTCTTTTTGCATCAAGAGTAGCCTGCTGAAAATTGCAACCCTTTCCAGTAGCTCTTACAAGACTTTCACCAGTAGAATAACTTTCGATAAAAGTTGCCTGATGAGAAAGAGGTTCTACACCTGGAGGCATTGTGCATTTTGGTTTTGATTGAACACAACTTTGTAAAAATAAAATTATCCCTACACATGTTAACAAGCTTATTAAATAAGACTTAAGCCATTTCATTTTACCCCTCCCCTTTTAACTTATTTTATATAACTTTTTATACCATAATCCAGCTTTAAAGTCAAGTTTTTTCCTTTTTCACAATTCTTTCGAAAATATAAAATAAAGAACTTTGTGATTAAACTGCAGGAACTTGAGCTTTTTCTTAAAAAATGTTAAAATTTTATAAAAACAAAGAACAAAACATTAAAATAAAAAAATGGATTTGCAAAACTTAATAGAAAACTTTCTTTTTTATTTAGCCTATGAAAAAAATTATTCTCCCCAAACTTTAAAATGTTACAAAAATGATTTAGCAATTTTTTTTTCATTTCTTAATAACAAGGATGTCAAAAGTATCAATTTAATTAATAAAACTTTACTCAGGAGTTATTATATTTTTTTAAAAGAAGAAAAGAAACTTTCTCCTGTATCCATTTCAAGAAATCTTAGCACTTTAAGAAGTTTTTTTAAATATCTTTTAAAAATTGGAGAAGTGCAAAAAAATTTTGCTAAAAATCTTTCCAATCCTAAAATTCCTAAGAAACTTCCTTTTGTTCCTACAGAAGAGGAAATAAATTCTGCTATTGAAGAAGAAGGTGAAGAGAACTTTCTTTCACTTAGAAATAAAGCCATACTGGAGATTATTTATGGTTCAGGATTGAGAGTTTCTGAAGTTATTAATTTAAAAATAAAAGATCTAAATTTGGATATTAATATTTTAAAAGTAAAAGGTAAAGGTAAGAAAGAAAGGATAGTTCCTATCGGGAAAAAAGCAAAAGAAACTTTAAAAAAATATATAGAAGAGAGAGATAGATTTTTAAAAAAGATTAGAAAAAGCACAGAAATTTTATTTATAAATTTTAAGGGAGAACCTTTGAGTGACAGAGGTGTTAGATATATTATAAAAAAATGGGGATTTAAACACGGTTTGCCTCAAATTCATCCACATGCATTAAGACATGCTTTTGCTACTCATCTTTTAAATGCTGGAGCGGATTTAAGAAGTATTCAAGAATTGCTCGGTCATTCGAATCTTGCTACAACTGAAATTTATACCAAAGTAAATTACGAATATTTACTTAAAACTTATCTGAAGGCTCATCCCAGAGCCCGTTCTCGTAAAAACGACTTGTCAGTTGAAAAATAATATTTTGTAAGATAAAATTAACTTTCAGGATTTTTAAATACTTTGGGTTTTTATAAATGACAAAAGGTTTATTGAGGATTGGTTTAATATCTGGCTTAATAATTTTAAATATCTGTTCTTTTGTTTTTGCGTATTATAACAATTTTGATCTTACAGCTGATAAACTGGAGTTTTATTTCGGAACCAGAACAATTCTTGCCAGAGGAAATGTTGTAGTAAATCTTCCTGAAACTTTAATTCTTGCTCAGAGTATTCAATTTAATATTCCAACTCAGTATTTGTGGATAAAGAATTTTGAAATATTTGACAAGAAGACAGGAATTTATTTAAAAGGAACAAAAGCCTTTGTTGATCTTAGAAACGGTGAAATAAAAGCAGATAAGATTTTTATTGCATTTAAAAACCAGGGAATAAAGATAAAAGCAAAAAAATTTTTAAAAAATGCTTTAAATGAATACTTTGCTAAAGAAGCAATTATAACTTCCTGTAATCTTCCTGTGAAGATGATAAAAATTTTCCACCTTGGAGTATAGTTGTTAAAAATTTTATCCTTACTTCCAAAGGTATAACTATGGGATCTGCAACAGAGTTTAAAATAAAAAGAATTCCCGTGATATATATTCCACAGATAGCTTTTTTGCCAAAAATAAAGATTCCGGTTCTTACATCCAGAAAAAGTGGATTTTTAATGCCAAAACTTGTGCATACCAATCTTCTGGGATGGGGAATACAGCTACCATTTTATTTGGTTCTGAACGATCAGATAGATTTTACAATTTCTCCCCTATATCTTTCTAAAAGAGGAATTTTGTGGGATATAGAAAATCGTTTCAAATTTAAAAAAAATTTTAAAGGAATCATAAGGATAAGATATTTAAAGGATCAGGGGAAGGACTCCTTTTCTTCTGAAGAAAATTTAGAAAAAAAATGGTGGGTTGTAGGGAAAACGGATTTTTTAATATCTCCTTCCACTGATTTTCATATTGATTTTGATCTTGTTTCACAAAAAGATTTTTTGGAAGAGTTTGATGTAGGTGTGGGAAGTTTTACTTCTACAAGAAAAATGTTTTTAAAAAAATTTAAAAGGGATCTGGATGATAAATCTCAAGATTATAGAACTTCAAAAGCCTGGTTTCAAAGTTTCAAAAATAGTTTTTATTTAAGGGTAGAGAGTAAGTATATAGATCCTCACGGAGCTTTAAATAAAACCGAGGTGCTTGAGCCTCTTGCAGGTTTTTATGCAGGTATTTTACCTTTTACCTTCTTTTCGACCCCGATTTTAAGTAGTGCATCTTTAAATTATCTATATGCATACCGAGAAAAAGGTTACTATGGACATGAGGGAACTCTTAAAGTTTCTATTAATACTCCATTTTCTTTTTATTTTTTAAAAAATATTTTGGGAATTAATTATTATTATACTTTTTATTATTTACAGGATAAAAGCGGATTTTCAAAAAATTATCTTTATCGTAGATTTTATGAGATTAAAACAAACTCCTATTTAGAATTCTATAGATATTTTTTTCTTTCTGATAAAAAGTATTTACTTCATACTGTAAGACCTTATTTTAGTTATTTTTACAGAAAAAAACCTGAACCAGATGAATTTCCCTGTTTTTCTTATTATGATTTTATTACAAAGAAAAAAGAATATTTAGAATATGGAATATGGCAATTTTTTAGCACACAAAGATTTAAAAATTTTTTGAGTATTAAACTTTTTCAACGGTATGAATTTTTAACCAGAGAAAAAACAGCTATAACTGTTCCTCAGGAAGAAAAACCATTTTCTGATCTTTATTTTCAATTTAATTTAAATTATCCCTCCAAAATTTTTATGCGCTATGATACAACTTACAATTTTTATGGACTTGGTTTTAAAAAACATCTTTTAACCTTAGAGCTAAAAAAAATATTAGCAGGTCATTTAAAAACTTTTGGATTTTCCTATCAGGAGGATAAAGCCTGGAATACCAAGCAAATAAGTTTTAAAACGACATTTCAATTAACCAAGCATTTTGAAACTACTTTTTATCTCACAAGAAATCTTATAACCCACGAAAATATAGAAACAGGAGGTGCTCTCAGTTATCACCATAGATGCTATGCTTTAAATTTTAGTATAACTATTACGCCAGAAGATACGAGAATTTTTTTTGCTTTTGAATTAAAAAAACTTTTAAAATACGGAATAGGACGTTAAGTTGAGAAAAAAAATAAAGCTTCTGGCTCCTGGTCCTTTAAAGCTGGATTTCGTAAAAATCGGGCTTGAATATTATTCTAAAAAATTAAAAAAATTTGTTGATTTAGATATGCTTTTTCCAAAAGTAAAAACTTCTGGATTTAATCCTGAGCAAAGAAGAGAAAGAGAAAAAGAGGCATTAAAAAAATACCTAAAAAATAAAGAATATTTTTTTGTTCTTGATGAAAAAGGCAAAACTTATAGAAGTTTTGAATTTGCAAAACATCTTGAAAATTTATTTTTAAATTATCCCTGTATATGTTTTCTAATAGGTGGACCTGAGGGCATTTCTTCTGAATTAAAAAGCATGGCTCATGAAGTAATTTCTTTTTCAGCTTTTACTTTAAATCACGAACTTGTTCTCCTTGTTCTTGCAGAACAGCTTTATCGTTGTTTTTCAATTATAAAAGGGACACCCTATCATCGAGAATAATAAAAAATAATTGACAAGTTAAATTAATAAATAGAAGTTTTATGGTTGACAATTTTTTAAAATCATACTAAAATAATTTTAACTTCTTTCTTTCAAAGATAATCTTTATCATTTTTCAAATATAGGAAAAGGAGGTGATGGATGAGGATACCGGGTTATTCTACACTTGAAGAGCTTGAAAAAGATTTTGGTTTTTCTATACCTTCTGAAACCAAAAAGAAACTGGAAAAAGTGATAAAAATACATCCTATGTTTATTCCAAAGTATTATGCTTCTCTTATAAACTGGGAGGATCCTAAGGATCCTATAAAAAATATGATATTTCCTTCTGTAAGTGAACTTAATCTTGCAGGATCCTATGATACAAGCGGAGAAAAAGAAAACACAGTTTTAACAGGGCTTCAACATAAATATAAAGAAACTGTGCTTCTTCTTGCAACAAACAGGTGTGCAGGCTATTGCAGACATTGTTTTAGAAAAAGGCTTGTTGGAATTTCAACTAAAGAGACTCTTCAGATATTTGAAAAAGCAGTGGAATATATAAAATCTCATCCAGAGGTTTCTAATGTTCTTATTTCTGGAGGTGATCCACTGGTTTTACCTACTGAAGTTATTGAACATTTTTTAAAAGAGCTTTCCCAAATAAAACATCTTAAATATATCCGTTTTGGAAGCAGAGTTCCTGTATTTTATCCTATGAGAATTTATGAAGACGAAAAACTACTGGAAATATTTTCAAAATATTCCACCCCTGAAAGAAGAGTTTATCTGGTAACTCACTTCAATCATCCTAAGGAAATTACTGGAGAATCAAAAAAAGCTATAGATTCTCTTTTAAAATCAAAAGTAATAGTTAGTAATCAAACAGTTCTTTTAAAGGGTGTAAATAACAACCCAGATACACTTGTGGAACTTATGAATGGACTGGTTTCTATGGGTGTAGTTCCTTATTATGTATTTCAATGCCGTCCTGTGAAAAGGGTAAAAGTTCATTTTCAGGTTCCATTAAAGCAGGGATATGAAATTGTGGAAAAAGCAAAACAGAGACTTGATGGTCATGCAAAACGCTTTAAATATGTAATGTCTCACAAAACCGGAAAGATAGAAATAGTTGGTATAATAGGAAATGAAATTTATCTTAAATATCATCAGGCAAAAGATTACAGAAAAGTTGGAAAACTTTTTAAAAGGTATCTTACTCCTAATGCAGGATGGCTTGATGATCTTGAGATTCCTTCGGAAAACAGAACCAAAGTGTTAACTGCTCAGGTATGGGCTTAATTTTTTATACTTTTATTTTTGGTGTTAGAAAGTTAATAAATTCTTTATAAACTGGATGTGAACCAAGGGTTTTGCTGTTTCCAATTATTAAAAGTTTCCTCCGGGCTCTTGTTATAGCCACATTGAGTCTTCTCAGATCTTTTAAAAAACCTATTTCTCCTTCTTCATTAGATCTTACAAATGAAATTACAATCACTTCTTTTTCTCTTCCTTGAAAACCATCAACAGAATTAACTTCAACTTTTATGTTTTTTTCTATAAAGAGCTGTTTTATAAGTTTAACCTGAGCAGAATAGGGAGTAATAACTCCTATGTCTTTTTTATCAAGCCCCATTTTTAAAAGTTCAGAAACAACCTCAAGGACTATTACAGCTTCTCTATAATTTTCATAAGAGGTGGAACCCGCAGGCTGAAATTCGTAAGAATTTGTTTCACAGGTATCTATAAAACCTAAAGGCTGAGCAGGATCAAGAACTTCCGCGTATTTTTCAGGAGCTTTTAAATTAAAATCTTTTAAAAGATGATTTCTCACACTTTCTGCTGAAATAAGTTTACCCTGATAAAACATTTTATTGGGGAATTCCATAATCTTTTCGTGCATTCTATACTGCACTATCAGCATGGTGGAAAGCTCGGGATACTTCTGAATCAATCTTTCAAAAAGGGTCTTTTCAAGTTCTTTTGCTTTTTCACTAACCACTGTGGGAGGAAGTTGTTTATGATCCCCGGCTATAAAAAATCTATCAACTCTGGCAATCGGGATCAATGTAGAGGGTTCCACCTGCTGACTTCCTTCGTCTATAACTGCTACATCAAAATGTATGTCCTTTAAAAATTCAGATTGTACCATGGAATTTGTAGATACCACAACATCAGCATTAAGAATTATTTCTTTTACAATAGCTGATTCTCTGTCCTTAAGTTTGTCTATTTTTTCTTCTATCTCATGATTTACTGTAATCCAGTTCGCCATTAGTTTTATTAATTTTTTTGAAATACCTCTTGCTCCTTTATTTCTTTCTGCAAGAAAAAGAATTTCTTCATCTTTAAGTCCTCTTCGAAAAGCAGGAGAAGGTTTTAAATAGGTATCTCTTTTTTCTATAAGTTTTTTTACTTCCTGCCATCCATTTTTTATTTTTAAAAAATCTGGATGCTGTTCGAGTAAAGCATAAATAGAATACTCTTCAAGTTCTTCCATTACTCTTGCAGGATGACCAATTCTAACCAATTTTAAATCTGGATATCTTAAAAGTCCAAGTATTATATTATCCACTGCTATATTTGAATCTGCTGTTGCCAGGACTTTGAATCCTTTTTTTACAAGTTGATATATTAACTCAGTAATTGTGCTTGTTTTTCCTGTTCCTGGTGGACCGTGTAAAAGATAAAAATCCCGGGAACCAAGAGCCCGTTTTATAGCCATAACCTGAGCAGAGTTTAATCTTCTGTCAAAAATCTGCACATCTTCTTCTTTATATTTTGCAGGTTCTTTTAATCCAAGAAGTATATTCCTAAGTTCTTTCTGACGTCCTACTGCATGTCTTAAAATTTCGAGATTTTCTTCCATCCTTTTAAAAGTTACATCGTTAATATAAAGATCTATTCTTACACCTCTTTTATAAACCCATTTTGGTGGTTTATTTTCAAAAGCTACTGTAATACTTCTTTCTGTCATTTTTATCACTGTTCCAGTAAGATCACTTTTTAATGGATTCCCCTGACTTATTAGAACCACATCTCCCACTGATATTTCAGTTTCTATAGGTTTTTTTCTACCAAATTTAACCAGATGAAAATGGAACTTTGTTCCTGCTCTGCTTCCTTTAAGATCAAGTATCGCTCTTCCAAGAAGTTCTCTTTCCTTTCCAGAAAGTCTTTTTATTTCTTCCTGTTGAACCCTGATTTCTGCTTCTCTTTCAAGAGAAATTAATTTCTTAAATTTTTCCACATAATTATGCACTACTATAATTTCTTTTATTAAATTTTTATCTGGGATAAGATCTCTATAAAATTCAGAGCAAAGATTTTCATTTTTTAAAAAAAGTAAGGCACCCTGATTGGCAAAGTAAAATTCTTTTATATCTTTCTTTTTTAAACCGTATTTCTTAAGTTCTTTAAACAAATTTTCTTTTTTGTAAATTCCTCTCAGAAATACAGGCATATTAATTTATCAAGTTTAACTTGTTTAGATAAGATAATTTTATTAAAAACCATTTAAAAGAAATTACAACCTTTTTAAAACAGAGTTAAATAAAAGTTTAAGAAATTTGATAAAACATTTTTAAAAATCCAGATACAATTTCGGAGACATTTTGGTAAAATAGAAAAAATTTTAAATATTAAAAACAGGAGGTGTCTAATGGGTGAGATGAACAAAATTTTTCTTTCAGAAAAGGATCTTCCGGAAGCATGGTTTAACATTATTCCACTTTTACCTTCTCCTCCTGCTCCACCTTTAAATCCTAAAACAGGAGAGCCAATTAATCCAGAAGATTTAAGAGCAATTTTCCCGCAAGCTTTAATTGAACAGGAAGTATCTCAGGAAAAGTGGATAGAAATTCCCTCAGAAGTTAGAGATGTTTATAAAATCTGGCGTCCCACTCCTTTATACAGAGCAAGAAATCTTGAAAAAGCTTTAAAAACTCCTGCAAGAATTTACTTTAAAAATGAAAGTGTAAGTCCTCCCGGAAGTCACAAACCTAATACTGCAGTGGCACAGGCTTATTATAACAAAAAAGAAGGAATTAAACGACTCGCTACTGAAACTGGAGCAGGACAATGGGGAAGTGCTCTTGCTTTTGCTTGTAAGCTTTTTGGATTAGAATGCACTGTTTATATGGTAAAAATCAGTTATTATCAAAAACCTATGAGAAAAACACTTATGCATATATGGGGAGCAGAAGTTTATCCTTCTCCAACAGACAGAACAGAAGCAGGAAGAAAAATCTTGAAAGAAAATCCAGATACAAATGGAAGTCTTGGAATAGCCATATCTGAAGCAGTAGAGGACGCTGTTACCCATGAAGATACCAATTATGCATTAGGAAGTGTTTTAAATCATGTGCTTCTGCACCAAACTATAATAGGGCTTGAAGTAAAAAAACAGCTTGAATTAATAGAAGAAAAGCCTGATGTTCTTATAGGATGTGTTGGAGGTGGAAGTAATTTTGCAGGATTTGCATTTCCTTTTATAGGAGACATTTTAGAGGGAAAACTTGAAGCTGAGGTAATAGCTGTTGAACCTACGAGCTGTCCAACTTTAACAAAAGGTGTTTATCAATACGATTATGGAGATACAGTAGGACTTACTCCTCTTCTTTTA
>Ga0256914_1004367_pt1 | contig 10638 bp, 3 predicted proteins | sample HulkmetaG_FD_191571 | JGI IMG/M metagenome (GOLD analysis project Ga0256914, IMG submission 191571) | Hydrothermal chimney microbial communities from Main Endeavour vent field at the Juan de Fuca Ridge, Pacific Ocean - Hulk | ecosystem: Environmental > Aquatic > Marine > Hydrothermal vents ...
CAGCACGGTCCGGGGCGCCAGGAGCGGATAGACGACCACCCCTCCCCACACCAGGAGGCCCGCCACGCCGAGGAGCACCCCGAAACGCCATCGCCGCGTTCTCCGATCCCCGTCGTCACTCACACCCGCCCCCCAGAACACACTCAGCCACGAAGTCGCGCAACCCCGTCCGACCGCCGCCTTGGAAGCGGCAAAACCGTACCTTGACGCACCTCGGGTCGAGAAAAGCGCGCCGCCAATTCCTCAAGTTCCCCGCCACGCAGCAGTACGTCCAGGACAGCGAGCACCTCCTCGCCCAACCGCTCGCGCTGGCTGCTGGCATTTTGAGACCCGGCCAGGACGCGAAGCAGGGGACGACGGAGGTAGAGAGGATGACGCTCATTCCTGGGCCTCGAGGTGAAGAAATGGTCGAGGAAATCGTATCCGCCCGCGTCTCGTGCGAGGCGACTTCGGAGGCGGGTATATGGCTCCGAGTATACATAGTCTGCAAGCTTCGGCGACACCGAACGGAGATGAAAATCGAGCACGAGCACAAAATCCGGTCCCAGGTGCTCGTCGGAGAGTTTCACCAGGTGATCCTTGCCGTCGAGCAGCGCTCCTACAAAGATGTCCGGCTGATTCACCGAGAGGAAATTGAGTCCGATCCGTCCGGCACGCAACCGGTGAACCCTGGGACCTCGCCGCGCTCCGGACCGGCCGAGCACCCGCTGCAACCGCCCGAGGTCTTCCCAGGCCAGATCTCGTGCCACCTCACGGAACAGGCGCTCGAGCGCAGGGACCAGCCTCTGCGCCGGGAGATAGGACAGGATGGCCTCGGTGGACACCGGTGCCGGTTCTCCCAACCCTTGCTGCCGGAGATAATCGCACAGGTCCGCCACGTGAACGCCGGGACCATGATTCCGGACCCAGCCGTCAAGAAAACGGCACAGGTCTCCCCAGGTGATCTCCACGTCCGCGTCCCCGTCGTGCTGATGTCTCCCGGCTGCGATGACCACGGTCCGCACCTTGTCCGGCCACATCAACTCCGCAATGGCCCGATCCATCCCCGACGTGTCCAACGGGTCGCCCCCCCACAGGCGGTACTCGAACACGTAGACCACGTCCTCCGATTCTCCCACCAGATCCACCCGGGTCAACCGTGGATCCGGCCTCGCCCGCCACACGATCGTCCGCTCCTTGCGTGGCTCCACCACGCCCAGACGCGATGCCAGGAACTCGAACACCGAGGCACCAAGCCCCGGGTTCTGGCGCAGGACCCAGGCGAAGACCTCGGAGAGGAACCGGGCCGCGTTCTTGCGGTCGGAAAACGGGGGGCAGGCCTGCAAGCTCAAGAAGAGGTTGTCACCCATGACCGGATACTCCTTGCCAAGGTGGCTGTCTGGAGTGTGGAGCCGAGGTGCCGAGTCAGAAATTTAGTGCACAGGCACTGACATTATTGGCAGAGTATACCAGACGCAAAATGGCACGTCAACCATGGAACAAAGGCCGCATCCTCCTGCCTGCTTACGAGGAAATCAAACGGGCCGAGGGGAACTCGAGGATCCGGAGCGAGGCGCGCCATCCGGGATGGGTGACAGGGAACGGGGGTGAGCGCTTCGTGGGATGGAGAGGCCGCCGGGGCTGTCTTTTTGTCCGGCGGATGTCAATAGTTCTTGCGCCAGTTGATGTCGCCGCCCCAGATACCGGCGTCGCCATAGAACGATTCGAGGTAGAGGTTGCGCGAAAGCTGATATTCGGCTCGCACCTCGTTCACATTCTCCTCTCCCGTGTTCTCCATGGAGAGTTTCCGCTTGTAGGAGACGAAGAGTTTGGGCGTGATGTACTTTCCGACGCGGAGGTCGGCGCTGGAGAAACTTTCGGCCTTGATCTCCAGGTAGTCGATGGGAATCTTGTCGGCGAGTTGCTTGCGGGCAATCCCGGCCAGGACACCGGCGGCAAGGGATTCCACCTGGGATGCGACGCGTGCGGAATCGGATGGGTCGTTGCTTTCGGACAGGGGTTTCCCGATAACGAGGATGGCGAGAATGTCTGCCGGGTCGTATCCTCGATCGGACCCGAAGGTGACAACCGGTGCAGAGGAACGCCCGGTGACCTTGAGCGTGACCAGGCCATAGTCGGGGGTGTCCGCCTCGTTGATGATTTCCAGGATAGGGTCGATTTCCTGACCACCGGTGAACGTGATGGTGCCGGTCTTGACCACCAGGGGTTGGGAAAACAGGTTGATCTCGCCCCGCACGGTTCGGACCTCGCCTTCCATGCGCTCGACGCCTCGCTCCATCACGTACCGGACATCTCCTTCCAGTTCGACCACGACTTCCTGAGACTCGTTCTGGACCCAGAATCCTCGAGGGATGTGCACGGTCACGTCGGCGTTCATGTCGAACGGGACCTCTTCCTCGACCTCGCCGGTCTCGTAGGTGTTCCAGTCGACCACGCCGTCCCGTGTGAGGACGTGGATGGTGGAAGGGAGTTCTACCGGTGCAAGTTCCTTGGTCTTCTCGAGCCCGGAGAGCTGCATGACCAGGGTGGACGTGATGTCCGGCAACTTGACCACGGCGCCGGGAATCGTGATCTCTCCGGTGATGTCCGGGGCATCCACGGTCCCGCCGACATGGATGTCTCCCTCGAGCGACATGCGCCCATAAGGTCCGTTCATGACTTCGAAGCGTGAGGCGTGGAGGTCGATATCCATGTCCCCCGGTTCGCTGTCCACGAGCGCGATGGCGCCTCCGGCCGTCAGGGTCCCCTTGCCCGCCGACATGGAGAGGTTGTGGAAGGCGAACAGGGAGGGGGTCATGCGGACCCGTCCTTGGATGTCCCTGTAAAGGGTGCCGTAGGTCGGGGAGTAGAAAAGGCCGTCGGCCATCCGGAGACTTCCCCTGGCCTCGGGTGCTTCGAGGGATCCGGAAAAAGAGACATGCCCGTCGAGGCTGCCGCGCAGGGTCATTCCTGCGGGCATGAATGCGTTGAGGAGGTCCAGGTTCAGGTCGGTGAGGTCTGCCTCCACCTGAAGTCCCGTGGGGTATGCCACCGTGCTGTCATCGGTGGCAAGGGGGATACGGATCACCAGTGGGATGTCGCCTTCGACCCGCGCGCCGGTTCCTCCTTCGCCGAGGGCCTCGGCCCGCAGAGACAAGAGGTCCCGCTGATAGGCCAGGTCCAGGACGATGTCGTGCGGCGTATCGCCCGAGGCGAGGCCCAGGACTGCGGCATGGGCGACGAACTCGGGGGTGTTTTCCGCACAGCGGAGCCATCCACTCAGGCGCATCGTACCGCCGGTCACCTGGGGTCCGCGCACGATGGGGGGAAGTTGCATGAAATCCAGCTCCGGGACTTCCACCTGCGCAACCAGGTTCCGCATTGAGATGTCGCCGCCTCGCAGGATCTCGGACAGGGGCACGTCCAGGGTGGCCAGGAAGTGACCAGGTCGTGTGTCGGCAAGCTGGAACCGTGTGACCAATGCGGCCTTCCCCGCCGCGTAGGTGCCTTCCAGGTCGAAGTGGAACGGGGACTGCCCCGCAGGCCGGATACTCCTCCCCCTGACATTGAGCCGAATGGATGGATCTCCCAGGCGACCGCCCAGGATGAGTTCGGCCATCACGTCACCACGGACCCGCTCCAGTTCCGGATCCAGGGCGGCAAACTGGGCGACTTTCTGCGCGGGTACCGCCACCTTCCCCTGCACGGCGCCTTCCCACGCGGGCGCCACGTCCAGGTCTGCTGTCACCGTCAGCGGGAGGTCCACCCAGGCGGCCAGGAGCGGCACCGGGCCCGCAGATGGACGGGTGACCACGGCGTCGCTCCTCAACCGTCCCTGGTCGAACCGGGCTCGAGCGCGGGCGTCCAGGGGAGCCACCCCAGTGGTTGCGAGGTTCTCCGCGTTCAACGTCACCTCCACGAAAGGCGCCTCGAGGGTGCCGGAAGCGACCAGATGAGCTTTCACCTTGCCAGACACATCGACAGGGTCCTCGTCCAGGCGCCCGAGGGGTTCCAGATCCAGGTCGACCAGGTCGAATTCCGCCGACAGCGGTTCGGCCTCTGCCATCTCGAAATCCCCCTCCAGGGTCAGTGAAGCCGGAAGGTCCACCCGTCCAACCAACTTGCCTCCTCCGGCCAACTCGACCGTGACCGTGCTCCCGATTCGAGGGGTCGCACCTTGCCAGGAGGATACGGCAAGGCGGACCGAGAGTTCCGGCACACCGGTCATGGCGAACCCGTCCACCCCCAGCAGGAGCGCAACCTGGGGATCTGCAACCGAACCACGCACGTCGGCCTTGAATCGGAGCCTCCCCCGCAGGTGTGGAGCCGCGTCCCCCGTGAACGGAGCCATGTTGTCCAGCAAGATCCCTGCGCCGGCCATCAAGATCCGGCTGTTCCCCTCCGGATGGTACGATACCTGGCCGGACAGGCTCCCGTCCGGTCCTGCAAGCTGAAATGAGGACACCTCCACATCATCCCCGATCAGACGGACCACAAACGGTGCTTCCAGGATCCACGGATGTTCCCCAAGGGGCAAGGCAAGCGCGTCGACGACGACCTCGCTCTGATCCTCCAGGCCCATCCGGGCGGAAACCTCGACAGGGTGCCCGTACACGTCCTGAGCGTTCAAGGACACCGCGACGCCCTCGCCTCCGTAGCGCCCGGTCAACTCGTAGGTCCTCAGCATCGGGTCCGGAAACCCGGCGCCACTCCCCGACAGTGTCACGACCGCCGAAACCTGCGTTTCTCCATCCTGCAACTCCGTGCGGACCGTGCCGCCGCCGGTCACCGGTCCCAACCGGGCCAGCACCTCTTCCCCCTCGCCATAGACCAGACCGGACGAGGCCATCTCGAAATCCACCAGAGGCGCATCCAGACTGCCCGCCACCTGGGCACGGACATCCAGGTCGCCACTCAGGGGCAGGTCGATCTGCCGCCCGAGTCGGCCCAGATCGTCGGTCTTCAATCGAGCGGACACCCGGATTGGTCCGTCCAGAGCGATGAACCCGTCCACGTCCAGCGTGGCGTAGGGACTCTCAATCTGCGATTCCTCGATCACCACGGTGCCGCGCTCGACCACGCCGGAAAGACGTCCCCCGTGAAACCGGTACCCCTGGTAGACGATGGGGGACACGTCCATCGTGAACCGGGTATCCATCTGCGCCGGACTCACACCCCGCCCCTTCACCGCCAGACGGAAATCCAGGGGATTCAGTGGAGGAAGCCCCAGATCCAGGGCCGAATCGATCCGCAGATCAGAGGCGGTCAGGTCCAGATCGTACGACAGGCTTTCCGGGTCGGTCATGATGTCGGCCAGTCCCAGCCGCCCTTCCAGATCGATCCGCCCGGTCGGCAGCCGGAAAGTGCTCTCGAGCTTTCCCTCGTGCTCGGTATCCACCTGGAGGGCCAGAGCGAATCCCAGATCGCCGATGACCGGAAGCTCCGGGTCCAATCGTTTCAGAAACTCGGGTCCCAGCCGGTCGAACGCCAGTTCCACGCGCCCCACCGGCAGGTCAAACCCCACGAACTCGGCAGTCGCCCGGCCAGAAAGGCCAGGCGCTTCGATCCGAAAAGAGGGCACGCGCACCTCGTCCTGCCCCCGCGTCAAGTCATAGACCCCCGTCAGTTCCACCGAGAACAATCCCAGCTCCGGCTCGCCGATGTCAGCTTCGAGCGGATCGAGTCGAATCGTGTGCACGGCCCCCCGCGCCCGGTAGCCGCCCTCCAGATTCAGCCGCGTTGCTTCCGCCACCACCGGGGATTCCGCACCGGCGTCGGTCATGCGAAAGACACCGCCGACTATCTGGATTCGAGACACGGTCACGTCCACCGGCAAGGTACCGTCCCACGGCTCGAGTTCAGGTTCGGCCTGGGGTTCTTCGGTCGAGGGTCCCAGCAGCCGGTCGATGTTCGAAACGCCTTCTGCGTCATACGCCACCACCACTTCCGGGAACTCGATCCGGAGCAATTCCACTCGAGCTTCGTGGGACAGGAGTGCTGCCGGCCGATACCGGACCAGGATCCGACGCGCCCGGAACACAGGTTCTCCGAGAGGCGAGGTCACCGACACGCCATCCAGTTCCAGGAACGAAAGCCAGTCCACGGTGACATCGTTCACATCCACCCGGCCGGCGAGCGAACCGTTGGCCACCCGCAGCACCTGCTCAGCCACGATTCGCTTGCCCGATTCGGTGGCGAGGAAAAGTACGCCGCCCGCCACCAACCCGACCGCCAACGCAAAAGGCACCGCCACGGGCGCCAGAAGCCACGTCCATCGGACCCGCCCGCGCTTGCCACGGTTTTTCGTCTGTTGCTTCCGCGTCATGATGGCTTCGTGCCCTTCCCGCCCGGGCCTCCGGTTCTATCACCCACGAGCACCGCTCCGAAAGTATACCTTCCGTCCACACCCCCCGTACAGGGCTTCCTCGCGCCCCTCCCCGCCCACCGTCCTCGAGGTCAGGCGAGGCCAAGAAGCCAGGACTTGAGTTCCACCACCCGGATCTCCTTGCCTTCCTTCATCAACGTCTCCTCGTGATCCGGAACCAACACCAGCAATTCGGCATTCCCGGCGTGGGGGATCTCACCGGCCGCCCGGACCAGAGACCGCAACTCCCGCTCCCGCGTCTTCCGGTTCTCCAGACTGGTGCATACCTGGATGAGTTGGACGATGGCAGGCCCCCGCTTCACCAGGAAATCCACCTCATACCCGGCCTGGGTCTTGCAGTAGTACACTTCCTCTCCTCGCCTCAGCAACTCCAGAAACACCAGGTTCTCCAGACATTGCCCCACCCGTTGCCCCACCTGAAAAGACACCGCATTCGCCAACCCCGTATCCACGGCATAGATCTTCCGCGGATTCGCCCGCTGCCGCTTCAACGACCAGTCGAATCGGGGCACCCGAAACACCAGGTAGGCGTTCTCCAGGTAGGCCACGTAACGCTCCACCAGATCGAACGATAGCCCAAAATGGTTCTTCAAACCGTTTAGCGACAAGGGGCTCGAGGCATGCGACAACAGGTACACGGCCAACCCCAACAGGGCCTCAAAATTGTCCAGTCGGTATCTGGCCACGATGTCCCGCAACACGATCGAATCGAAATATATCTTCACCTCCGCCCGCTTCATGGTCATGTCGTCCGTGAGCACCACCTTGGGGAAGCCCCCATACTCCACGTATTCGTCGAACAAACGCCTCACCTCTATCCGCCGCTGGGCCAATTCGAGACGGTCCGTCGGGTTCAAGCCGTGGAATTCCAGGAATTCACGAAAATCCAGGGGAAACACGCGCACATCCAGATAGCGCCCAACCAGGGCCGTCCCTATCTCGCGGCTCGAAAGCCTGGAGTTGGAACCGGTGACGAACAGACGTGCCCCCCCCAGTTCGTACTCCTTCAACAGCCACTTCTCGAACCCCGGCACATTCTGGACCTCGTCCAGGATCAGGTACGGCACCCCACCAGGATTCAGGTGCTGCAGATACACTTCCTTGATCCGGGACAGCAAGCCAGGCGTCAAATGGCCGAAAAACCTGGGATCCTCGAGATTTACGAACAAGATGTCCCTGGCAGCAACCCCATTCTCCACCAGCCGCCGGATCGTGTTCTGGAGGATCGTCGATTTCCCACTCCGCCGTACCCCCTGCAACACCACGATCTCGCCTGTCTCGGACTTGGTCAACACTTCCTTTTCGTACTTCTCCCGCGAGAACGTACCAGGTAGGGGACGATTCCAGTAGTTCCAATCGGCCAGTGTTTCAAGGAGTTCCGTTGTGCTCAGCATAAATCACTCGATTAATCGGGTGATTTATGTATAAAATCACCCGATCCATTGAAGGAATCGCCCACGGAACAATTCCGTAAGGCAAATTATGCAATTATTCAAGCATGTTACAGATGTTTTCTCAAAATCAGTCGGTCTATCGGGTGATTCCTATATAAAATCACCCGGCCTATCGAGTATATCATGCCATGAATCACCCGAAGGAGCAAAAAAAGCCCGAGAAACAGACCTCGCCGGACACACCCCGCCACATTTCAGGTCCCCAGGTTGAACCACGCCTCGAGGCCAGGCTATACTGCCGGAGGCGATCAAAACGGAACGGCAACGGGTTGGTACGAAATGGGTGGGTGGAGCGAGCAGCCAGCCGCTGCTCGAGGCGCCCGGCGCTTCTGGAGGACGACATGCGGTTGTGGATGTGGAAATCCCCCTTTGGTCTGGGCAGCGGATCATTGTTCATCGTGGCAGCCTCGTTGCTGGCAGGATGTCCTCCCCCGGAGGAAGAGCCAGCGGCTGCCACGTCCCCTCCTGTCGAATCGACTGCGCCTGTCGAGGGAGATGATGACGCCACGGTGTGGGACGACACGACCGGAACGCCGACGCCCTGGACGCCGCAGGTATCTTTTGCGACTCCGACGCCACAGGAAGCCACGGAGGTTCCGGCCACGGCGACGCCGACCCCGACCCCACCCGACCACGGTCCCTCATCACCCACACCGGGCCCGGGGGTTGATGTCACGCCTCCCTCCGGGACGGCGACTCCGGCACCTGACGCGGATGGAGATGGATATCCAGCAGGGCAGGACTGTGACGATGGGGACCCGACCGTGTACCCGGGGGCCGACGAGACCTGTGATTTCGACCGGCCGGACGGCAGCGTGGACAACGACTGTGACGGGGAGGTCGACGAGGATGCGGCGGATGCGGTCGCCTGGTACCCGGATGAAGACGGAGACGGCCACGGGGCGGACACGGATCCGGTCCTTGCCTGCCAGGCACCTGCCGGGTACGTTTCGACCACCGGAGACTGCGACGACACCCGGTCTGAAATCAACCCGGAAACCATCTGGTATATCGACTACGATGGAGATGGCCACGGTTCAGACGTACTCACCCTCACGCAATGCGAACAGCCGAACGGTTACGTGCTCCAGGACGGGGATTGTGACGACACAGACCCCGCGTTTCACCCAGGGGCCACGGAATCTTGCACCGATCCATACGACTACAATTGTGACGGTTCCACCGCCTACACCGACGCTGACCAGGACGGTGTGGCCGCCTGCGAGGAATGCGACGACACCGACGCCGGCGTCTACCCCGGCGCGGACGAGTACTGTGACGCGATTGACAACGATTGTGACGGAGAGGTTGACGAGGATGCCGTGGATGCGTCCACATTTTACGCGGATGCCGACGGGGACGGATATGGAGACCCGGACACACCGACTCGAGGCTGCGTGGTACCTGCCGGTCACGTGGCCACGGCCGGAGACTGCGACGACACTCGAGCCGAGGTCAACCCGGAGACCATCTGGTACCTGGATCTGGACGGAGACGGGTACGGCACCGACGTCTCCACCCTGGTGCAGTGCGACCGCCCGTCAGCCTACGCCCTCGTACCGGGCGACTGCAACGACATGGATCCGGCGTTCCATCCCGGAGCCGAGGAGGCCGACTGCACGGATCCCAACGACTATAACTGCGACGGAGAGGTGAGTTACCGAGATGCGGACGCCGACGGGGTGGCCGCCTGCGAGGACTGTGACGACACCGACGCCACGGTCCATCCCGGGGCGGACGAGTACTGCGACGGAATCGATCACGACTGTGACGGCCTGGTGAACGAGGACAACTCGGTGGACGCGACCACCTACTACACGGACGGGGACGGCGATGGGTGGGGGACCGCCGACGCGACGACGGAGGCCTGCTCACGTCCCGAGGGCCATGCGGACCAACCTGGCGACTGTGACGACGGGGACCCGGGTGTCCACCCGGATGCAGACGAAGTCTGCAACCACGTGGACGACGATTGCGACGGGGTGGTGGACGAGGGCGTCACTCGAGTCTGGTATCTGGATTTCGATGGAGACGGCTACGGGGACGATGGCCGGACCGTGGAGGGCTGTACGGCCCCGACCAGCGACTACGTGGCTGACGGCGGGGACTGCGACGAAACCGACCCGGCTTTTCACCCCGGCGCCGACGAAGGCTGTGACGGTCTGGACTACAACTGTGACGGTCTGGTGGACAACGACGGCGACGGCGACGGCTACCCGGACATCACATGCGGCGGCACAGACTGCAACGACGCCGACCCTTCCATCCGGCCGGAACCCGGGGGAGGGTGCGCCCTGGGTGCCACTTGCAAGGAAATCCTGGCGTCCGGGGTCGCCAACGAGGACGGAGTCTACCTGATCGACCCGGACGGCTACCAGACGGGCCTGGACCCACTCGAAGTCTACTGCGACATGACCACGGAGGGCGGCGGGTGGACCTTGCTTGGCAAAACCGTGAACATCGACCTGACCAACCAGGAACGGGACGCCATCCACCTGGGAACCTGGAACGACTACACCCAGACCGGGTATGGTTCCCCGGACCCATCCGCCAAGATCTTCTGGCTTCCTCTCGAGGCCTGGCACGAAATCACGCAACATGCGCCCACCAACGTCGTGCGCATCTACGACTCGGTCTACGAGCTGCGTATGAAAGACTTCAGCATAGGAGACCCGGCCAGCGATTATGCCATCGATTGGACCCAGGGGGTGACGGGCTACCATACCATGGTGGATGTGCGAGGCCAGGGGTTCACCACCTACGACAACGACAACGACACCTGGTACGGCAATTGCGCTCGAGACAACGTAGGGTACAACG
>Ga0256914_1004368_pt1 | contig 10637 bp, 9 predicted proteins | sample HulkmetaG_FD_191571 | JGI IMG/M metagenome (GOLD analysis project Ga0256914, IMG submission 191571) | Hydrothermal chimney microbial communities from Main Endeavour vent field at the Juan de Fuca Ridge, Pacific Ocean - Hulk | ecosystem: Environmental > Aquatic > Marine > Hydrothermal vents ...
TTATCCATTAGACAGTAATCATGCACATTGACTTTATAAGTTCTACATGCTTTGCAGAGTATCTCTAGGTATTTATCTTTGTCTTCATCACATTTATATACATTATCTCTTGCTACTCCTCTATTTATTATATGATGAAAACCTGCCATATTTAGCCTTGGTCTTCTTGCCATTACTTCATCCTTATTTTTGAGTTTAGTATTTTAACAATTCTTTTCTTAAAAGTTTATTTTCATCACCTGACCCTAAAAATCTACTTAATAATCTTTTCATAATTTATCCAAATAATTTCTTGTACTTTAAAAACTAATGATAATTTCAATTTAAAAAAGATAAACTGACTCTTTAAATCTAATTTAAGGAATTTATCTAATGGAAACACTATTTTTCGTAGGACTTATTATGGTATTAGGCTCTTTTATGAAGTCTATAAGTAAAAAGACCAAAATATTAAATGTCGTAGGCTATCTTATTTTGGGGCTTATTATTGGACCTGAAGTTTTAAATATAATCCCTCAACATTTTATAGATGATACACATCTAATTACTGATTTATCACTATCACTTATCTCTGTTTTGGTTGGAGCAAATCTAAAATATAATGTGCTTAAAGAGGTATGGGTACAAATAGTAGTGATTTCAATATTTGAAGCGATATTTACTTTTTTATTTATTAGTACTATTTTTTATATACTATTTGATTTTTTAGATTTTGGATTTGTAAATAACTATAGATTGATTATCTCTGTTATCTTTGGTGGATTGGCTAGTGCTACAGCTCCTGCAACTATATTAGCTGTAATACATGAACTCAAAGTTAAAGGAAAGTTTAGCTCTTTTTTATTGGGAGTAGTTGCTACTGATAATGCTATATCCCTTATACTTTTTAGTTTTATTGTTATTATCTCTAGTACAATTATGGGAGTTGGAAGTTGTTCTTATAGTACAGTTTTTATGATTATTCCTACTATATTATTAACTATAGGTGTAGGTATTATGGGTGCTATGATTTCTGAACTTATTGATAGAATATTCAAAGATAATGGTAGTATCAAAACAACATCTACTTTAGGAATGATATTTCTAGTATATAGTCTTAGCAGACATTGGGGATTAGAACCACTACTCGCTTCTCTTGTTATGGGTGTGGTTATGTCTAATCTATCGTGTGAGTTCTATTTGGTTAAAAAAGAGTTTGACCACCATCTAAAAGATATTATTTTTTTACTATTTTTTACTATATCTTCGATGCATCTAAATATCTCTTTTCTTTTAGCTATGCCTCTTGTTATTATACTCTATATTATATTTAGAATTTTAGGGAAAATTATAGGAGTATGGACAGGAGGAAAATTATCAGGAGCTGATAAACATATACAAAATTATTTAGGATTAGCCCTATTCCCACAAGCAGGTATTGCTATAGGTTTATCTCTATCACTACAAAATCAGGCAGGTTTTGAGGTTATTGCTCCTATTATTTTGAATGTGATTATTGCAACAACAATGGTACATGAGTTTATAGGCCCTATGCTTACTAAATATGTTTTAAAAAAATCTGGCGAATGTAATATGGATAGAACAATAATTACACAATAATTTAATATAGTTTTAATAACTTTAAAAAAGGAGAACTATGAAAAAGCTATGGAGTTTAGTTATACTTTTTTCGATATTTTTATTTGCAACAGATGAGTTACCTAAAAGTCTCTTGAAAATCATACCAAAAGGGTATAGTGTATTAAATTTCACCAAAGGTAATTTGAATTTGGATAAATATACGGATGCAATTTTGATTTTAAAACAAAATGGTGAAGAGAGAGATGAATTAAAAAGACCACTATATATTTTAATTGGTAATAAAAATGGAGAGTTTAAAAAAGTAGCTCAAAATTATAATAGTGTACTAGGTTATTTTGATGGTGGAGTATTTGGAGACCCATTTGATGGAGTAACTATAAAAAAAGGCTATTTTTCTATAGAACATTATGGTGGAAGTAACTGGAGATGGAGTAGAATTGTGACATTTAAATATAATAAAAAGAAAAAAAATTGGTTTTTGTATAAAGATGGAGGAGATAGCTATCATACTTCCAATCCTGATAAGGTCAAAACTCAGATAGAAACAGTTAAAAACTTTGGTGTAGTATCTTTTGAAGAGTATAATATTTTTAAATAGTATTGTTAATAGTTGTTTAGAATTTAGAAAATATGAGAGGGTTTTATAGAAAAGTTCCAAATTTCACCCTCTCTATGACTTCTATTTAGATATTTATTCCATTGGAGTGGCCTTAATTAAAAAAGTGGCATACAATAGTTATGAATAAATCCTATGCTATAAATCACTCCCAAAAATAGAAATATCAAAATATGACTAATGGGCATACTATCTCTAAAGTATAATATACCTAAACTATATAAAGCATATCCCAAAGAGAGCATTAGAAAAAAAATCATACCCATAATAGCAGTTGATGATAGTGGGAATTTGATAAAATAATCTATAATATGGTAAAAATCCTTAAATGATAATATATAAAAAATTAGTAAAGTTATCACTGTAATAATTATAAAACTTTTTGCTTTAATAAAATATTTTTGAAGTAGATTAATAATAGAGGTTGCAATTATTGGTACTAAAAAAATATATACAAATAAATATCCAAAAAGTACAAATAGTTTGGATTGGGTAAAGTTATGAATAATAAAATCATAAACAAATAAAAACTGCCAATAAAATAGTCCTAAAAAAACTATGCTATAAAGCAGTGCTGGAATAAACTTAATTATTGATTGAAAAATCATAAAAACTCTTTTGCCATTTTTTTCCATATTATATTATAAATTTTAATTTTTTTGGCACAAAGAGAGTTTTTTTTTATTAAGCTCTTAAAAATCTATGGTCTGATATTACCTCAAAGGTTAGATTTGAAGCCCTTCTGTTTAGCTCATTTTGAATAGTTTCTTTAATCTGTTGAGCTCTACTAATAGGTAGTGATGAACGGTCTACTATAAAAGTATGATTAGACATATTTGCACCTACCTCTTTGGCATTGGCTAATATATTAAAAAGTTCTGAACTATCACTATTTTCATTTTCAGAGATAAAACACATATTACTACCATCTAATGCTTCCTTAAAATCAGTAGTAAAGTCAATATCTTCCCGTTTTTTAATATCTTTTAATATCTCTTTTTCACTATGTGTATAGTACCCTTTTTTAATATTATTTATATGCTCATAATCTTTAGAAATATAAACAACCTCATTTCCCATTTCTACTAAGTTTTTTCCACTTTTTAACTCATTTTGATTAATTCCAATTACACTTATTTTCATTTTGTATTCCTTTCATTATTACTTTTTTATATTATTATTTTAATATTTGTTATTTTGATAAATACAAGTACAATTTTATATCAAGTAAATATAAACTTAACTTAAAAACTATATTTTTTATTTAAAGTTTCATTAAGTATTATTATCAAAAATGCTTTTTATCCCCATGAAATAGGCTTTTGAAGAATATAAAAAAAAATTCTTTTAGATGTTTTATTTTGTTATCATTAGTTTTATGCAATTTTTTAAAAAATTTATTCAAATTAAATATATTAAAAAATGTTTTTATGGTAAAATATAAAAAAACTTAATTTAATAATTTTCTTGGAGATAATTCATGAAATTGAATATAATAATATCTCTAATAGTCGTATAGAAATTTATCTAAGGAGAATAAACAATGATTTTTAAACTTGAAACTATCGAAAAATTGTCACAAAGCATTATAGAAACACTCAAAAGATTTCCAATGGCAAGTTTTTTGGCTTTTATATTTACCATTATTATTATCAGTCTTATAGAACTTACTCCAAGTCATAGAGATAATAGTGTTATTATTATGGCAGATAAGATTGCTTTTGTAGCCTCTTTAGGGATTATTCTTTTTCCTACACTTCGTCTTTTTTGGTCAAATTTTTTGATGTCACTATTAGGGATAGGACTATTGATAGGATACTATTATATTTTGCCAACTAATATAGATACAGCTAATAGTAATATATTTTTTAGGCATATGCTTTTAATTCTAGCTACTTTTTTGATGTTTATATGGACTCCATTTATCAATGTAAAGATTAGCAATAAAAATATATGGGAGTGGACACAAAACTTTATTTTGATACTACTTTCCACAATTGTATTCTCTATACTTCTGTATGCAGGTATTAGTTTGGCACTATATGCAATAGAAAAATTATTCTCAATAGATATACCAAGTAGAAGATATGCACAATTAGCAGTTTTGGTATTTGGTATTTATGGTGTCAATCTATTTCTATCACAAATTCCTAAATATATTATACTTCTTCAAGTCCGAATTTATACCAAAGCAGAGATGATATTTACTAAATATATATTGACCTCTCTAACTATAGGATATTTTTTGATTATATTTGCATATAGTGCTAAAATTTTGATTACAATGCAATGGCCAACAGGTGTTGTAGCATGGATTTCTGTTATATTTTCAATTGTTGCTATTACTACTTATCTCTTTTGGACACCTTTATGGGAAGAGGAAAATAGTAAATTCAAACGCTTTATATGGGTAGCAATATTTTTACAAACTATAATGCTAGGATTATCTATATGGATGAGAATAGATGAGTATGGTATTACCGAGAGTCGTTATTTTATTGCTCTATTTGGTGCTTGGCTTATATTAATGTCTGTCTATTTTATATTTATTAGAAATGCTAGTTATAAATGGATGTTTGTGACTCTAACTATTTTAATTATTGGGTCACAATTTGGAAAATATAGTGTTATGGAGGTAAGCAAAAAAAATCAGATTATGCGATTACAAAAGTTAATTGATAGCTCTTATCCTATATCACCTTCACTTGATAATAAAATCAAAAAAAATATCTATAGTACAATAGAGTATCTATATAAGCGACATGGAATTGATAGTCTAAAAATGGTTATACCAGAAATAGTAGATAAATATCATGATTTGAACAGTTCATCTAATAGATATGACTATTTCCCAACTTTTGCAACTACACAATTGGGTTTAGGTAATATACCTTCATGGAATGATAGATATAGATTTTTTCATATAGATAAACCGAGAGAGGTTATAAATATACATGGATATAAATATCTAATTAATCTTCATTATAATATAAATTTAAAAAAGACCTTATATATAGACAGTAACTTATCTATGAAAATTCAAAATAATCACTTATATATTATAAATAATAACAAAATTATTACTGATATAAGTTTAGATAAGTTCTTAAAAACATTAAATTATACCAATAATGAGTATATTCAAATTCCAACTAATAAGATGATATACAATTATCAAGATAATAAAATAAATGTTCAAATTTTATTAAACTCTATCACTATATCAGGAGATAATAATATCTCTAATATAGATGGATATATGCTATTATCTAAAAGTTAGATGGAGCAGGGGTATTGATTATATTATAGAATTCAGTTCTAGTTCTTTGGTCACTTTTAAAAAGTCCTCTAAGAGCTGAACTAACTGTAGTAGAGTTAATCTTTTGTACTCCTCTCATCTCCATACACATATGCCGTGCATGAACTACGACAGCTACACCTTTTGGTTTGATAGTCTCACTAATAGCATCTGCTATCTGTTCGGTCATCTGTTCTTGGATTTGTAGTCGTCTTGCAAATACATTTACAATTCTTGGGATTTTGGATAGTCCTACTACTTTACCATCAGGGATATATGCTACATGTACTCGTCCTATAATTGGCAACATATGATGTTCACACATAGAGTAGAACTCTATATCTCTTACTACTACCATCTCATCATTACTACTAGTAAATAGTGCTTGATTTAGTATCTCTTTTGGGTCTTGATGATAACCCTCTGTTAGAAACTGTAGTGCTTTAGCTACACGACTTGGGGTTTTAATTAACCCTTCTCTAGTTGGGTCTTCACCTATATGTTCTAGTACTTTTGTGATAGTTTCTTCAAACTCTTTATTATCCATAATAGTTCTCTTATTGAATTTTTTTTGAAATATTAGCATAACTTTATAGAAGATTAAACACAAAAGCAATATAATCACAAGATTTTTAAAAACATTATTAGACTTTAAGGTTTAGTGATGTAATATGGGAAAAGTTAATTAGGACTAAGTTTGTCTGATTTAAAATTAAAGGAAAAAAATGCGTGTTTATTTAGATAATAATGCAACAACTATTGTTGACCCACAAGTTTTTGCAGAAATGGAACCTTTCTTTGTGCAAAAATATGGTAACCCAAACTCACTTCATGCGTTTGCAAGTGAAACACATCAGCCTCTCAAACAGGCGATGGAGAAGATATATGCAGGTATTCATGCACCCAAAGAGGATAGTGTAGTAGTTACTTCATGTGCTACAGAGAGTAATAACTGGGTACTCAAAAGTATCTATTTCCAATATATATTAACTGGTAGAAAAAACCATATTATATTGAGTGAAGTTGAACATCCATCAGTAATTGCAACTGCGAAGTTTATTGAGTCACAAGGGTGTCGTGTTACCTATTTGCCGATTAATAATAAGGGATTAATTGATGCACAAACTCTTAGAGATAATATCACAAACAAGACAGCCTTGGTATCTATTATGATGGCAAATAATGAAACAGGTGGGATATTTCCTGTAGAAGAGATTGGTGCTATATGTGCTGAATATAATGTACTCTTTCATACAGATGCAGTTCAAGCTATTGGGAAAATACCTGTAGATGTTCAGAGTTTTAATGTGGACTATTTAACCTTTTCAGCACATAAGTTTCATGGCCCAAAAGGTATAGGTGCATTATATATCAAAAAAGGTAGAGAGCTTATACCTCTACTACATGGTGGCTCACAAATGGGTGGATACCGTTCAGGTACTCTAAATGTAGCAGGTATTGTGGGTATGGGTAAAGCTATGGAACAAGCAGTTGATTCACTCGATTATGAGATGACTGAAATAAGAGAGATGCGAGATGCTTTTGAAGATGAGTTGCTTAAAATTTCTGATACTTTTGTAGTTACTCCAAGAGATAAAAGAACACCAAATACTATTTTGATTTCATTTAGAGGAATAGAGGGTGAGTCTATGTTATGGGATTTAAATTGTGCAGGAATTGGTGCAAGTACTGGAAGTGCATGTGCTAGTGAAGATTTGGAAGCTAACTCTGTAATGGAAGCAATTGGAGCAGATGATGATTTAGCTCACACTGCAATTCGTTTTTCATTAAGTAGATATACTACACAAGAGGAGCTAGATTATACTCTAAAAATTGTAAAAGATGCTGTTAAGAGACTTAGAGAGATTTCAAGCTCTTATGCGTATGCCCCAGAGGGTCATGATAGTAAATTATAATAAAGGAAAATAAAATGGGAATGGATAGTTTAATAGGTGGTACCATCTGGGATGAGTATAGCCAAAAAGTAACAAATTTGATGAATAATCCTCAAAATATGGGTGAGATTACACAAGAACAAGCTGATGCAATGGGTGCAAAACTAATTGTTGCAGATTTTGGAGCAGAGAGTTGTGGAGATGCAGTTAGACTCTATTGGGCTGTTGACCCCAAAACTGATATTATTATAGAATCAAAATTCAAAAGTTTTGGTTGTGGTACAGCAATAGCAAGTAGTGACACTATGGCTAATTTATGTAAAGGTAAAACAGTTGATGAGGCTGTCAAGATTACAAATATAGATGTAGAACATGCTATGCGTGATAATCCTGATACTCCTGCTGTTCCACCACAAAAGATGCACTGTTCACCATATTTTATGCCTGTTCTTACACCAAAAGGCAAAATTCCAATTGGAGAGATAAGAGAGGGTGATGAGGTTGCAGTATATACTAAACAAGGTTTAGAAAATGCAAAAGTAAAAAGAGTTATATCTTATAAAGTTCCAAAAGATTATCTAGTAAGAGTTTATCTCAAAACAGTATCAAATGGTAATCCTGGATTTTTTGTTTTTACAAAAGACCATAAACTTTTAGATAATAGTGGAAAATGGATTGAAGTACAAGATTTAAAAAATGAAGATATTGTATCTCATATTCATGAAAGTGAAATTAGAAGTTATTCTCAAACTTATGATAATAGAATGTTTAATCCAGAGACTGCTAAAAAAACGGCAGAAGAATTAAAAGAGGCTACTCATTTCAAAACAGTGAAATTTGCAGAACAATATGCTAGTTTAAATAAACCAAGAGGAACAACTAAAGGTGGGAAAAATAGTATAGAGACAAAATATGAAGAGTATTTTCATACTAGAAACCTTCCTATTAGATTTGTAGGTGATGGAACTTTTTGGAGATTTAATCAGGATAAAACAAAATCTATGAACCCAGATTTTGTTTTTGAAGATGAAAACAAAGTAGTTGAAGTAACTACAAGTAAGCTACCGTTTAGAGATTTTGATAGTTATAAAAAAGAGAGAGTTGAAGATTTTAAAAATATAGGATTTGACTGTTTTGTTATTGATGATTTGAATTTTGATGAAAATAGATTTATAAATTGGGTTCATAATGGATATATTGTCTCTTCTTATAGAGATATGGATGGTGTTCATGAACTTACTCCGAGAGATTGGAGAACCATAGATAGAAACTCTTATAAAATAGAGATTGATGATAATGATATGGCTATGGTTTATACATTAGAAGTTGACCATGAAGAGCATAATTATATTCAAAATGGTGTTATCTCTAAAAACTGTTCTGTCATGGCTTATGATGTAATTAAAAAAGCAGCATCACAATACAAAGGTGTTGATATGGAGAGTTTTGAACAAGAGGTTATAGTTTGTGAATGTGCAAGGGTATCTCTTTCAACTCTAAGAGAGGTAATTCGTCTAAACGACCTTACGACTATTGAAGAGATTACAGATTATACTAAAGCAGGTGCATTTTGTAAATCATGTATCAGACCTGGTGGACATGAAGCCAAAGATATTTATTTAGTTGATTTACTTGAAGAGTATGAAAAAGAAAAAATGAGTCAAACAGCAGATACAATGGCAACAGGTGGGCAGGTTGATTTTGCTCAAATGACTGTGGTTCAGAAGTTAAAAGCAGTTAATAAAGTAATAGATGATAATATTCGTCAAATGCTTGTAATGGATGGTGGTGATATGGAAATACTAGACATCAAAGAGAATGGTGCAAATATTGATATATATATTCGTTATCTTGGTGCATGTAGTGGATGTGCTAGTTCTGCAACAGGAACTCTTTTTGCCATTGAAAATATTTTACGAGAAAAACTTGATAGTAATATTCGAGTTCTTCCTATCTGATATACTTATGGTGGGATTTTCCCATCATATTAATTTTATAATTTTATTTTAATCTTTTATTGCTATAATTTATCTCAGAGGTCGTGGGATGAAAAAAAAAACTGTTTTTTTGCTTTTTTTTATATTTATAGGGTGTACTAGTACAACTATAACCAAAAAAAGATATGCAACTTATCTTGATGCAACAACTCTACAATCTTTGGATTTTCAACAAAATAACTTAGCTCTTAAATATATAAATGGTAAGTGGTACTATATTCGGAGAGATGGAAAAGCAATGAGTGTAATTTTAGATGAAAAAGATAAACCTGATTTATTTAATGAAGGATTGGCTAGAACTAAAATAGATGGTAAAATCGGTTTTTTTGATAAGAACTTAGATATGATTTTACCTCCTTTTTATGATTATGCGTTTCCTTTTCATAATGGTATTGCAGAGATATGTGTTGGATGTAAAGAGGATATGGAAGATGGATATAGTATTTTAAATGGTGGAGAGTGGAAAAGAATTGATAGAACAGGTCTCTTGATAGAAGAATAGAAGGATATTTTATGTTTTTAAAATTAATAACAGTAGCAGGTATATTGATTTTATTAGGATGTGGTGGTGATACCCCTCAAATAGAGAATGCAGCAACGACTAGGGCAATTATGACAGATACTCAAAAAGATGTTATAACAGCACATAATGAAAAACGAGATATATATTTTGCAGATTCTCCTTTAACTTATAGTATAGATTTGGAAAATGCTGCTAGAGTTTATGCTAACACTTTAGCTAATAATGGAAAATTTGAACATGATACCCAAAATAATCATGCTAAAAATTATGGTGAAAATCTTTATGCTTCTAGTGAAAATAGACCTTTGAGCATATATGATGCAATGCCACATTGGTTTGATAAAGAGGAGCTACATTATCATTATGATGATGGAAGTTGTGATGCTCAATTTGCGTGTGGTCACTATACACAAGTTATTTGGCAAGATACTACTGAGGTAGGGTGTGCTACAGCTCAATATAAAAGAGGTAATTTCAAAAATGGATTTGTATATGTATGTAAATATTATAAAGCTGGAAACAGCTCTTTAAATGGGAAACAAGAGAAGCCATATTGTAGTAATTATGATAAGAGTGATATATATACAGGGGCTATTCCTACTACTATATCTTTAGCAGGTAAGAAATTTCCTATTGAGTTGGTAGTCGAAGATAGAGTAAACTGTACTAGAAGTGATAATAGAAATGGGGTTATTGAGTTCAGTAATGATTTACAAACAGCTAAAGT